>Ga0364859_10013_pt1 | contig 151118 bp, 122 predicted proteins | sample ExccelAu500001D3_FD_206911 | JGI IMG/M metagenome (GOLD analysis project Ga0364859, IMG submission 206911) | Enriched cells from Trout Bog Lake Hypolimnion, Wisconsin, USA - BchlTB.Aug20.5000.01 .D3 | ecosystem: Environmental > Aquatic > Freshwater > Lake > Hypolimnion/Profundal zone | place... | reverse complement strand
GTATATTTCTATTTTCGCTCGTCTAAAACTTAAATTTCGTCTGATGAGAAACATTTTACGAGCTGTTATCCTTGTCCTGATACTTTCAGGACTATCGTCTTTACAAGCTCAGCCTGGTTTTCCTACCATCGTTACTGCCCCTAATGTAACAGTGCCATGCGGTCAAACATGTACCAACCTGACGGCTACTGCTTTAGGTGGCGCAACAACCAATATTTACACGGTTGGTCAGATCACTTATGCTAACCCTTTTCCTTTTCCTTATAATCAGGGGATTGCGGTTTCGGTGCATACTGATGACGTTTGGTCTTCTGCAATTCCTATTGGCTGGAATTTTTGTTTTTTCGGTATCTCATATGGTAGCTTCATTATCAGTTCGAATGGCGCAGTAAGTTTTAACACAGCAAATGCCGGTAACTTTGCCGACTGGAGCATACCTGGAACTGCACCCTTCACCAGCGAAACCGACATGCTTAACACCATTATGGCCCCATGGCAGGATTTGGACCCTACCAACCAGGGTAATGTTTTTTATGAAATTGGTGGAGTAGCTCCTTTCCGTTATGTTCAGGTTAGCTGGGATAATTGCACCATGTATGGCGCAATAGGCAGTGTGAGCCCTACAGATTACTGTACTGTCGCCAATCATCAGACACAAATGGCGGTGATGTATGAAACAACTAACATCATTGAAGTTTATATTCAGGAAAAAGACGCCCCTTGTAATAACAATGGAAACGGATACTGGAACAACGGTTGGGCTATTGAAGGTATCATGAACAATACCGGAACAGTTGCTTATACCGTTCCTAATAGAAATGCAACTAGATTTGGTCCTCTAACAAACGATGCATGGAGATTTACTCCTGCAGGCGCCCCTAACTATACTATTACCTGGACTCAAAACGGAACTACGGTAGGTACAGGTTCTACTATCAACGTTTGTCCTCCGGCCGGTTCTACTCATTATGTGGTTACGGCAAGCTATCAGAATTGCGATAACTCAGTGGCCTCGGTTTCAACCAACGTTTTCGTTGGTCTTTCTAACTTAACGGTTGCAGATTCTGCAAGCCAGCCTGGTTGTTCAAGCCCTACAGGAGCGGTTTTTGCCACTTTCCACTCAACCACAGGTATTCTTTCTTACGGATGGGCACCAGGTGGAGCTAACCAGACTTCTTTAACCGGTATCGCTCCGGGAACCTATGTTTTCACAATAACCGATTCGCTGGGATGTGTTAAACGCGATACGGAAGTTTTAACCCCATCATCATCTTTAGTAGTAACCGTTCCTAACGATACGGCTAATTCTTGCAGCGGCACAACTAACAATGGTATACTTACGGCCAACGTAACCGGCGGCGCTCCTAACTATAGTTATTCATGGAGTCCCGGGGGCGGTGTAACTAACCCATTAACGGGTTTAAATGTCGGAGCATATACTGTTACAGTAACCGATAGAAACGGATGTACTGGCTCGGCAACGGGTAACGTGTCTGTACGAACGAATCCACTAGTGTTTGCGAGTCCGATTATTACCAATGCCTCGTGTTTTGGAGGCAATAACGGGCAGATCATTGCACCATTGAACGGAGGAAACAATCCGATTACTTACACATGGTCTTCGGGAACTGGCCACGGGGACACCCTTTCGGGGCTAATTGCCGGAACATACAGTGTAACGGCGGTGGATAATAATGGATGCTCTGCATCGGCATCATTTACCGTTGGACAGGGAACTGTGGTCACCGCACAAGTGGCTAATGACACGGTTACTTCTTGTAGTGGTTCAACTAATAACGGAACCCTGACAGCAATTGCATCTGGTGGAACACCGGGTTATACCTATATCTGGACAGGAAATGCAACGACTAATCCGGTTACCGGATTAAATGTCGGAACCTATACCGTTACGGTGAGCGATCAAAATCATTGCACCGCTACGGCCACTGCATCGGTTTCTGTGTTGGTCCAGCCAATTACTTTTGCTGCACCGCGCATTACCAACGTTACTTGTTTGGGCGGAAGCAATGGCCAGATCATTGTGGGCATCAATGGTGGAACCAATCCTATTACTTATACCTGGTCTTCAGGTACAGGCCATAGCGATACTTTGGCTAACATTCCTGCTGGTACTTACACTGTAACTGCGGTCGACGCCAACGGATGTTCGGCTACTGCTTCTTATGTAGTTACGCAACCGCTTACCGGTATTTCGGTAACAGTTGCCAATGATACAGTTACTTCATGTTCCGGACTTACTAATATTGGAATATTAACCGCTGTAGTAACTGGTGGAACGCCGGTTTACTCTTATTCATGGTCTAACACTGCAACTACGAACCCAATAACCGGGTTGAACACTGGCAACTATATTGTTACCGTTCACGATGTGTTTGGTTGTTCAGCTACTGCAACAGGCAATGTTTTGACCAAGAGCAGCAATTTAAGTATCACTGCTCAGGTTGGTAACCCTGTTTGTTTCGGATTAAAGGGACAAATAGTTGTAACAGAAACCGGTGGAGTTTTCCCAATCAATTATCACTGGAGCGCAGGTCAGAACAATACTGACTCGCTGACTACTGATACCCTTTCAGGAATTGGTGGCGGTACATACACTATTACAGTTACTGATGTCAACGGATGTTCTGTTACTGCTTCATATACTATCAGCCAACCTACTGCTTTGAATGTTACTGTTCCAAATGATACTATAACTACTTGTAGCGGTGCTACCACAAATGGTACATTGACCGCATCCAGCACAGGTGGCACGCCGGGCTATTCTTATGTTTGGGGTAATAATCAAACAACTAATCCGATCACAGGTCTTAGTGCAGGAACTTACACCGTTACAGCCACTGACCGCGTTGGATGTACAGCCTCTGCATCTGGTTCGGTCATAGTTATCGGCAATCCGGTTGTATTTAATCAACCACAAATTACAAATGCAGGTTGCGCAGGCGCTGCAACAGGTCAGATCATCCTGAGCACAACCGGCGGAACTTCTCCAATCACCTTTACATGGTCTGGTGGATCAACTCAAAATGATACACTGAGAAACCTGGCCGGCGGTACTTATAATATCACTGCCACCGACGTGAACGGATGCTCAGCAACAGCTTCTTATGTTGTTAACCAATCAGCTCCTATTGTTTTCGGAACACCTGTTATTACTAATATCGGTTGTACCGGCGGAAGTAACGGAAGTATTACCGTTTCAACTACCGGCGGAACTCCAACTGTTACTTATTCATGGAGCCCGGGAGGGGTAAGCGGTCCAACGATCACCGGCCCTGCAGGTGGTTATATTGTTACTGCTACAGATGCTAACAATTGTACTGCTACAGCTGCTTATTCTATTAGCCAATCAGCGCCTATCGCGATTGATTCGGTTAATATAGTTGGTGTTTCTTGTACTGATAGCGGCTCGATCTCGGTACTTGCTACCGGTGGAACAGGAACTTTGACCTATAAATGGAATCCCGGAAACTTAACCGGAAATTCTATCACCGGTATTTCAGCAGGTGGATACACACTTACAGTAACTGACATCAATGGTTGCAGCACTACCGCACACTATATAGTAGGCCATGCGCCTTGCGGTGCTTGTCCGGCGGTTACTACCAATAACAATGTGGTAATTCCTTGTTCTCAAACTTGTACACTTTTAATGGCTTCAGCGTTTAGCGCGATGCATACGGATGTTTATTCAGTAGCGCAAATTGCTTACAACCCGCCATTTGCTTTCAATACCGGAACTGCAGTATTGGTTCATACGGATGACTTATGGTCAAGCGTAATTAACCTGCCGTTTAACTTCTGTTTCTTCGGTTTGCCTTACAACAAGATCATCATTGGCTCGAACGGAGAAGTTTCGTTCAATACCAATAACGCAGGTGGTTTGGATAACTGGAGCATTCCTGGTCCGGTGCCTTTTGCCAATGCGAATACAGAACAAGATCAGCGCAATACCATCATGGCTCCTTGGCAGGATCTGGATCCTACGCACCACGGTGATATCTACTGGAACATTACCGGAACTGCTCCATGCAGAAAATTCGAAGTTTCATGGTATGATAGCCCGATGTTTGGTGACTCTAACAGCGTTGATAACGGATATTGCGATTCAACCGATCACCAGACACAAATGATCGTGTTGTATGAAACAACTAATGACATTGATATCTTTATTCATCAGAAAGACGTGGTTTGTAATAACAACGTGGTTTCTGACCCTAGCGGAACTTACTGGAACGGTGGATTGGCGATCGAAGGTATTGTTAACCCAACAATGACCGTTGCCTATACTGTGCCTGGAAGAAATGCCACTCAATGGTCTGCACATAATGATGCATGGAGATTCAGTCCTGCAGGAACTCCGAACTTTACTATTCAATGGTTCCAGAACGGTAACCTGATAAGCTCCAATGATACAGTAACTGTGTGCCCGGTAGTTCCTACTACTTATACTGTATTAGCTACTTACACCAACTGCGATAACAGCCAGGTGATAGTGGGTGACAGCGTTTATGTTACGCCGGGCGGAACCCTGACTTCGCGTATCGATTCAACCCGCAGTATCCTTTGCTATGGCGATAGCGATGGTGCGGTTTATGCGTCTTACAGCACGAACGGAACCGTTACTTCTTTTGGATGGAATTACCCGGGTGGTGCTAACCAGACCTCATTGGTTGGAATCCCTGCAGGCACATACATCTTTACTGTTACTACTACTACTTGTACCAAGTCTGACACTGTTGTTTTGGTGAATCCTTCAAGAGTGGTTGTAACCGTTCCTAATGATACATTCACCAGTTGTTCGGCCAACAATTTAGGAACGCTTTCAGCCGGCGTTACAGGTGGAACAGCAGGCTATACTTACTTATGGAGCAACGGGTCTACCACTGCCGCTATCTCGGGATTGACGCCGGGCACATACTCGGTTATTGTAACTGATAGCCATGGTTGTACCGGAAGCGCTACAGCTACGGTAACACGTCTTCAGGGTAATCTTGCTTTTGGCAATCCTGTTGTTGTTCAGCCAACTTGTACTACTCCGGGAGCAATCACTGTGACTGTTACAGGCGGAACATTGCCTATTACCTATACGTGGTCACCAACTGAACCAAATACAGGAATATTGACTGGTCTTACTGCCGGAAGCTATTGCGTTACTGCAACTGACGCCGGGGGGTGCAGTGTTACAGCCTGCTTTACTCTGACACAAGCTGTTTCTGTTACTATTGATAGCGCTAACGTAACCAATGTAACATGTAACGCTGCTAATAACGGCACTATTACAGTGCATGCAAGTGGTGGAACTCCTCCTCTTGGTTATTCATGGACACCTACTGAACCAAACAGCAATTCGCTTACCGGTTTATCTGCGGGCACATATGTTGTGACTGTAACTGATGCCAGCGGATGTACTGCAACTGCTTCATACACGATTACACAGCCATCAGCTATTGCTAATGACAGTGTTGTAATTGTAGCTGTTACTTGTACCGCAAGCGGTTCAGTAACGGTGTTTGATACAGGTGGTGTAGCTCCATTGACTTATTCGTGGTCTAATGGTTCAACCACTGATTCTATCACGAACGTACCTGCCGGAACATATACCCTTACTGTAACTGACGCACATGGTTGCAGCATTACCGCATCTTATGTTGTCGGAACTGCGCCTGGTGCTATAGTTTTCGGAACTCCGGTTATCGTAAATACTACTTGTAACGGTGACAGCACCGGCAGTATTACAGTAAGTGCAACGGGCGGAAACGGAAATATTTCTTACACCTGGAGTAATGGTGCTACTACGGCAACTATTTCTAATTTACCTGCCGGAACCTATGTGGTTACCGCGTCAGATAATGGAGGATGCTCTGGCAGTGCTTCATACACAGTAGGTCAGCCTACTGCAGTTACTTTTGGCAATCCGGTTATCACCAACGTGTCATGTAACGGTTCTTCGAACGGAAGTATCGTTGCTAATGCAAACGGCGGAACAGGGCATATTACATATAGCTGGTCGGTTCCTAACGTTAACGGCGATACCTTATCAGGCCTAACTGCAGGCGTTTACTGTGTTACGGCTACTGACAGTGTTGGTTGCTCGGCAAGCATTTGCTACAGTGTAAGCCAACCTACTCCTGTGGTAGTTGACTCTTCTCATATTACTTCGGTTACTTGTGTTGCTCCCGGTCACATCATTCTGTTTGTGAGTGGTGGTACGGGTTCATACTCTTATCAATGGACCGGAGCTACCGGTGGCGATACAGCTACTGTAACCGGTGCCGGAACTGTAACTGTCGTGGTTACGGATGCAAATGGTTGCACAGATACTGCAAGCTTTGTTGTGAATGCAGCCATCGGCGCTGTTACTATTGGCACACCGGTTATCAGCCCTGTAACATGTAACGGAAACAGCAACGGCAGCATTACTGTTGTAGCGACCGATAGCGCAGGCGGACCAATAACTTTTGCCTGGAGCACTGGTGCTACTTCGGCAACAATTACCGGCCTTGCAGCTGGTCAATATTGCGTAACTGCCACTGACAGCCTCGGTTGTTCTGCAAGCGCTTGCTACAATCTTACTAACCCTGCAGCCATTACTTTCGGCACACCGGTGCTTGTTAATCCTTCTTGTAACGGAAGCGCTAACGGATCTATCACTGCTAATGCAAGTGGTGGTACCGGAATGATCACTTATACATGGCCTGGTCCGGTTGTGGGTGCAACTGATACTGCATTGATCGCAGGAAGTTACATCGTAACCGCAACTGATTCATTAGGATGTTCAGCTACGGCTTCTTATACTTTAACACAGCCAACAGCTGTTTCACTGGCCGGATCTACTTCAACCAATGTTACCTGTAACGGGGCTAACAACGGAAGCATTAACCTGGTAGTTAGCGGTGGAACACCGGGCTATACATATGCCTGGACGAACGGAGCTACCGGCGCAACACCTTCAGGACTTTCACCTAATACTTATTGTGTTACAGTGAGCGATGCCAATGGTTGTTCTGCTACAGCTTGTTATACTATTACTGAGCCTACACCGGTTGTTATTGACACCGCAGTTATTCATGAAGCAACCTGCGTAACCGGTGGAACTGTAGTTCTGACGGTGAGCGGCGGAACTCCCGGTTATACTTACCACTGGTCAAGCAATGCTTCTGTTGTTGACTCAGCAGTTAACATCGCTGCCGGCAACATTTCAGTAACGGTTACCGACGGCCACGGCTGCTCTATCACTGCTACTTACGTTGTTCCTGCGGCACCTAATACAGTAGTTATTGACAGCGGACACGTTGTGAATGATATTTGTAACGGAGGCGCAACCGGTAGTATCACAGTAACTGCAACCGGCGGAATAGGCTCACTGCATTATGGTTGGAGCACACCTCCGGGTGGCGCTACTAATTCAATTACCGGCTTGGCTGCAGGAACTTACACTATCACGGTAACCGATAGCCTCGGTTGCTCAGCAAGTGCCAGCTACGCAGTTACTCAACCAAACGCTATTGTTATCGACAGTGTTGTTTCTCACCAGGTAACTTGTACCAGCCAGGGTTCATTAGTGATCTATGCTCACGGCGGAACCGGTGCTTATGGTTACACATGGCAAAACTCTAACGTGGTTATTGATTCATTAGGCAACCTGAGTGCTGGAATTTATGGCTTCACTATCACCGATGCAAATGGTTGCACCAAGACCGGTAGCGGCACTGTAACTACAGCTCCAAACTCTATTGCACTTTCATTCGATTCTGTTCAACCGGCTTGCAACGGATTTAGTAACGGCTCAGTAACTGTGAACGCTACAGGCGGTTCAGGTGGCTTTACTTATCTGTGGAGCAACGGTGGTACTACTGCTACTATCAGTGGTCTGGCTACCGGCACTTACTGTGTTACAGTTCATGATTCAAACGGATGCTCGAAGAACGCTTGTGATTCACTTCCACAACCAACAGTACTGGCTGTTAGCTTAGTGCCTACACAGGCAACCTGTAACCAGGCCGGTTCAATACTGGCTAACGTAACAGGCGGAACACCGGTTTACCATTACCTGTGGAGCAACACTACTACTGCTAACCCTGTTACCGGTTTGGCAGGCGGAACAACGGAAGGTATCTTAGTAACGGATGCCAATGGATGTACCGTTGCAAGTACTATTACATTGAACCCTGCTCCTGCACCACTTACTATTACTGATTCAACTATTACTGAGGTTAAATGTAACGGTGGAAACACTGGCAGCATCAACTTTACATTAACCGGTGGTTCAGGTGGAAACGTAACTTACGTTTGGAACCCTAACACCGTAACCGGTGCTCCTCCGGTAAACAATCTGGTAGCCGGAACATATAGTGTTACTGTTACTGATGGCGGAGGATGTTCATTCACCGACTCATGGACCATTACACAGCCTGGCCCTTATACTGCTACTATCGTAGCTCCGGGTCTTGTTTGTCCGGGTGCTACTGACACAGCAACTGTGTTGGTTGCGGGTGCTCAAGGCACTCCGGGTTACCTGTGGAGCAATACAGGAACTACGCAAACAGTTGTCGTTACCGGTTTAACTACTACCGCTACTACAGTTTCGGTTACAGTTACTGATGGTGTAGGTTGTACTGTTACGGCTTCTAAATCTTTAGCGGCAGCTGCTCAGATAGTTGATACTGCTGAAGTAGTTCCTCATCCATGTGCCGGCGGCGGAACAGTAACCATTGTTGCCACAGGCGGAACGGGCGCTCTTACGTATGACTACTCACCTGGTGGAACTCCTGGTTCAACCGGAGCATTGGGTAACCTGCCTTCTAATGACTATACCTTCACTATTCATGACACATTGGGTTGTTCAGTAACCGGAACATTTATTGTTCCGCCATCTGCACCGGCCGATGTATACACCAGCAAGGCTGATTCGGCAAGTTGCTTCGGATTTGCTGATGGTAAGATCATTATTACTGAAGACAGTTTACAAAATGCACCGTTCACATACTCTATCAACGGCGGAGCTTTCAGAACCAGCAATGAGTTCGATAGTCTTGCTGCCGGTATCTACACTGTGGTGGTTGAAAATACCCATGGTTGTACTGATACTATCCTTGATACTGTAGGTCAGCCACTGCAGGTTATGCTTTCATTCTCTCCTGATACGGTTCAGGGCGTTGCCAACTATGCAACTCCGTTAAACCCTAATGTGGTGAATGCAATCAACCCTGTTTACGCATGGACCCCTGCAACCGGATTAAGTTGCACTAACTGTGCAGATCCTACGGCTACGCTTCAGGCCCCTCAATTGTACTACTTAACTGTAAGCGATTCGTTGAATCCTAAGTGTGCTGTTACCGATTCTGTTTGGGTATTGCTGAAGGGACCATTGTTGATGCCTGATGCATTTACACCGAACGGTGACGGAAAGAACGACCTGTTCGGACCTATATCTCATGTTTATGTAATTGTGAAAGAGTTCCACATCTATAATCGTTGGGGTCAGCTGGTTCACAACTCTACATCATACTGGGATGGTAAATTTGATGGTAAAGAACAACCTTCAGGTACTTATATCTATTACATTGAAGGTCAGTATGAAGATCCGTCTAACCCTGGAAACTATATCACCGGTAAACAGGAAGGCGCAGTTACCTTGTTAAGATAATTACAGACAATAGCTTATCAAAAGCCCGGAGGTTGTTATCTCCGGGCTTTTTTATTACACGCGGGACAGGTTGATAAAACACTGCGATTATTTATCTCACTTTTCCTATTTTTCGGTAGCGAATGGAATTAATGGCCATCTTTTTGTCTCTGCTGCTCATTGCCTTTTTTTCAGGTATTGAGATCGCGTTCGTATCTGCCAATAAGTTGCGCATAGAGTTACTCAAAGAAAAGGGTTCGCAACAGGCCCGCATTGTCTCGGAGTTTGCCAATAATCCCTCTAAGTTTATCAGCACCATGCTTATCGGGCTGAATATTTCACTGGTGTTATTTGGTAGCGTTACGGCCAACTATCTCACTCATGATAATTTTTCATTTCTTCCTGTACGTGAATTGCCATTGTTGCTGATACAGACCCTCGTAACTACTTTCATCATTCTGATATTCGGCGAGCTATTGCCGAAAATTCTTTTCAGGGTTAACGCCGATCAGACCTTACTGTTGTTTTCTATTCCAACCAAATACCTTTTCTATATCCCATTAAGGCCTCTGACCAATGTGTTTCATAATGTGTCGAGGTGGCTGATAAAACGGGTGATTGGTACTGAACTGGTGGAAAGTAAGCCCTCCTTCACCAAGGAAGATCTTGAATACCTGGTTAAAGAGACAGCAGTGACCGACGAAACGGGTAATGATGAGGCGGACCACCTCAATTCTGAAATGTTTGAAAAGGCATTATATCTGAAGGAAGTGAAGGTGCGCAACTGCATGGTGCCACGGCCGGAAATTCAGGGATTAGACCAGGCGGAAGGATTGGAGGAGTTAAAGAGAAAGCTGATTGAGACCAAACTGTCGAGACTTATCATTTACGATGAAGTGATTGACAAGGTACTCGGTTATGTGCATCATTTCGACCTGATCAAAAATCCGCAGAATTTAAGGCAGATCATCCGTCCGTTATTGGTAATACCCGAAACTATGACGGCCAGTGACCTGATGTTACAGTTTATCAGGGAGAAGAGGAACATAGCATGGGTGGTAGATGAATATGGCGGCACGGCCGGAATCATTACCCTGGAGGATCTGATGGAAGAGATATTTGGTGAGATCAAGGATGAGCATGATGAGGAGAACCTGATGGAGCGTAAGATCAGTGAAACAGAATTTAATTTTTCAGGCCGGCTTGAAGTAAGTTACCTGAACGAAGAATATCACCTCGATATTCCCGAAGGAGAATACACCACCTTGTCAGGTTATATCATCAGTGGCTTTGAAGACATTCCCGAGGCAGGTACTTCTCTTGACCTCGACAAATTTCACCTCAAGATCCTGAAAGCCTCAGATAAGAGGATAGAGCTGGTGAAGGTGAAGGTGATGAGTGAGTAGAATTTCGGGCTTCAAGTTTCAAATTTCAGGTTTAATGGCGGGTCAACAGCGGATACTGCCTAATTTGGAACTTGAAATTTAAAATTTGAAACTTTATTTCACTACGCAAATAGATTGCGCACTGCTACCTTACTTTTACATCTGTAACGTCGGGAGACAAGGTAATTGAAGCGAATAATTAGAAATACTAAAAAGACTACTAATTATTTTAGTTTATTAAAAAACTTATTTTACATTTGCCTCCGACAGATTTTTTCTAACCTTACAAGATGAACAAAATGGCTGACGAAAAGAAAGAAAAACTCAAGGCGCTCCAGATGACCCTTGACAAATTGGACAAGGCTTATGGTAAAGGAACCATCATGAAACTGGGTGATTCCAAGATCATGGCTGTCGAAACGATCTCTACGGGCTCTTTAGGGCTGGATATCGCTTTAGGTATTGGCGGCTTGCCAAAAGGAAGGGTTGTCGAGATCTATGGACCTGAATCTTCTGGTAAAACCACTTTGGCTATTCAAGCCATCGCCAGTTCTCAGCGCCAGGGCGGTATAGCGGCCTTTATAGACGCGGAGCACGCGTTCGACAAGGCTTATGCCGAAAAACTGGGTGTCAACGTTAATGAGCTTCTGATATCGCAGCCCGATGATGGCGAACAAGCTTTGGATATAACAGAGCACCTGATCCGTTCGGGAGCCATCGATATCATCGTTATTGACTCGGTGGCCGCTTTGGTTCCGCGTGGGGAGTTGGAAGGAGAAATGGGTGAATCTAAAATGGGCCTCCAGGCACGTTTGATGAGCCAGGCCATGAGAAAACTGACCGGAACTATCTCTAAAACAGGTTGCTGTTGCATTTTCATCAACCAGTTACGTGAGAAGATAGGTGTGATGTTCGGTAACCCGGAAACAACCACGGGCGGTAACGCTTTGAAATTCTATGCATCGGTTCGTTTGGATATCCGCAGAATTGGCCAGATAAAAGATGGTGATGCTTTAACCGGCAACCGTACTAAGGTGAAAGTTGTGAAGAATAAACTGGCGCCTCCTTTCAGAACCTGCGAGTTTGATATTATGTATGGTTTGGGAGTTTCGAAAACCGGTGAGATCATTGATATTGGGGCAGAAGCCGGAGTAATTCAGAAAAGCGGTTCATGGTTCAGCTATGAAGGCACCAAATTGGGCCAGGGACGCGAAGGGGTGAAACAGCTTTTGGAAGACAATCCTGAACTGGCCAACGAAATAGAGGCTAAGATAAAAGCCAAACACGCCCAGGGCGTTGAAGTAGTAAAAGTTGAAGTAGAAGAAGCATAAAGACTCTTGGTAGTTAGTTGATAAAGAAAAGGCGCTGCAATTATTTGTAGTGCCTTTTTGGATTATGAGGGTGACACAAAAGTGGGTCGGGGTTTCGTTTTGGAACTTATTTGCCGTATTTGATTATGGCGGCAAGTGCATACGGACAGTAAAAACTGCTAAAAAGGCATATTTTTGTATGGTGAGAGAAAATACAATAGTCAATAGGAGCGAAGCGAATGAAACGCCTGTTTCAGATTATCTATATTTGCAATCCGTCGATATCAAAGAATACCGCACGATAAAAGATTGTTCGGTTGATTTTCAACCAGGTCTTAATATTATTATTGGAAAGAATGGGGTTGGGAAAACTAACTTTATGAATGCGCTTAATCAGGGTATTAATTTTACATTTAGTGAGTTCGGTTTTGGTGAGGCGACGCTTCGATTTCTGAGGGGCGATGCAAAGCTTAATCTAATTATTCCTAAGGAAGGAGAACTTAGCAAGGAAGAGATTGGTGAAACCGGGATAAAGGTTTCGTCTTTCAGGAGAGCAAATGTTTTTATGAGTGATGAATTTCGTTTGAATCGCATTAATTCAACGTTTTCGAGTTCAATCATCCGTCATGGTCTTCCTTCAAAAGTGTTTTTTATCAACGAGCCAGTTACAATTGAGTTATCGGGAAATGGAAAGTTGACAGATAAGGATTTCGTGAACGTAGTGTTTTCTGGTCGCGACAAATACTCGTATTTTGAGAAGGTCATTTTTTTTAAAATACTTATGGCCGTAAATCGTATTTATCAAACGAATTTGGAAAGGCAGATCTCAATTAATGAGAATAACTACTCGGAGATCATTGATCAAATTATTTACGGGGTTTTTGATGGAGTAACTAAACTTAATTTGCAGTTTAAAAAATATACCCCCATTCAACAGATTATTGCCGATAGGAATGTACTTAAATATTTCGACAAAGAATATGGGAACGCTATCGCAAAGAATCTGGTCCTTGAGTTCGAAGTGAATGGAAGCATCCTCCCCTTTGACTCTTTATCTGATGGTACAAAAAGAATGTTTTATATTATATCAGAAGTCGCAGCGGAGGAAACTTATCGTTTTGCGGATGGGGTCGTTGATTCTGATAGCAAAATGGACCGAATTCTTTTAATTGAAGAACCTGAACTTGGCATTCACCCTCATCAATTGCAGCTTCTGATGGATTTCCTCAAGGAACAATCTCAATACAAACAAATTATTATCACAACGCACTCACCACAGGTGCTCGATATATTAAAGAGCGATGAGTTGAACAGAATAATCATTGCTTCTCATACACCTGAAAAAGGAACACAACTAAGACACCTTACTGAAAAGGAAGAAGCCAAAGCCAAAAATTACATGCACGAAACTGGCTTCCTGAGCGATTATTGGAAATATTCAGACCTGGAAAGTAACTAAGCTATGAAGGTGGCTGTAATAGGTGAAAACCCCAATGATACTTCGGCTATTATTCCTTTAATAGCAAGATTATGTGAGGAAGAGCATAGTTTTATCTCACTTTTAGGTAGGATAAGGGGTGGTATGTGGGATTCGAAAAAGCACCAAAAAATGTTAGGTCTTGAATATAAGGATAAACAACCGGATGTCACCGTTTTAATGCGTGACCTGGATGGATTTGAAGACGACAAAGAGCAGAAAAGGAAAAGGAGTGAATTCTTTAATGCCTTACAGGAGCAAGTTAATCATACGGGAATTAAACTACTCCATATTTGGGAGTTGGAGGCCTTGATGTTTTCGGACATTGATAATCTGAATCGTTATTATGGAATTAGCTATGCTAAGCCTGATGATCCGATGAAAATTGAAGACCCGAAAGGGGAACTTCAGAAGGTTACCAAGAATAGTCATAAACCTTATGAAGAGAGCGATGCTGCGGATGTCTGCAAAGAATTGAATCCAAAGGTTATCCGTGAAAACTGTCGATATTTTGATGATTTTGTTCGAAAACTCAGAAACAAAGGAGTTAAGTAACCGCATGCTGACCCGAAGCAATTATTTTATTGGAGTTTGTTTTCATCACATACCGTGTTGAGGGATTGGGAAACAGGAAGAACAAAAACACAAAAAAATATGTGAATCCATGTGCTTTTATGTGCTTTCATGTGTTTTCATGTGTTTTTAGCTCAGGCCTTCATCATCGGCAAGGGATTGAAGGGATGCTTTATCGTATTTTTCAAAGCCTGTTTCAAAATAAAACGATGAAACCCCAGGGTTGGGAAATGACTGTTTAGTTCTTTCAATTGAGCAGAGGTTATTCCAAAGCGAACCATGCCAAAAGAAAGGTCAACCAGGTCGGCCTTTCGAAAGGCTTCAACCAATGCATCGGTTTTATAGCCACTTAGTTTGTGATGATTGTTGATGATGCCGGCTACCAGTGCCTCCTGAGCTTGAAGTCCATTTTGAGCCAGATAACTTTTGGATAATTCAACAGAGGGTTGCAGGTAATCAAATGTGCCGGCGGTCCAGATCCCCAGGTCGTGAAAGGCTGCGGCAATGGCCAATGCGTTTAATTCATTATCGTTGGGCTGAGCGAGAAGCAGGGTCAGATTATATACCCGGTAGACATGGTTGCGGTATTTCTGATAGTGTGAGCCTAACTGGGTTTCGTAGGTTAGCAGGATACTTTCGATAGTAGGATGGGCAGTTATCATATTTTAGGTATTTTCGGCGGCCTGCTCAGGCACAATATAATTGAAAGATGAGGAAAAACTTATTTATCGCCTTTGAAGGCATTGATGGCAGTGGGAAAAGCACCCAGGTGAAGTTACTGACAGAAAAACTGAAGCAGGCGGGGCACAAAGTGTATTCTACTTTTGAACCTACCGGCAGCCCTATGGGCGTGATGATCAGGAATATCTTTAGTCATAAAATGGAAGCTGACCACCGGGTCATCGCCGCGCTTTTTGTGGCCGACCGTTTGGACCATTTATTGAACAAGACCGATGGTATTTTAAAGAAGCTGGAAGAGGGTTACACTGTTATCACCGACCGGTATTATTTTTCATCGTACGCGTACCACAGTGCACACATGGATATGGGATGGGTGATACAGGCAAACTCAATGAGCGCCGACCTGCTTCGGCCCGATGTGAATGTTTACATTGACATTTCACCCGAGCACAGCATGGAGCGTTTGAATAAAGGGCGGACATCTTTAGAGCTTTATGAAACCCTGGACAACCTGAGTAAGGTGAGGAAATGCTATTACGAAGCTTTCGAATTGCTGAAGGATAAGGAGCACATTTTCATCACTGAAGGCAACCGGTTGCCAGAGGTTATCGCTGCAGATGTATGGCAGCATGTTTCGCAATTGGCGGGTGGAAGGAAGCCGGAATAATGGGGATATAACCTCCCTGTAATGACCTCAAAGGGCTAAAAATAATTCATTAAATAATAATTAATTATACATATATAATAACGAGGGGTTTACCTTTTGTGCTAAACTGCCCCGTAATTAGCTGACAATCAATGTTTATTTTTGAAAAAGGTAAACCACCCCCTATTTTGCTTTTTTGAGGCCTATCTCAATCAGTCGTTCGTCGAGGTAATCGCCGGCTGTGATGGGTTCGTAAGCCAAAGGGTTCCTTTCTGAAACGCAGGAGGGCAGGCAATCTAAAGGCATCTCGCTTCGCGGGTGCATGAAGAAAGGAATGGAGAAACGCGATGTGCCCCATTTTTCCTTTGGAGGATTGACGACGCGGTGGGTAGTGGACTTTAATTTGTTGTTGGTTAAACGTTGCAGCATATCGCCCACGTTCACCACAATGCTTCCTTCGGGTGCAGTAACATTGAGCCAGCTATCGGCGCGGGTCATCAGTTGTAATCCATCGGCAGAAGCGCCAACGAGTAAAGTGATGAGGTTGATGTCTTCGTGTTGTTCGGCGCGGATAGCGTTCTTTGGTTCTTGCGTAATAGGCGGGTAGTGAATGGCGCGCAAAATGGAATTGCCGTTGTGGACGTGGTGGTCGAAATAGTATTCACCAATTTCGAGATGGATGCCGATGGCCTGGAGCAAATGTCTGCCGGAGGTTTCAAATGCCTTGTAAAGCCGGGTGCCGAGGTCGAAGAATTCAGGAAACTCCGCCACTGCAATGTTATCCGGATAGTGTTCGGCGGGCATGTCTTCGCCTTCCACTATCTGGCCCATTTGCCAGAACTCTTTCAGGTCGGGAGCCTCACTGCCTTTGGCGTGTTCTTTACCGAAAGAAGTGTAGCCTCGCTGGCCTGCCAGTTCCGGTATCTCATATTTTCTTTTGGTCTCTATTGGGAGGGAAAAGAATTTTTTGACTACCGCGTAGTAATCGTCGATCAATTGCTGAGGAACACCATGACCGGTAACGGCTACAAACCCAACGTTCTCAAAAGCCTTGCCGAGGTCTTCTACGAACTGACGTTTAGCAGCGTCGCTGCCGGTTACAAAGGTGTTGAGGTCTACAACAGGGATAGAGTGAGTGCTCATGCGATAAATATTGTTTAGTTGGAAGGAATTGAATCGACTGTGATCTTGCTTTGAAGCATACCGCCTTCACCCGGCAGGTAATAAATGCCTTGCTTTAACCCACGTTGTATCAAAAATGCTTTTGCTTCTTTAGCTGAAGATGCATACCGGATGTTACGTTGGGCATAAAATACCAGTTGAGGTTCGATTTCGGGAGCAGGCCAGAAAATGACATCTTCTTTGCCCGAGCTTTTGGCTATTTTATTTCCCTGCCATTGTGAATCATCCCGTGCGAAAAAATTCATAGCCTGGTACTGGCAGATAAAAACAGCAACAGTAAGTGCCAGTCCGATTTGCATGTATCTGATAGGAACGGCGCCGGACTTTTTCACCTTATCATAAAGTATACCAAGCAAAACACTAAAGAACAAAGAGGCATAAAGAACAGTAAAATCCTGAACCGAATAATTCAAGAAGAAGAAATGCAGTAGCAAGACTGGTAGCACAGATAGCCAGATGAACCGGTATCCGTTCTCGCTAAAAACGATCTTTAATTTTTTGCGCGAGGTGGCAAGGTAGAAGAACAAGCCGATGACAATATACACCACAATGTAATGGATGATATAATTATAAAGCAGCGTTTTGAAGAGCCATAAATAGGCAAACATAAAATGGAAAAGCCCCTGGTCGGTGCCCTCGAGGCTGCCTCGCTGAATGTACCGGTTGAACATTTCCATGAGGTAAGCCTCCAAACCGTTTATCTGCGAATATTGATAAACGATAAGGCGAAGCATTAAGATGGTGGTGATAACAGTGGTCCATATCAGTATATGGAACGATTTGTTGCTCCTGACATGCAGCAATGAGTATATGAGAATGCCGACGGCAAAAAAGACACCCAGCCATGAGGTATATAACATCAACGCAAGACATAAAGCGTAGAAGAAAATATATTTGGGTGAATAGAACTTTTGCCGGATGATCATTTTAAGTGCCGTGTACACACCGATGATAAACAGCAGGTGCACGGCCATGTCGCTCATGTAAACATTGCCCTGGAACCACAACGTAACCGGAAGGAAAGTATAGATAACAAAGGCCACTACTGCGGGACGATAGGGTAAACTGCGCGCCCGGTTAAAGCTGAGCAGGCAAACCATAAAGTACACAAACAAGCCGCTGATGAAATGAAAAAGCAAATTGAGTAGTTGCAAAGGCAGAACGTCAGGCCTGATGTGTAACGTTTTAAAAATGAAGAACGGAAAATAATAGGCAAAGGGCGGATGCGAAACATAGTAATAGTTGCCACTGCTATCTATCATTTTACCAGATGCATTGGCGTTATTGTTGATGAATTTATCGGCCGGATTGTTAAAGGTCATGACCGGATTGTAGTTGTATTTTTCAATCCCGTTATCGTACCAAACCTGCATGATGCGCAGCGAAATAGCGGTGCAAAACTCATGGTGTTTGGACAAGGGCCTGTTCAATTCGGGCAAGCGAACCACCACCGAGATCAGGAAGATCCCGAAGAGAAGAGGAAAAGTTCTTTTGATAAAATCCATAAGCCGTAACGCAGTTCAAAAATGAAAATAGGAAAAGAAAAATACTCTGAAGAAAAGAAGCGCCCGGAACAAGGTTGGCATGCACGTAATTCGGACACTTTGGGACAAAAAAAATCCGGGATACAACCTGGTAAGTATTGTATCCCGGAAAGTAGTTGCCCAATGGCAAAGCGGTGAAATGGAACTTTATGGCAGCAATCGACCGTAAGAACGTGGGAAAGGAATGGTTTCCCTGATGTGCTGTAACCCGCATATCCATGCTACCAGCCTTTCGAGTCCTAACCCGAAACCAGAGTGAGGCACGTTACCCCATCTGCGCAGGTCCAGGTACCATTCAAAGGCCTGCATCGGCAGGTCGTGCTCAATGATCTTGCGTTTTAAACGCAAGATATCAGTTTCACGCTCGCCGCCACCTACAACCTCACCGTAGCCTTCAGGCGCTAATAAGTCAACGCCTTTGGCGTAACCTTTGTCTTGCTCGTCCTCCTTCATGTAAAAGGCCTTTACTTCCTGTGGCCAGTTGTAAACCATTACCGGTTGTCCGAACATTTTGGTCAGTACGGTTTCATCGCTTCCGCCAAAATCATTGCCACGTCTGAAATTACGGGCGCTATCCAACCAGGCAGGTACGTTCTCTTCTTTCTCTTCAATTTCCTTTACCTGGTTTTTGAGTTGGGCAACTTTGTTGGTATTAAAGTTGATCTCACCCTTTTTCAGCTCACCGGATTTTATTTTGGCATCGCGTTCTTCAATTTCTTTCAGCAGAGTTTCTTTTTCTGACTTCAGTTGAGCAATTTCCTCTTCCAGCATCTGTATGGTAGTGCGTCCGTTCACCTCAACTTCACCTTTGATGATGCTGACGGCGTCTTCGTACTTCATCCGGATAAATGGTAGTCTGACTTTTTCGAGAAAAGTGGTGTCGCGCTCAATAATGCTCAGCTCTGATTTACATTTGTCGAGCACATTGGTTACTACAGAACGAACAAACTCTTCAATCAGATCCATGTCCATTTTGAGGTCATAGAAAGCCATTTCAGGCTCTATCATCCAGAATTCGGATAAGTGCCTTCTGGTCTTCGATTTCTCGGCCCTGAATGTAGGTCCGAAAGTATAAATGAGCCCCTGTGCCATGGCCATAGCCTCGCCGTATAATTGCCCCGACTGTGATAAGTATGCCGGTTCTTCGTAAAACTCGGTTTCAAAAAGATCGCTGGTTCCCTCGCAGGCGTTGCCGGTCAGGATGGGCGCATCCATATGCACAAAACCCTTCGAATGAAAGAAGGAGTGAATGGCGAAGATGATCTCGTTTCTTACGCGCATAATGGCCCATTGCCTTTTAGAGCGCAGCCACAAATGGCGGTTATCCATTAAAAAGTCAACGCCATGTTCTTTGGGAGAGATGGGGAAGTTTTCTTCGGCCTCGCTGATCACCTCAAATGCGGTTACCTGCACCTCATATCCTCCGATCTGTCTTTCATCCTTAACAACATTACCTTTTAAAGATAAGGAGCTTTCCTGGGGTAAACGCTTAGCTGCTTCAAAAGAGTCGTTACCCACTACCTCAACATTAATAACGCACTGAACAAACCCTGTTCCGTCGCGCAAAGTCAAAAATACAAGTCCTTTGCTGTCGCGCTTTTGTGCGTTCCAGCCTTTCAGTTCCACTTCTTTTCCTTCAAACGAGGAAAGTTCTTTGATATAAGCCATTATTCAATTTTATAATTCCGATTTCAAAATACTAAATACTTTAAAGAGTTTTTGGTATAAAAAGATTGCCCTCATGTTCTGCCAGGATATTACTTTCCGGGGATTGCGAATATAGAAAAGCATTTGTTAAGTTGAAATGCTTGACAAGACAGACAAAAATCGTTTATTTATGCCTTGGAAATGCGCCAGAGAATAACAAGTTAACTGACGCATTTTTATATCAAACATAAAACCATGCGATTTGTTGAAACTTTTGCGTTGGTCGGATACAGGATGATGTTTAATTGAGGAGATTTTTGAAAATTTGCGTGATGCTTAACCAGAGGTTACAACAGAAATTATTACAGAAGCTTTCGCCCCAGCAGATTCAGTTAATGAAGATGCTGCAGATACCTACTGCTCAACTGGAGCAACGTATCAAAGAGGAAATCGAGGCCAATCCGGCACTTGAAGAGGGGGAAAATTCGGAAGAGGATACCCCGGAGATACAGGATGAAACCGAGCCTTCGGAAGCGGAAACCCCTGACGTTGAGACAAGCGAGGATGCTGAGCCGGTAGAAGAAGAGGCCAAACTGGACGATGATATTGACATGAGCGATTATTATGACGAGGATGATGAGGGTGTTGCAGACTATAAGACCGATAATCCAAGCGAGGTTTATGACCCGGATGATGATAATAAGAGTGTTCCGGTAGCAATTTCCTCTACCTTTCATGAATATCTTGAATCACAGGTCGGAATGCTGGATATGGATGAGCGCCAGCAACTAATTGCCATGCATTTGATAGGCAGCCTGGATGACGATGGTTATTTACGCAGAGAGCCGGATGCCATCGTCGATGACCTGATATTCCGACAGAATATATCCACCGATGAAAAGGAGTTACAATTTATACTACAACAAATTCAGAAGTTTGACCCACCAGGGGTAGGGGCGCGTTCGCTGGAAGAGTGTTTGCTGCTTCAATTAAAACGGAAAGAGGACCCTACTGTTTATACCGAAATTGCTATACGGATAGTAGAAAAGTATTTCGACCTATTTGCCAAGAAACACTACGACAAACTTGAAACGGTATTCAGTATTGATTCAGAAAAGCTAAAACGCGTTATTGACGAAATAACCAAGCTCAACCCACGGCCGGGCAATGCCTTTGCCGGCAGCTCGGGTGATGCGCAAATGACCATTATACCCGACTTTATCATTTCGAATAACAATGGTGAGCTGGTGCTTTCTCTCAACTCGCGCAATGCGCCTGAGCTCAGGGTTAGCAATCACTTCAGGGAGATGATATCTGAATATAAGAAAGCGAAGATCAAAAGCAAGAATCAGAAAGAAGCTATCCTTTTTGTAAAGCAGAAAATCGATTCAGCCAAATGGTTTATTGATGCTATACAATCACGGTACAATACCATGTTGCTATGCATGAACGCTATTATGGAATACCAACGTGAGTATCTGTTAACCGGAGATGAGACCCGGCTGAAACCTATGATATTGAAGGATATTGCTGACAGAACCGGGTTGGATATTTCAACGGTATCGCGTGTGGCCAACAGCAAATATGTTCAAACAGAATTCGGGACGATCCAACTGAAATACTTTTTCAGCGAGTCGCTTACCACCGATAGTGGCGAAGAGGTATCAACACGGGAAGTGAAAAAAATACTGAGTGACCTGATCGGTGCAGAAAGCAAAGACAAACCCATCAGCGACCAAAAGCTGACAGAGATACTGAACCAAAGAGGTTACAACATTGCCCGCAGAACAGTAGCAAAATACCGCGAACAGCTCAATATTCCGGTGGCAAGGCTTAGAAAGGAATTATAAGTTACTGAAGAGACCCGGTGGGGCTTAACTCAACGGGATGTCTTCTAAAATCTGATCTTATAGCTGGGGAAAGGCATTTTTATAATGTTCAGGGCTTTAAAAGCAGCCTTGCCCGTAGGGTCATTCATTCGAAGGCGAGGAAGGTCAGCATCCAGTGAGAACTTGAGTGTCCGGTATCGTGGCAAGTCTGAACGGTCGTGATGTTTGCCATCTTTATCTATCCATTTGTTTTCAAAACCACCCAACATATTTTCGCCGCCATATCCTATGGCAAAGCAGCCCCAGTCAGGAGTCTTTCCGGGAAAGAATTTGGATGGATTGATGGATAACCAAAGGGTGATGTTATTGTAGTCCTTCAGCACCTTCTCGAAAAAGCTTTTGCCGAAAAGATCGTCAGCCCGGTCTTTGAGTTCTTGTGTGGGATATTTGTACTCGTTTCCGTTGTATGAGAATTTGCACATGATACGCTGTTCCTCCCAAAGTAAATATTGTACCATCGCTAGCATGGCACCCATACCATTGGCCACCAGATCGCTCCACGAGGCACCCCATTTTGTAGAGAAGCCATCCCAAACCTCGATCGTGCTTTCAAATCCCATGCCTATAAAAGCAGCGGTAATTGCGGCTCGTTTATTGTCGACCCCCGACCAACGCAATAATTCGTAGGCCCAAACGGTTTCGAAGTAAGCACCGTACATGTGTCCTGCCTTGTCTATCTGATTCCATTCGCCCCGGTCGTCAAACCAATGAAAACCACTGCGCGGGTAGCGCCGGTACCATGCAAAGTTCAACCAGGTAAAAATGACCAGGTAAATACCACCAATAAACCCTGCCACTTTAACCAGCCTGCCTTTATCAGGTACAGTGGCACAGGTAACTAATTTATCGGTAGTGCTTATCTGACCGGCCGTTTTTGCTTTGTCGCGAACGTAGCTGGCGAAGAGTATATAACCAATAACTATAAGCAGTATAAACATGGCCGAATGCTGTTATGAGGTCCTTATTGGCTTTAAATAACTAACCGGTGAATGAATGTCTGAATGATTTTTCGAAGATGTGGTTTTTCTCTGTCTTTCCGGGGCCGAATACTTTATTTAACGAGGAGGGAGTCGAGTTGCTGAAGGCTACCGTTAAAAACATCGGCATCTGTACTCCCGTTTATTCCTAAGAGGTCCGATTTGTTGGAATGCTGCCAGAAAACCCACTTAATGCTATCTTCTTCAATGTCCAGTCTGGGTTGGTTGTAATGAGATACCCAGAAACTATAATTCTTAAAGTCGTCGGCCAGGTAATCTTCAATAAAATTTATGTTGGAATAGATGACCGGTTGAATGTGATAATGCTCTTGCAGGGCCGTTAAAAACTCCTTTAAGTTGCTTACAATTTCCTCTTTACTTTTCCCTTTGTCTTCTTCAATATCAACAGCCGGGGGAAGGTCGCCGGGGCTTAATTTTACGTTGGCAATAAAGTTAAGTGCCTGCACTTGAGGGTTGCGGTCGGGAAGAAAATAATGGTAGGCACCCCTGACAATATGGTGATCTTTGGCCTCTTCCCAGTTTTCATCGAACATATTGTCTTCGATCAAAACGCCCTGTGTGGCTTTGATATAAACGAACTGAAAATGAATGGTGTCTCCTTTGGCATTCAGCGCCTGCAGCTTATTCCATTCTATGATATCCTGAAAATGAGAAACGTCAATGCCATGTACTTCAAAGCCATCAGGAAAATTGGAAGGGTTTGAAGAAACCTTGTAATAATGGTACGTAAAATACCGGTAAGCATGACGGAAATATTTCTTGTTATGGTACGCAACAATTACAACTGCCATCACAACCAAAAACCACAAAGAAAACTTTGTCCACACGGACATTTTTGACTTCTTTGCCATTAATTATAGGGTAGCGATCACTTTTAATTCAATGGCGATCGGTGAGGGAAGCGCGGTCACTTCAACAGTGGTGCGGCACGGTGGGTTTTCCTTAAAGTATTGAGCGTAGATCCGGTTAAAACTCAAAAAGTCGCGTTTCATGTTCACCAGGAACACGGTCACATCAACTATTTTATCCCAACTACTTCCATTTTCATCAAGCGCGGTTTTTACATTCTTAAAAACCGAATGAACCTGGGCTTCGAAGTCGAAGGTTTTATAGTTGCCGTATTTGTCCAATTCAAGGCCGGGAATATTATCAGTGCCCGCTTCGCGCGGACCCATGCCACTGACAAAAATTAAATTTCCCGCCTTGCGGGTCATGGGATAAAGACCCATAGGTTTCGGAAGAGTATCGCTCATAAATATTTATTTCCGGTGTTTGATCTTAGTGGCAGATATGTATAACGCTTAATTCTTAATACAGATGTTCCTGGCTTCAGTAAAAAATTTCATTGCCTCAAATCCACCCTCGCTACCTACACCCGAGGATTTTACTCCTCCAAATGGAGTTCGCAGGTCACGGAGTAACCAACAATTGATCCAAACAATGCCGGCCTCCACTTTTTCGGCAACCCTGTGGGCGCGCTTTAGGTCGTTGGTCCAGATAGAAGAGGCCAGGCCATATTTTACGGAGTTAGCCATGGTCAAAGCCTCCTCTTCCGTGTCAAAAGGGGTCAAGGTTACTACCGGTCCGAATATTTCTTCCTGTTGAGTCCGGCAGGTATAGTCCAGTCCTTCGATAACCGTAGGGGAAATAAAATAGCCCTCCTTGCAGCGGCCATCTAATTTTACCTCTTCTCCTCCTGTCAGAATTTTTCCGCCCTCCTGCTTTGCCAGTGCAATGTATGAAAGCACTTTTTGCTGATGTTGAATAGAAACAATAGCACCAAGATTTGTTGAGGGATCATTCGGGTCGCCCACCTTCATGGCTTTGACCCGTTCGATGAATGCTGATTTGTATTTTTCATACAGGGGTCTTTCAATAAAGATCCGTGAGCCGCACAGGCAAATTTCTCCCTGGTTTGTAAAGGAGGCCCGAACAGTTTGTTGAACTGCTTCTTCAAAGTCGCAATCTGCAAATACCAATGTTGGGTTTTTTCCTCCAAGTTCAAGTGACAGCTTTTTAAACATGGGTGCTGCGGTAGAGGCAATGCGCTTGCCGGTTTCAGTGCCACCCGTAAACGAAATGGCCTTGATGTCCGGATGTTCAATAATGGCCTGACCCGCTTTACCACCCAAGCCATGAACAATATTTAAAACGCCTTGGGGTAAACCCGCTTCTATGCAAACCTGCGATAGAAGATATGCAGTGTAAGGAGTTATTTCGCTGGGCTTGGCCACTATGCAATTTCCGGTAGCCAGGGCTGGTGCAATTTTCCAGCTAAAAAGATACAGGGGTAAATTCCATGGAGATATACAGCCCACAATACCTACCGGCTGTCGTAAAGTATAGTTAATGGCCAGTCCCGGGGTTTGGTAACTTTCGGATGAAAAATGCTGAGCAGCTGAAGCATAAAACCTGAAATTGGAAATGGCCCGGGGTATATCCATCGCGGCCGCCAATTGTAAGGTTTTTCCATTGTCTTTCGATTCGGCAGCAACAAACTCATCAAAACGAGCTTGAATTCCATCAGCGATTTTGAGCATGATCATCATGCGCTCTTCCAGTCCGGTTTTGCTCCAATCCGGAAAGGCTATTCTGGCGGCATCAACGGCTTGTTGAATGTCATAGGAATCCGAATCGGGCACTTGTGAGTATACCTTGCCGGTGGCCGGTTCGTAATTATCGATGTAACCTTTGGAATGTGGTTCCTGTAATACACCGTTGATATAGTTTAAAATTTTTTCCATGGGTAAAGATCCTGCATGCTAATTTATCCATTTACAAACTTCCCGTTCTTCCGCCATCTACGGGCACATTGATACCGTTGATATAAGCCGCAGCGGGAGAGGCCAGAAATGCAACTGCATTGGCCACTTCTTCTGCTTTGCCGAAACGTTTCATCGGTATTTCCTTCAACATTTCTTCACGGATGGTTTCAACAGGTATATTCATCTTTTCACTGCGTGTTTTAACCAATGAATGTAGCCTTTCAGTTTCGGTGGCACCGGGTAAAACATTGTTGACCGTGATGCCGAATTCTCCGAGTTCGTTGGCCATTGTTTTGGCCCAGCTTGCCACAGCCCACCGGGTCGTGTTACTTACTCCTAAATTGGGCAGGGGTTGTTTTACTGAAGTTGAAATCACATTCACGATACGGCCGTACCCGCTTTTCTTCATGCCTTCTACAAAAAGTTTGGTAAGCACATGATTACATATCAAATGTAAATCGAGGGCTTTAATGAAATCCTTTTCATCGGCATCTATAATTTTGCCTGAAGGTGGGCCGCCGGTGTTGTTCACGAGGATCTGATAGGTTTTGTTACTCTTTTTCATGTGCCTTTCAACTGCGGCTTTCACCTTGTCAGGGTCTGAAAAATCAACCGCCACATAATCGTGTCGTTGTTCGCTGTTGCCAATAAAACTAAGGTCGATGAGGCACTGCATTAAGCTGGGTTCTTCGCGTCCAACAAGTGTAACGCTGGCACCTAAACGGGCCAACTCGAAAGCTACTGCTTTACCAATGCCTTTACTACTACCGCCAACAAAGGCATTTTTACCTTTCAGATCAAGATTCATGGGTGACTTGTATTGAGATTTTTCAGGCTGAAAATTAGTATATTTGAGCAAAGAACAGGCTATGATTAGCACTGAAACGCAAAAGAAAGTGACACTTGAGGAGTTTATGAAACTCCCCTATGAGAATATTGAACTGATTGATGGTTATGTTGTTCATGAAGCCTCCCCGGGTTATGGGCATCAGGACGTGGTTGCCGATCTTCTGACGGATATAAGGATGCAGTTAAGAAAAACGCAGTTGGGCAAAATAACTCCGGCCCCGATGGACGTATTGTTAGGGGAGAACGTTTTACAGCCGGACTTGATATTTATATCAAAAGACAGGCTTAGCATTGTAATAGACGGGAAGATCAAAGACGTTCCTGATGTGGTATTTGAAATCATCTCGCCTTCCAACTCATTTAGAGACACCAAAATTAAATTTGATATTTACGAACGCTTTGGTGTGAAGGAGTATTTTATCGTTTACCCCGATGATAAAACGGTAGTGAAGTATGTTTTAACGGATGGGAAATATCGCGAGCAATACCGTGAAACGGGTTTTGTGAAAAGCGAAGCGATGGGTTGTGAAGTGAACTTTTAAAAAAAATAGCAATGGCAGCAGTGGCACCTTTTAATTTTAAAAAATGGATTGATGAACATCGTCATTTGCTAAAGCCACCGGTGATGAACCAGGTGGTTTATAAAGACAATGACGATTTTATTGTGATGGTTGTAGGCGGCCCTAATAAGCGCAAAGATTTCCACTACAACGAAACGGAAGAATTCTTTTACCAGTTAGAAGGGAGTATCGTGGTTAAGATAGTAGAAGATGGAAAAATGCGCGACATCAATATTAATGAAGGCGATATTTTTCTATTGCCGGCGCGAACCCCCCATTCTCCGCGCCGCCCGGATAATTCCGTAGGATTGGTGATGGAAATTAAGCGCGGTAAGGAAATTGAAGATGGGTTTCAATGGTATTGTGAAGGCTGCGGAAGCCTGCTTTATGAAGTAAAAGTGCCGGTGAACGACATTGTAAAAGACTTACCCGTTGTCATGGATAAATTCTATTCCAATCTGGAATTGCGTACCTGTAAGAAGTGTGGAACGGTTTTTGAGCCGCCCCTCTAAATCTCCCCGACGGGGAGACTTTAAATACAGAGCTAGTGTTTAAGCCAGAGGGTTTGCCAGTATTAAAAAGGCAGAGTCGTATTTATTGGCTTTAGGGCCCAAGCTAATTGATCTTAAACTTAATTAAAAGTCTACCCTTTGGGGAGATTTGGAGGGGCCTAAAACACTGCTTTAGCTATCTCGATAGTAGCTTCACTGCGGCTCATGGTATAATAATGCAGGCACGGTACCTTTGCGGCCTTTAGTTCTTTGCTCTGTTGAATCGCCCACTCAACTCCTACTTTCTTAACCGCCTTTTCGTCCTTACATGCTTCAATGGCATTGGCCAGGTCGTCAGGGATATCGATATGGAACATGCGCGGCAGCACGGTCAATTGTCCCTTGGTGGCAAGGGGTTTGATGCCCGGAATAATGGGAACGTTAATGCCCGCAGCACGGCAACGGTCAACAAATTCGAAATACTTTTTATTCTCGAAGAACATTTGGGTAACGATATAGTCGGCGCCACAATCCACTTTATGCTTTAACCATTTCAGATCGGTAGAAAGGTTCGGCGCCTCAAAGTGTTTTTCGGGGTAACCTGCCACGCCAATACAAAAATTGGTCTTTAGTTCGTTCTCGGTTTCTTCATGCAAAAAACTTCCTTTATTCATCCTCGAAACCTGGCTAACCAGGTCGCTGGCGTATTTGTAGGCGCCATATTTGCCGGGGCCCGATTTTTGGTTTTTGTCGGCATCGCCCTGCAGCAGCAAAACGTTATTGATTCCGAGATAGTGAAGCGTAAAGAGAGCGTCTTCGGTTTCTTCAGGTGTAAAACCACCGCATACCAAATGCGGAACCGTATCAACATCAAATCTCCCTTTAATGGCTGCGCAAATGCCAACAGTACCTGGCCTGCGGCGTAACGACACTTCTTCCATCAGGCCATCGGGTCTCTTTTTGTAAATGATTTCTTCGCGGTGATAAGTAACGTCAACAAAAGGTGGTTTGAACTCCATTAAGGGCTCAATCACCTTTAAAAGGTCGTCAATTGTTTTTCCTTTTTGGGGTGGCAATACCTCTATACTGAACAGGGTATTGGTAGCTCTTTTAAGATGTTCGGTAACGTTCATGGGGCGCAAATTAAATGCTAAGTAGTATAAAATGCTAAAGTGAGGGGCTTTTATTTAAACGCCTTGCGCTTATTACAAGTTACGGCCATTTGCTCATTTCCGCTCAAAACACTATATTTGACCCGTTCTTTGATTCATGCTATCAAGAAAGACGGAGGGACAGGCCCTGTGAAGTCTTGACAACCCTGGTTCAATCCGCATAGCGGTATTGAATACAGAAGGTGCCAATTCCTGTTTAGATAACGATGAATAATATTCCTCGTCTGAACAACACCATTCCAGTTTTCCTGAAAGCATGCATCCAAAGGATCTAAATCTTTAATTGCATGAGTAAGACAAAACCGACATTAGCGGAAGAAATTGAGAAACGTATCCTGGTTATTGACGGTGCTATGGGCACCATGATACAGCGTTATGGTTTAAGTGAAGAGGACTTTAGAGCAGACCGTTTCAAAGCCCACTCGCACGACCTGCGGGGCAACAATGATCTGTTGTCTATAACACAACCTCAGATCATTAAGGAAATTCACGCGCAGTATTTAGCAGCAGGTGCAGATATTATTGAAACCAACACTTTCTCATCCACCTGGATAGCACAGCACGATTATAAGTTAGAGAAGCTGGCGTATGAATTGAATTTTGAATCGGCCCGCATTGCCAAAGAGGCTGCAGATGAGTTCACAAAAGAAAATCCTGCAAAGCCGAGGTATGTGGCAGGCGCGTTTGGCCCAACCAACCGCACGGCATCTATTTCTCCTGATGTGAATAATCCCGGGTTTCGCGGTATTAATTTTGACCAATTAGTAGATGCTTATTCAGAACAGGCGCGAGGATTGATAGATGGTGGTGTTGACTGGCTATTAGTTGAAACCGTGTTTGATACACTGAATTGCAAGGCGGCTTTATTTGCCATTATGAAAGTGCAGGAAGAAAAAGGAACCAATCTTCCGGTTTCCGTTTCAGGAACTATTACAGATGCCAGCGGAAGAACTTTGAGCGGACAAACCACAGAGGCTTTCTGGATATCCGTAAAACACGCCAACCTGCTTTCGGTTGGATTGAATTGTGCGTTAGGGGCAAAAGATATACGCCCTTACCTCGAGACTATTTCTAATGTTGCACATACCTGGGTGAGTGTTTACCCTAACGCGGGACTTCCCAATGCTTTTGGAGGATATGATGAAACGCCCGAAATGATGGGTGACGACATTGAAGATTTTTGCAAGAGCGGTTTTGTGAATATTGTGGGCGGTTGTTGTGGTACTACACCTGACCACATTCGTGTATTTGCAGAAAAAGCAGCTAAATATCAGCCGCGTAAAAAGCCGGCCCGCCTTCCGTTTATGCAACTGAGCGGATTGGAGCCCATTACACTTTCTGCGGAGTCGAATTTTATGAATGTGGGAGAGCGAACCAATGTTACAGGTTCTGCCAAGTTCTTAAAACTGATCAAGGAGGACAAATATGAAGATGCCTTATCTGTTGCCGCTGACCAGGTTGAAGGAGGTGCGCAGGTGATAGATGTGAATATGGATGAAGGTATGCTGGACGGTGAAGATGCTATGAAAAAGTTTCTGAACCTGAGTGCTGCTGAGCCCGATATTGCGAAGGTACCGGTGATGATAGACAGTTCGAAGTTTCACATTATCGAGGCGGGGTTAAAATGTTTGCAGGGAAAAGGGATAGTGAATTCCATTTCATTGAAAGGTGGAGAAGAAGAGTTTCTGAAGCAAGCCCGCCTCATAAACAGGTATGGGGCGGCTGTTATTGTCATGGCTTTTGATGAAAAAGGCCAGGCAGATAGTTATGAAAGAAGAATCGAAATCTGCGAACGCAGCTATAAATTGTTAACAGAGAAAGTCGGGTTTCCGGCGGAGGATATCATTTTCGACCCGAACATTTTCCCGGTAGCTACGGGCATGGATGAGCATCGCCAAAACGCGATAGATTTTTTCAGGGCTACCAAATGGATAAAAGAGAATCTTCCACACGCACATATCAGCGGAGGGGTGAGTAATGTATCGTTCTCTTTCAGGGGAAATAATGCTGTACGTGAAGCGATGCACTCGGCATTTTTATATCATGCCATTAAGAACGGAATGGACATGGGCATCGTCAATCCGGCCATGTTGGAAGTGTATGATGACATACCTAAAGACCTTTTGGAGCGGGTAGAAGATGTGTTGCTTGATAGAAGAGAAGATGCTACCGAGCGGCTTTTGACCTTTGCCGAAACAGTGAAGAAGAAAGACAAAGTTGAAGTGGTGGATGAAGAATGGCGCAAAGGAACTGTTGAGGCCCGCCTTGCGCATGCTTTGGTAAAGGGAATTGTGGAGTTCATTGATGCAGATACTGAGGAGGCGAGGCTGAAATACGACAAGCCTTTGGAGATCATTGAGGGACCATTGATGGCCGGTATGAATATAGTGGGCGACCTGTTTGGAAGCGGTAAAATGTTTTTGCCGCAAGTGGTTAAAAGCGCCCGTGTAATGAAAAAAGCAGTGGGTTATCTATTGCCTTTTCTGGAAGAAGAAAAAAAGCGCAGCGGCAATACCAGCAAGAACAATGGCAGGATATTGTTAGCCACCGTGAAGGGAGATGTGCACGATATCGGGAAAAATATTGTCGGGGTAGTATTGGCCTGTAACAATTATGAGATCATTGATATGGGCGTAATGGTGCCGGCCGATAAAATACTGGAGCGTGCCCGGGAAGAGAATGCGGATATCATAGGACTGAGCGGACTTATTACGCCGTCGTTGGATGAAATGGTGCATGTGGCCAAAGAGATGGAGCGGACGGGCATGAAACAACCTTTGTTGATTGGCGGAGCTACCACTTCTAAATTGCATACCGCAGTTAAAGTTGAGCCTTCATATAGCGGAAGCGTGGTGCACGTGTTAGATGCATCAAAAGCGGTAACTGTGGCCAGCAGTTTATTGAGCAAAGAAGATAATGGGGCTTTTGCTGCACAGGTTAAAGCCGAGTATGTGGCTATGCGCGAGATACACGCTAACCGCCGCAGTGATGTGGAATACATAACGCTGGAGGAGGCCCGGAAAAATAAATACCAGGTAGATTGGAGTAAGGTTAACATCACCAACCCCAATTTTACAGGAGTCAAAGTTTTTGAAGATTACCCTTTGGAAGAACTTGCAAAGTATATTGATTGGAGTCCGTTTTTTAGCACCTGGGAAATGGCCGGAAGCTATCCCCGTATTTTTGAAAGTGAAAAATACGGAGTAGAAGCGCGCAAACTTTTTGATGACGCTCAGGCTCTTTTGAAAAAAGCCATTGCCGGGAAATGGATGACGGCCAAAGGAGTGATAGGAATTTTCCCTGCAGGAGCGAAGGAAGAATTTATAGATGTATTTGATGACAAGGGCAATGTGCTCACGACATTCCATCAGATGCGGCAACAAACCAAAAAGCCAAACAATAGCCAGCCTAATTATTGCCTGGCCGATTTTATCAAGCCATTGAATGGCGGAAAACCGACAGATTATTTTGGTGCTTTTGCAGTAACGAGTGGCTTAGGAATTGAAAAGAAGCTGGCGGAGTTTGAAAAAGACCATGACGACTATAACAGCATTATGCTAAAAGCGCTGGCGGATAGATTAGCGGAGGCTTTTGCTGAACGTTTGCATGAAAGAGTTCGCAAGGAATTATGGGGATATGCCGCAGATGAAAGCCTGAGTAATGAAGAGTTGGTAGCTGAGAAGTACCAGGGTATTCGTCCTGCTCCGGGGTATCCGGCCTGTCCTGACCATACTGAGAAACCACTGATTTGGAAATTACTGGACGTTGAGAAAAATACGGGTATTCAGTTAACGGAATCAAACGCCATGTATCCGGCTTCATCGGTAAGCGGATGGTATTTCTCCAACCCTGAAGTGCGTTATTTTGGGGTCGGCAAAGTGCAGAAAGACCAGGTGCAAAATTTAGCAAAGGCGAAGGGTTTGCCTTTGGCTGAAATGGAGAAGTGGCTTGGGCCGAATTTGGCATATTAATTACTTGTCTGGACGTTAAACAAGAGGTACAAAGGGGAACCGCCATGACCAAGAGAGGATATCTTTTGTACTTTTTATTTTCGGTATAATATTGATAAGCAGCGTATTGTGGCTATTAATTGCCTCCAACAGCGCCAACAAATTCCAAATCTTATCTTTGCGCCACTATGGATCAAAATTTTCATCAGGCAGAGTATGATCAGCCCCATCCGGAACGGACACGGGCAATACTTAAAGCGCACCCGGAAGTAAGACAGTTAATGGGTAAGAACCCCTACACCGCTTTTATCATGTTATTTGTTTTAACCCTGCAGGTTTCGCTGGCTTATGGCATGGGCAAACTGGGCTTTCATTACTGGTGGGTGAGTATGATAGTTGCCTATTGCGTTGGCGCCTTTGCCAACCATTGCATGTATGTCATCATTCATGATGCAGCTCACAATATGGTTTTTACGAGCAAATCATGGAATAAAATGGTGGGCATTTTGGCCGATCTTCCAAACCTTGTTCCCGGCGCAATGGGTTTTAATGTATATCACCTGAAGCATCATGCTCACCAGGGCGATTATGATTTTGATGCGGATATTGCCGGACATTGGGAAGCCAGATTTATTGGCAATAAATGGTACGGTAAAGCATTCTGGTTGTTGTTCTTCCCGGTTTTCCAGGTCACTCGTCCACCGAGGTTAAAGGCCATTAAATTATTTAATCAATGGACATTTTTAAACCTGTTCTTTGCCATTGCATTTGACACGGCTATCGTTTATTTCTGTGGCTGGGCAGGATTAGTTTACCTGGTGTTTTCTTTCTTCTTCTCAATTGGTTTGCACCCGGTAGGTGCACGTTGGATACAGGAACATTACACCTACGATATGGATCAGGAAACCGCCAGCTATTACGGTCCGGTAAATATTGTTGCTTTGAACGTGGGTTATCACAACGAACACCATGATTTTCCATCTATTCCATGGAACAACCTGCCTAAATTACGCGCTATGGCTCCGGAGTATTATGACACTTTGAAGTATCATACCTCATGGAGCAAGTTGTTGTTGGCGTTTTTGTTTGATGAGCGCTACAGCTTATACAGCAGAGTAGAGCGCGTTAACAAAGGGAAGGTGAGCGTTGACAGAGCTAATAAAGCGGCCTGATAGATTCCGGACACTTGTTCAGATAGAGCTAGATTCATTAATGAAATCAATAAACGCTGCATGAATTTTCTGAAAGCAACTCTTTTATTGTTGGTCGTTTTTCTTTCTATTCAATTTTCTTCAGCCCAGCAGACCGGTGGCTATGCCACGATGCGGGTTTTTGATTGTAACAAAGGAGTGAGCATGGGCTCCGGCTACCTGGCAGCACGCGTTTTTATTGTGTATGAAGACAGCACTACGGAAGATATTCCTATTTTACCTTACAGTGAAAAGAATGAGTTGTTGAATCTGAAAAAGATCAATGCCATTATCAATAGTTTGAAAGCAAAGGGCTATTTCCTTATCAGCCAGTACACTACCGGTGATCAGGGAAACCTGATATCGGATTATACTTTTTTGAAGCAGCGGTAATTCCAAAATTCTGAACCATGAAAAAGGCCCTCTACATAATTGGCGGTGTTTTGCTATTGTTCGTTGTTCTTCAACTGACCCAATACCATGCTGATATTCCGCTCAGTGAATTGAAGCCCGCTTATGCGCCGGCTCCCTCTAAGTTTATGATGATAGACGGTGCTACCGTGCATTACCGGGATGAGGGTACCGGCTACCCGATAGTGTTGATACATGGTATGTCATCTTCATTGCACACCTGGCAAGGGTGGGCGGATATTCTTTCTAAAAACTATCGTGTTATCCGGATGGACCTTCCGGGTTTTGGTTTGACGGGCCCGACTACCGATAACGCCTATACCATTCCTTATTATGAGAGCTTTGTTGCCCGGTTTTTGGATAGCCTGGGTGTGAAAGAGTGCTACATGGCGGGTAATTCGCTGGGAGGATTGATCACCTGGAATTATACGCTGCACCATCCCCGGCAAGTACAGAAAATGATCTTGCTGGATGCTGCAGGTTATTCGATGAAAAAACTGCCGTTTGTATTGGCCCTGGCACAAAATAAACTGGTGAGTGGAACTATGCGCTATATCACTCCGCGCTTTATTGTTGCCAAAAGTATGGAGCAGGTTTATGGTGACCCCTCCAGGGTGACGGATAGCGTTACTGAGCGTTATTTTAAACTGGCACTCAGGGAAGGAAACCGGGCAGCGTTCATTGCATTTGCGGAAGGAGCTAACCTGCGGACCATCGATACCCTGCCAATTCAACAAATAAGGACACCTACACTTATTGAGTGGGGTGAAAAGGACAGCTGGATTACGCCTGACAATGCCCTCAGGTTTAAGCGTGACATTAAGGGGTCGCAACTCATAACCTATCCGGGGGTGGGTCACATACCTATGGAGGAGATACCTGCTCAAAGTTGCGCTGACGCTTTGAAGTTTTTGAATGGTCCGATAGCACCCTTTTAATTTTTGAATGACCCATTGATGAGAAGATTTCTCTGTTTTGTGTTTTTGCATCTGGTGCTATTTTGTTCACTTCAGGCCCAGCGCATCATGGTGTCGAACCTTAACAAGCATGTTCGTGGGGCCGTTTATAAATTCAGTTTTGTACAGCTATCTGATATACATGTGGGGGAGGGTATTGCTGACTATGGAACTCTGGGTTATATCAACGATACCATGCCCGCCGGCGATGTAGGATATAGTGCAGTACGTTTACGGAAATCAGTCAACTGGATCGATGCGCACGCACAGAAAAAGGGTATCAAATTCGTCATCATCACAGGCGATCTTACCGATAGCGGAGAGAAATCGGAGTTTGACAAAGCGAATGAAATATTAAGCACATTGCAGGTGCCTTTTGTTCCACAGATCGGTAACCATGATGTGATCGCTCATGATAATCTGACCAAGGCTTCAACGGCTTTTGGCGATTCGCTCAACAATGTTGTTTTTAAGCACGAGTTTGACACTTTGCGTAACTTTTTTGATAACTGGAGTGATGGCAAACGACTGACAAAGGTTTATAGCCCTTACTCCAAAGCTGAACAGTATTTGCAAAATTTTATGTTCACCTATAAAGGCTTTGGGTTTGTTTTTTGCGACTTTAATCCAAGATTTAAGGACCACAGGCCGGCAACAGATAAGGGCCCGAAACCAAGACTCAACGATTTCGATGGCGGCTCATTTGATTGGTTAATGAACAGCCTCGCCTCATTTCCCGGTAAAGGCTTCAATAATATTTTCATCAGCACTCACCAACCTCCGCACCATGATGTGATGGCTATTTACAACGGGCTGCCAACCGACCAATACAATAAACTTACCCAAGCGCTGTTACCTTACCGTGCGCACCTGGCGTATTGGATAGCCGGGCATGTGCATCGCAATAAAGCTTACCCGGTTACTACCCTGCACGGCCATAAATTTGTAATGAAGGCCCGCGAAACTGCCGCCAACAAGGCACATAGAAACGGAATATTAAGAGTGATCAATGTATACGAGGTTAAAGGGAAATAAACGCCCGGGTATCAATCTCTGAACACATCCTTTAATGCGCTGTCGATATCCCCAAACCTGAACTTATACCCGGCGTTCAGGATCTTTTCATTTGAACACCGTTGGCTTCCCAGCAACATCGAACTCATTTCGCCCATCGCTAATTTTAATGCAAATGCAGGGGCCGGTAGTAAAGCTGCCCCCGGTTTTTTGGCGCTGATTATGTGGAGCATCAATTCTTTCATTAAAAGAGGGTTAGGGGCGGTTGTGTTGAACGGACCTGAAACAGTTTCGTTGTCGATGGCATACCTCATGATCCCACAAACATCATCGACGTGTATCCAGGGGTAATAAAGGTCATTTTTAGTAAAGTAATTGGCAAAGCCAAGAGGTAGGGTTCTGGTCAGTTCGGGCAGGGCGCCTCCGTTAGGGGCCAGAACAATACCGATTCTGCACTGCACTTCCCGAACTCCCATTGCGCCGATCTTAACTGCTCCCTGCTCCCACTTTTTACAAACTTCTGCTAAAAAATCTTTGCCCGGGCGGTGGTCCTCTGAAATTGTTTCAGCACCACAATCGCCGTAATAGCCAACTGCGCTTGCGCTGATAAATGTCTTCACATCGTGATTTCCTTTTTTCAAAAAACGATGCAGCAGCGCAGCGCTTTTTACCCGGCTGTCAATAATCTCCTTTTTCCGGGAATCTGTCCAGCGTTTTTCCGCAACCCCGGCTCCTGCTAAATGGATAATTGTTGAAACGCCCTCAAACGCCCGCTCGTCAATAAGGCCATTTTCGACATCCCATTGAAAGGCATTAATTCTTTTGTCTTTTATATCATTTTTGACCGATCTGCCGAGGTGATTGCAACTAAAGCCTTTATCTAAAAGCAGGGATGTTAATCGCTGCCCGATAAGGCCTGTAGCCCCTGTAATAAGTACTTTTTGCCCCATAGCAGTTTTTATTTCATTTAAAGACTATTCTTCTATATTTGCTCACTTCAAAAAACCAAAGCCCTATGCGTAAAATACTTCACCCGTTTATTATCGCGTCCGGATTCATTTTTGCATCCGTTCTAACTTCCTGCAATGGTAACAATGAAAAGGTAAAATCGTTGTGCGAGCAGGCAGAAGAAAACGATACCATGAAAAATGTAAAGATCGACTACACACTTACCAAGAGTGAGCGGACAGGCGTTAATGAGGTGATCGTGCAAATACCGGGTGATCTGGATAAACTGAACCCTGTTACCTCTACCTCAGCATATGCAACTTATGCCGAAGGCAAGATATTTGGGCAATTACTGGATATTGACCCGGATTCTTTCAATCTTTTTGGTCAATTGGCCAAGGGGCGCCCGGAAATTAAGCTGATCGAAGAAGGAGAGTATAAAGGAGGCATGACCCTCACTTTTGAGATCCGCCCGGAAGCTGCCTGGGACAATGGTTCTCCTATTACCGCTGATGACGTAATTTTTACCCTGAAAGCCATGAAGAACCCGCAGGTAGATGATGAGCAGGCTAAACCTTCAGTAGAGTTTATCAATGACATCGTTGTAGACGCGGCAAACAACCGCAAGTTTACGTACATGTGTAAAGGAAGATTTTTCAAGAGTGAAGCAGATGGCGGTGGTTTTGCCGTATTACCTGAATACGTTTACGATGCTAAAAAAGTGATGCGCAAGTTCTCCCTGAAGGACCTGAACAATCCTGAAACGCTGGCAACTTTAAAATCGAATCCTGATATCATCAGTTTTGCAAAAGACTTTAACTCAGAAAAATACTCCCGCGATAAAGGCGCTGTGGTTGGTTCAGGTGCTTATGAATTGGACCAGTGGATAACAGGCCAGCGCGTAATATTAAAACGTAAACAAAACTGGTGGGGAGACAAGCTTAAAACGGTTAACCGCGATTTTGTTAACCATCCTGATAAGATCATTTATGAAGTTATTACTGATGTAAACGCTTCTACAGCTGCTTTGAAAGGCGAAAAGATTGACGTATTGTCTGGCATCAAGGCTAAAGATTACCTGGAGCTTTCAAGAGACAAGAGAATGCTGGAGAAATATAATTTCTACAAACCTCAGCAATTGGCATTTTCATATGTAGGGTTGAACATGCGTAATCCTAAATTAAGCGACGTAAAGGTAAGAAGAGCATTAGCTTATTGCGTTGACGTTGATAAGATCATTGAAAAAATTGCTTATTGTATGAGCACCCGGGTTGTTGGCCCTATAAGCCCAAGCAAACCATATTATGATAAGGACCTTAAGCTGATCCCTTTCGATATTGCCAAGGCATCTAAACTTTTGGATGAAGCAGGCTGGAAAGATACCGATGGCGATGGAATACGCGACAAGGTGGTAAACGGTCAAAAAGTGAAATTATCTCTGGAGATAAAATACCCAAGTGGTAGCGATGTGGTTGAAAAGATCGCAACGCTGTTTGCTGAAAACTGCAAGAAGGCCGGTGTTGAAGTTACCCAGACCCAAAGAGAATGGACGGTGTTTTTACAGGAAGTTAAACAGCATAACTTTGAAATGGATTTCGGTTCATGGATTTCTGCTCCAACCCTGGATGATCCTAAACAGATTTGGAGCACTTCTTCTTATGACGGCGGAAGTAATTACGTAGGCTTCGGCGACCAGAAAAGTGACGAGGTTATTGAAAAGCTGCGTAATGAGCAGGACGAAGCAAAGCGTTTTCAATTGTACCAGCAGTTTCAGCAAATGGTGTATGACGCTCAGCCTTATATTTTCTTCTATAGTCCGTTGAATCGCGAAGCTATCCATGCCCGCTTTAAAAACGCGAACGCCAGCAAGGCTAGGCCGGGGTATGAAGAAAACGAGTTTGTGTTGGATGCTACTTTCGGTTCAAAGAGCAGCGATGCTAAACCGCAATAACGCACGGATCTATTTTCTGAATAATTAAGCACCGGTAATGTTTTTATACATACTCAAGAGAATTCTTTACTTCATACCCACGTTTTTCGTGATAGCCCTGTTTACGTTTTTTATGGGCGCTATTGCACCCGGCGACCCGGTAGAGCTGAAGTTGAGTTCGGGTATGCAGGGGTCTGAAGGCCAGGGTCAGGTATCGGATAAGCTGGCGGGAGAAAGTGCTTATCGTGATCTGAATATTAAACTGGGGCGTGATCTGCCTATATTTTATTTTACCGTTACCTCTAAGGCATACCCCGATACACTGTATAAGGTCCTTCGTAAAAATGAACGCGAAAACCTTGAGCGACTGATAGACCAATACAATAACTGGCCTCAAATAGATGCCTACTATAAATCTGTAAAGGTGCTTGAACTGGCTGCAATTACTTCACCGGTAGATGCCAGCGACTCAAGTGCTTTTTCAAAAATCAAAATGGTGCGCGAAGGTTGCAACGACCTCTACCGCAACTACGACGATGCGGTGATTCAACTGGACCTCGAGAAAATAAAAACAGCTGTAAACGGCACCATTCAGGTTCGGGATTCGGCTGGTGGGGTGCACGCTTACCAGGCCCTTACCGGTTTAAGCAAGTATAGCGAAGCAGTAGCGTCTAACTACTCAGGCATGCGCGCCCACCCTACCAATGATTTGAAATATAAACCGGCATTGCATGTTTACGGATGGCATAACCAGTTTCATCGTTGGTTATTTGGTGATGTACCATGGTTCGGTGAAAATTCAGACCCTACCCGCCATTCAAAAGGATTCTTCCGAGGTGATTTCGGGGATTCTTATCTCGATAGCCGCCCGGTTAGCTCCATTTTGAAGGATGCGATGAAGTGGACCTTATTGCTCAACCTTATCGCTTTTATTATCATTTACTCTATTAGTATTCCTGCGGGTGTATCTTTGGCTATTCATAAAGGAAGCACGTATGACCGAGTTGCAACTGCGTGGTTATTTGTGCTTTACTCTATCCCCGTTGCCTGGGTAGGAACGATGCTTATCGTATTTTTTACCAGCGACTACTACGGTAGCTGGATGGCGTTATTCCCTCCTTACGGATTGGGAAAGATAGGCCCCGATTACACCATGTGGGCGAAGGTCGTTGACAGGACACACCACTTTATCCTGCCGGTGTTCTGTATCGTATATGGCTCGTTCGCTTTTATATCAAGACAAGTACGCGGAGGTATGTTGTCGGTTTTAAGACAGGATTATATACGTACCGCTTTTGCCAAGGGTTTAGAGCCCGGCAAAGTTTACTGGAAACACGCTTTCAGAAATTCCCTGATACCTATTATTACCATGTTCTCCAGTTTTTTACCGGCCATGATAAGCGGGGCGGTGATAGTAGAATATCTGTTTACCATACCGGGCATGGGCAGGGTAAGTTATGAATCGGTTGGAGCGAGAAACTTTCCGGTGCAGTTTACCATTCTGATGTTCTCGGCATTGTTAACTATGGCCGGTACTTTATTATCTGATATACTTTATGTAGTAACCGATCCGAGAATTTCGTTCACGAAAAAGGAAGGATAAACTGTTTGACCCTGATGAGCACTCAAAAAAAATCGAATAAAGCAGATCAAAGCTACTGGGGCACAGTCAAGCGCCAGTTCAACAAAAACAGGTCAGCTGTCTGGAGCCTGAGGGTGGTGTATGTCATTTTCTTTGTTGGCATATTTGCCGATTTTTTTGCGAACGAAAAGCCCATCTATTGCAAGCTGGATGGCCAAACCTATTTTCCGATCTTCCGCGAATACGCGGTTGCTGCCGGAGTGGCGGGCATGCCCTCTGAGTTGTTGAATGTTGATTGGGTAAATGCCAATTACGAATCTGTTTTACGCGCCCCAATACCATATTCGCCGCTTACTAAAGATTGGGACAATGCATATGCCAATCCAACCAAAAAGCAGGATGTAAAATCATGGAGGTTCAGGCACTTTTTGGGGTCTGATCAGTTAGGACGTGACCTTTTATCGGGACTTATTCATGGAACCCGCATAGCAATGCTGGTGGGTATTGTTTCGATGGGCATCGCTTCATTTATCGGTATTTTGCTGGGTGCCATTGCAGGTTACTTTGGCGATGAGCGGCTCCAGTTCTCTCGTTCAACGCTTTTGTGGAATGCGCTGTTCTTGTTCTTCGCATGGTTCTATGCGTTTAACACCAGGATGTTCATTATGACAGATGCTCTTTCTGAATCCTTTGGGGGCTTCCTGTTTCAGTTTTTGATCTCAACAGTCATCTTCCTGGCAATCATGGTCATCCCGAATCTGATCGCTATCCCATTCAAGAGGATCGCTTTTTTTGGAAAGCGGGTTACTATTCCGATTGATATCATTATTTCCAGAACGATTGAGATACTTAACTCGGTTCCGATTTTGTTGCTTATCCTTTCTATTTGTGCGGTGGTGAAAAGACCATCCATCATGCTTATCATGGTAATTATCGGGTTAACCGGTTGGACCGGCATCGCAGGGTTTATCAGGGCTGAATTACTAAAGGTGCGTAGCCTTGAATATATCGAAGCTGCAGAATCGCTGGGCTATAGTCAATGGCGGATCATGTTGCGCCATGCTATTCCTAATTCTCTTACTTCCGTGCTTATTACCATTGCATTTGGTGTGGCCAGTGCTATTTTAACTGAGACATCCTTGTCATTTTTAGGCATTGGGGTGCAAAGTGATGTAGTAACATGGGGCAAGCTTTTAAATGAAGCCCACGCGGATGTGAGTGGCTGGTGGTTTGCCGTTTTTCCGGGTCTCGCCATTTTCGTGACGGTAACGGTGTTCAACCTGCTGGGCGAAGGATTGACCGATGCCATGGACCCGCGCCTCAAACAATAAACCTGATTCGGTGCCGTTGCGTTAATATGACTTAACCAATGCCCATTACATCAGCCTTTTTTTTAGTTTTGACAAGGTGAAAATTCTATTCCATTTATTATTTCTATTGTGGGGCCTAACCGCAGCAGCGCAAACTGTTCAGGTGTCAGGGGCGTACAAATTGCCATCGAAGACCAATAAGTTTAAAGTAGTGGGTAAGAATAATGATGGGGTGGTGGTTCGTCTGTATGGAATGGATGACGTGATAGATGTGTTTGATGAGAACCTGAAACTCATCAGCACCCGGACCATTGATTTTAAGGGCGAAACGGGATTGCTGCAATACATTATGCTCAATAAGACCGGGGCAGTTATTTTTTATCTTTCGCAGGATAAGAAATACTCGGTATTGCTGGCCCAGCCTGTCAATTCGAAATTTATTGAGATAGGCAAACCTTTGGTGATAGACACTATTTATGACCGGAAGGACCTGGTAGCACAAAACCTGCGATTTAAGCCCTCGGTTGATCAGTCGTACCTGATGATATACTATCCGTATTTTACGGGCAATACACTCGCTTCGGCAAAGTTTATTTGTGTGGACCGCTCGCTCAAGGCGCGTTACAACAAAACAATTCCTTTAAACCGCGACGAGAAGGCCATTGAGGATGCTAAATCTTTGATTGACAATAATGGCAATACCTATTTCATTTTAAAGGCAGACAGCAAAGCCGATGGCAATTTATTTGATGTGTTTCGATTAGGCGGCAACGACGATTTTAATATGTACAGCATTTCCACCGAGAAGGCTTTGTTCGGGGACCCTAATTTTGAGATAGACAACCGCAATGGAAATCTGGTGATGAACGCTTTTTATAATGATGATAAAAAAGCGGAGGAAGTTGCCCATGGTTTTTTCTATACCAGCTATAACCCTGGCACAGGTGCTTTGCTTAAAACCGGATATACCCCGTTTAACCAGGATTTTATTAAAGAGCTGACAGGCAGAGCCACGACAGACAAGGCAAAGCTTTATACCTTCACTATTCGCAAAGCTGTTTTGCGTAATGATGGCGGCAGCCTGATACTGGCAGAATCTTTTATCCGCGACACGCGTGAAATTCCAATACAAGTAGGCTTTCAACCGGGCTTTGGCAACTACCATACAGCCTACGTTTACCAGTTCAACGATCTGATCGCATTTTCAATCAATCCGCAAGGCGATGTTGAGTGGCACTCAGTGATGAAAAAGAAGCAGAGCAGTGAAGACGATAACGGGATATACTCTTCCTTTCTTACCATCAATGAAAAAGATAAACTCCGTTTTTTGTACCTGGACGAAATAGCCAGCTCGGGAGTTTTAAACCAGTATACCCTGGGCAGCGATGGCAAAGTTGACCGCAAGGCGGTGATGAACCAGGAAGAAAAGGATGTGATGTTACTGCCTAAAAGTGGCAGGCAGGTGGCACCCAATGAAGTTGTAATACCCAGTTACCTGAACGGCAGTTTAAAGCTGGCAAAAATTACCTATTAAAAACCTTTGTTTTGCTGACTCTCTTTAAATCAAATAATCCCGGTGTTGTTGCCTTCTATGTAGTTTTAATAGTGGTTTACCGCCTCTGCTATTGGTTCGTACCGGTGGATACCAACTTTGTTTTTACGCATACCGAGCCACTAAGCCAGCTGGTTTTCGGATTGCTGAAAGGACCCTTATTACGATATACCTGGTTAAGTCCGGTGCTATCCGGCCTGCTCTGCTTTATTCAGGCCCTGCTGATAAACGGTATTGTGAACGAGAATAAAATGCTGGCCAAAAAGAATTATGTGGCAGGGCTGATCTTCATAACCGTATTTTCTTTTTTTAAAGAAAGCCTGTTGCTTTCGCCGGCCTCATTATCACTTACCTTTGTTATTCTCTCCACACGCACTATGTTTTCCCTCATTAAAAAAGAAAAAGCTTTCGGAGATGTGTTTGATGTGGGCTTTTTGATCGCTTTGTCTGCGCTTTGTTACTTTCCGGCGGCTCTGTTTGTCCTGTATGCTTACATCGGACTGGGTATTGTAAGAGCTTTCGCCTTTCGCGATTGGGTAATCGTTATGTTGGGATTCATGGCACCCTATTTCGTTGTATTTACCTGGTATTTCTGGTTCGATGAAACTGCTGCTTTGCCCGGACAACTGTCTAATGCGCATGCAATTCACTGGCTAACCGGCCTGGTCTTTAAACCCATAGATTACCTGCTTTTGGGCTCTTTGGTCATGCTTGTCGGGGCTTCACTGGTTTTATTGCCGGGGGCGCTGTATTCATCGCTGATACAAGTAAGGAAATTTTCGACAGCCCTTATCACCCTGATGCTGCTCATTACGCTTTCGTTCCTTCTTCAGCAATCTGTTCATTTGAGCCATTGGGTGCTGCTAAGCCTGCCTTTGGCTATCATTTTTAGTATGGTGCTGATGCAAATAAAAAGCAAACCCATCTCGGAAGTGATGCATTTAATTCTAATTTTGCTGGTATTGGCCGGCCAATATTTGCCTGTGCTCAACATTTTGTAAAAACAATCATCGATTTAAACATAAAACAAGCTGACCATGAAATTTGGAATTGTAGTATTTCCGGGATCAAATTGCGACAGGGACATGTATCATGTGGTAAAAAATGTAATTGGCTGTGAGGCCCGTTACGTTTGGCACAAAGACACCGACCTTTCGGACTTTACAAAAGACGATTGCATCATTCTTCCGGGAGGTTTCAGCTATGGTGATTATTTGAGGACAGGAGCCATTGCGCGTTTTTCGCCGGTAATGGAGTCAGTTATTCAGTTTGCCAATAACGGCGGCAAGGTGTTCGGTGTTTGCAATGGCTTTCAGATATTATGCGAGTCGCACCTGTTACCCGGTGCATTGCTGAGAAACAACAGCCAGAAATATGAGTGTAAGAATGTTTACTTAGAGCCGCAGACCAGCAAGGTGTTGCTTACTTGCAAAATACCTATGGATGCTGAGCTTAAAATACCGATTGCCCACGGTGACGGAAGATTTTATTGCGATACTGCAACCCTTCAATCGTTATATGATAATGACCAGGTATTGTTTAAATATTGCGATGAGAACGGCGAAATAAATGAAGATGCCAATCCAAATGGTTCGATTGATAATATCGCAGGTATCTGCAACCTGAACAAAAACGTATTTGGTATGATGCCTCATCCTGAACGTGCCAGCGAAAAGGAATTATCAAACACCGATGGTAAGATCATTTTCGAATCCCTTATCAGCCGTGTTTTAGAAATGACAGTACTTTACGGATAAACTTCGAAAGCTTTTATAACATTAGCATTTCTTGTTTATTGGATGCAGCGCGATTAGATAAATAACATATGCGTTCCTATTCCGGTGCCTTGTTTATAGAAATCGCCTACCGTAAGTATTCCGTCAATATCGTCGAACATGTCCTCCTTCTTGTAATGGAACATTTCCATAGCCAGTTTACAGGCCCACAATTTTACGCCTGATGCTTTCAGAATATCGAGAAACTCATGTACATCCGGCATATCAATTTTCTCCATTTCTTTTTTCATCATGGAGCTTGCCAATGATTCCATACCCGGTAGTCCGCCTAACATAGTGGGCATATGCATGGCGGGGTTACCTACCGTTGCAACATGCAGGTGCTCAAGTTTCTTTTTATGGATCGCCTCAAGGCCAAAAAATGTAAAGAACATTTCGGCTTCAATCCCTTCCATTCTGGCTCCGTTTGCCAATACGAATGCGGCATAAACATTCTCCAGTGTAGCTTTGGAAAGAATGATCATCATTTTTCTTATTTCTCCGTTATACTCGCTCATAACTAAATTGTTTTGGGGTTAATTAAATACAACTGGCAGGCTTTGGAATACCTGCAATTTTGGTGGCTGTTTTTAGCGGACCGGTTGGGAAAAGCTGGTAGAATTCTTTGATGTCTACTACTCCGCTTTTACTTACTTTACGAATACTCAGCGGGACCTCTTTTTTATATTCATCCTGCAAATATGTCAGCACTTCCCAATGCCTGGGGCTCAGAGCAATGTTTGAATCTTTGGCTATGGCCATGGCGATTTCTTTATCCCATTGCGAAAAATTGGTGAGGTAGCCTTCCTCGTTAACGGTAATTGTTTTACCAGCAATTGTCTTTTCCATATATGAATTTTTATCTGGTTAAAAATTTTTTCCTTCGGTTTGCATCGTGGCGGTTACAAATGGTATATGGGTGCCTTTAAGCAGCATGTTCCAGTATATCCATCTGAACGCCAGTTTGCCCATGTGATTCATCCTGCTCTCTTTTAACAGGCGGAGGGGACCAATGCCCGGAAACGGGAAGGTGCCTTCAACGGGCTCATGCGTATAATTAAAATCAATCAGCAGGGCCTTTCCGTCGCCTGTTTCAACAAAGCAGTTTGCGTGACCATCAAACTCTTCTTTAAGCGGCTCTCCATGAATGAAGCGGAGAATATTTTCGGTCAATATCTCTGCTTCAAAATGTGCCACTGAACCCGCTTTCGAAGCCGGAATATTTGTAGCGTCGCCAATAGCAAAAATATTTTTGTAGTCTTTGGATTGAAGTGTGGCTTTATTGGTAGGGAGATAATTCAAATCATCCCCCATTCCGGAACGTGCCATTAGCTCATCCCCTTTGTTGGTCGGCACTGTTACTAACAGATCGAAAGACACCTCCTGTCCGCCGTAGTCAACTATTTTCTTTAGGTCATTGTCAACTTTTTCGATGGCAAAATCGCTCACCAGATGAATCCCTTTTTCATGTAAAAGATGATCGAGTGTTTGAGTGGCCTTAGGCTTGGTAAAAGCCCCGCTTAACGGAGTTACAAATGTGATCTCCACTTTGTCTCTCATGTGTTTGTGCTTGAAATATGAGTCGGCCAGGAAAGCAAATTCCAAAGGCGCGACCGGGCATTTAATGGGCATTTCGGTAATATGCACTACTAATTTCCCACCTCTCCATTCTCTTAATTTATTTCTTAAAGCCAATGCGCCTTCAAAGGTGTAAAAGTCAAAAATGCTGTGCTGCCATTCCGCACCCCCCATTCCCTCCACTTCCTCCGGAGCTATTTTAGCACCGGTGGCCACGATCATTATATCAAAGTCCAGACGTTCGCCATCGGTTAGCATAACATAATTCTCTGTGGGAAATATCCGGTCAATATTTTTACGGATTAGATTAACCTGCTTCGGTATGAAATCATGAATGGGTTTAATAATATCATCCGGTTCATAAATATCAAAAGGAAGAAATAAAAAGCCCGGCTGATAATAATGCTCCTCTCTTTCGTCGACAATAGTAATTTCCCATTCTTTACTATCAACCTGGCCTTTTAGATGGTTGGCCATCATGGTGCCAGCAGTGCCTGCACCCAAAATCAATATCCTCTTCATATAACTTGACGTTTAATATATTCCCCGCAAATGTATGTCTGCCTGGTGTGGGTTGCCAGAACTACGGTCATGGCATTACATGACTTCTCTTAGTTATCAAAAAACGGAAGCTGTGACCGGAGAGAAGACAAGAGAGTTGTATCTACCTGATGTGTTTTAAAATTTCTTCTTTTTCGATATAACCAGGATTGTTCCATGTCAGGGTTTTGTTTTTATAGACCTGCAAAACCGGTAAGGCATCTATCTTTAATTCTTTACACAAGGCCTGGTTATCATCGGCATTAATTCTAATCACCACAACACTATCGGCCATGTCTTTTGCAATTTCTTCCAGGTATGGTTTCATTTTTTTGCATGGGGCGCACCAGTCCGCATAAAAATCTACCAGCACAAATTTGCCGGGTTGCAGAAGGGCGTCAAATTCGGGTTTTGTCATACCTGCAGAAGCCGGTGAATTATCAGTTGTTTCAGGAAGATTTGCACCACGCCATTTCATGATCCCGCCGGCCAGTTCATATACCTGCGTAAAGCCTTCCTTCCTCATTTTTGCTGCTGCAGAGGAACTCCGTCCGCCGCTTAAGCAGTAAACGAAAACGGGTTTCGATTTGTCCAGCGGGGCGATTCCCTTGTCGAAGTCATTGCCATTCCAATCGATGTTCTTTGCGTGCACCAGGTGTCCTTTTGCAAATTCTTCCGGTGTTCTGACGTCAATGACCGGTGCTGCCGGCTGCTCTTTTATTTTTGCAGCAAAATCAGCGGCTTGTAAATTTGAATCCTGCGGAGAACCGGCTGAGCAACTATTCAGCAGAGCAGCGATGATGACAAGGCTGTAAAGAATGTATTTTTTCATGTGGTTAAATGCTGTTGAATGACCTGTTCTAAATTTTGTGCCGACTTTACCCCGCTCTCTCTCCATTTTATTTCCCCATTTTTGAACAGAATCAAAGTGGGTACGCCCTGTATCCGGTAATAACCTGCTATTTGCGGATTTTTGTCTACGTCTACTTTCAGAATATGGGCCTTTTCGCCCACCTTCTTTTTTAACTCGTCCAAAATGGGCTTCATCATTTTGCAAGGGCCGCACCATTCGGCAGAGAAATCTACCAATGTTGGTGTTTCGCTCTTTATCAGGTCTGAAAAGCTTGCTGACATGGGGTTCAATTTATTTTTCTTCCGATCTTATTTCTTCAAAGCTGATGTCTTCGGCGTTATCGGTTTTCTTATTGGTTACCGGCACAGCGCAACCTGCACTACCACAACAGCCGGTATTAGTAATAGCCTGGAACAAAAAGAATGCCGATATAAATCCTATAGCAGAGTCATGCGTTTGAAAAGCCTGGATGGCCATTATCATGCCCATGGCCAATCTGAATAGTCGCATAAATCCCCAGCCGGTCAGTAATGTTTGTGTGTTCATCTTAATTTATTTTGCAGGCTACTCCAACCGCCACCGTTGTAAACATCAGCATAGCCGCGTGATTGCAATATCCCTTTGGCCTGCGCGCTGCGCATGCCAGATGCACAGTAGGTAATAATGGGGTGTCCCTTTTTTAATTTGGAAAGCTCACCGGCAAGTGTGTTGAGCGGAATGTTGACAGAGCCCTTTATATGGCCCTGCTGATATTCTCCTTTCGTGCGCACATCAACAATGATGGCTCCGTCTTTCATTAATTGTGCGTAGTCCGTTTTTGGACCCAGGCCAAATAAATTTTTAATAGTGCTTATCATAATGCTTATACTTTTTGACTTTGATATTGATTAACGGTATACCATGAACCTGCGTTGTAGCATTCAATTCCCTGCTCTGACAGCAACATGGTGGCCTGCCCGCTGCGGCCACCCGAGGCACAACAAAGAACGAGGGGTCGCTTAAGGGCTTTTAATTCAGTCAGCCGTTGTGTGATTTCATGTAATGGAATATTCACTGATCCGTTAACATGTCCACCCATAAATTCACCGGGCGAGCGCACATCCACAATGGTGCATTGACCACTTTGAACTAATTTTTCTATGTTCATGATCTTTATGTTTTGGTTTTTTCTTTTTGAAACGAATTAGCAAGTAAGCCTCCCATCATAGCTCCGTATAAAGAACTATTCAGCGGCCTGGAAGTTATGAGGCAGGTTCCGCAGGCGCAGCCTATGTAGTGGTAATAAAGAAAACCGGCTGCCGCGCCTAATATGAGGCCAGCTATTGTAAGGCGGTACTTTGAAATGATACTCATCTTTTCTATTGGTCTTGCGACGGTTTTTTTTAATTGATACTGCAAAGTTCGGCATCAGCAGGATGTAATACAGTGACATTTGTTACACAACCGAAACTTTACACTCAATTTGATGGCCGCAAGGTTTAGCCCGCTTTCTTTTTAGTTGAAATGCCGAAAGGGAGATATAAGGGGCAGAAACTGACGAGGCTGGTAAGAATAAAAACCCCCGCCAGGACCAGCAATACAATTGCTACTGTTCCACTAATTACATTGGCGAAGTAAAGTATTGCTATTACGATGGCAATTATCACCCGGATAATGCGATCAAAAGAACCCATGTTTTGTTTCATTTCAATTTGTTTTATAATGATGAATAATTAAATCCTTTCATTGCAACAGTAAAAGTAACAGGCCTGTTACCCTCGGTCAGTAACAAATGTTACACTTGATAAAAGTCATAGAAATGGGAAGAACCGATATGACTTTTTCATGTATTGCCGGTAATCGCTAAAACGGACAAGAAGCAATTGCTCTTCGTATTTTGATTTGAAGAAAAACAGGATGCACAACAACGCACTTATGGCCAGCTTCCAGGTGCTTTGCTGGTTGATGCCGAACCCGAATGCAGTTAGCATAACGCCTGAATAAATAGGATGCCGGATGTATTTAAAAAGACCTATCTGGACCAAAGAGGCTTTGTGCCTGGGAGTGGGAAATGCAGAAAGAGTTTTGTTGAGTTGTAAAATGGCAATGAACACTATCATCAGCCCGACAAGCGCGAATGCCTGGCCGGTAGTTTTTATGGCAGGGTGAATGTGCAAGGGGAAGAAATGAAACGGAAGTATGTAAAGCACGAATAGCAAAAGCTGAATGCCAACGTAAACGATATCTTTTTTAGCGGGCCGTCGTGCCATATTAGTTTTTCCGGTCAAGCAATTCTATCTTATTTCTGCCCAGTTTTACCAGGCCTTCGTCTTCCATTTGTTTTAGCAGGCGCGAAATGACCACTCTGGCAGTGCCTAACTCGTTGGCCAGCTGTTCGTGGGTAATTTGAATCGTTGTGCTATTCGTTAATTCGCTTTTCTTTTTAATGAAATTCAAAATGCGCTCGTCGATCTTTTTGAACGCCACCGCATTTACCACTTCTAACAGTTCTTCAAAGCGTTTATGATAAAGGCGGAAGATGTAATCCAGCCATTCGGGATATTCTTTAATGAGGGAACTTACTTTTTCTATCGGAATAAATAGTATTTCGGTTTCTTCCTCAGCAATTGCCTTTACCTTACTGGTGTCGTGATGCATACCTCCTAAGAACGACATGATGCAACTTTCTCCCGCCTTGATGTAGTACAATAAGATTTCACGCCCGTCTTCATCGGTGCGCATGACCCTGATGCTTCCTTTTGTTACGATGGGAATTGCTCTGATGTATGAGTTTTCGCTGAGTATGACATCGCCTTCATTAAATATTTTGGCGGTGCCGTAGGCCGATAACTTTTCCTGTATTTCAGGAGAAGATCTAAATTCATCAATGTTGTTTAAGGATTCCATGCGGTGAAGATAGGAGTTGTATCTTCACAAAATACTAAAAGCCACTTTGCTGTTGTTTATGCCAACTGCGACTCCTTATTACAAACGTTCCAGAGTGCGTACCCACCTGATACATTCCTGACATTTTCGTAACCGTTTTGAACTAATATTCTTTGGGCCAGATATCCCCGCAGGCCGACCTGGCAAAAAATATAAATATTCTTGTTTTTGGGTAAAGTGGTCATCGTTTTACGGAGCTCATCCACCGGAATGTTCACCGCGTTGGGAATTGAACCTGAAGCATATTCTTCAGGTGAGCGAACATCAATTAACAGGTCTTCGCCGGTTAGTTTGGCAACGTCGTTCCAGTATACCACGCGCAATCTTTTTTGAAGAATATTTTCGGCCACGAAACCCGCAATGTTAACGGGGTCTTTGGCTGAGGAGTATGGAGGGGCATAGGCGTGTTCAAATTCGGCCAAATCGTAAATAGTACCGGCGGCTTTAACGATGGAAGCAAGGATATCGAGGCGCTTGTCGGAGCCTTCGAAGCCAGCTACCTGTGAGCCGTATAAGCGTCCGCTATCGGGTGCAAAGGTTATCTGGATGCTCATCTGTTTTGAATCAGGGTAGTAACCGGCATGTGAGCCGCTATGAGTGGTACTGACCATGTGGCCGATCTTTGCAGCGGTTAAGTGTTTTGAACTGATACCGGTGGCACCCACGGTCATGTCGAATACTTTTACAATGGCCGTATTGATAGCGCCACCGTACTTAAAGTTGTTGCCCAGGGCAATGTTATTGGCGCAAATTCGGCCCTGTTTATTAGCTGGTCCGGCAAGGTAAGTGTTCATCGAAATACCAGTGATCGGATTCGTGAATTCAATGGCATCTCCCACTGCATATATGTCAGGGTTGGAGGTCTGCAGAAACTCGTTTACCAGTATGCCTTTTGCTGTGCCTAATTGCAGGCCGGCAGTTACGGCCAGTTTTGTATCTGGCCTTACACCGATGGATAGAATGACCACATCTGCTGATATTGGCTGGTCGTCCTTTAGCAACACCTTTAACCGCGCTTCGTCCTTTTCAAATCCGGAAACGGTTGAGTTAAGCTTCAGGTCTACCCCTTTACCTCGTATGTGGTTTTGAACCAGGGCTGCCATGGTGAAATCGAGTGGTGCAAGTATTTGCGGGCCCATTTCAATGATGGTAACATGCATGCCCAGAGCGTGCAGGTTTTCGGCCATTTCAAGCCCGATGAATCCGGCACCTACAATTACAGCATGACCCGTTTTACGTTGGTCTACATAAGCTTTAATATAGTCGGTGTCTGTAACATTCCTTAGTGTGAAGATGCCGGGTAAGGTAATTCCCGGCAAGGGCGGACGAATAGGCTCTGCTCCTGGTGACAGAACGAGTTTGTCATAACTTTCTTCATACAACAAACCGGTTTGCAGGTTCTTTGCAGAGATGGTTTTCTTCACCGGATCAATAGAAATCACTTCCGTCCGAATGCGGACATCTATGTTAAACCGCAGGTTGAATGCACTTGCCGTTTGCACAAATAATTTGTTCCGCTCTTTGATCACATCACCAATGTAATATGGCAGACCGCAGTTTGCGTAAGACATATATTCGCCTTTCTCAAAAACGACTATTTCTGCGTGTTCGTCGAGCCTGCGCAACCTTGCTGCGGTACTTGCTCCACCGGCTACTGCTCCTACGATGATATATTTCATTTCCCCTGTTTTAAAGATTCATTTCGGTGTCAAAAGTAGGCTTGCTATCCGGGGCCGCTGGCAACCTTTGTTACACAAGAAATTTATTTCTGCAATTACTTCATTGCAAGGCGGTAAGATAGAGCGGAGAGAGGCCTGTTCTAAACGCCGGGGAGGTGTTTTTTCTCAGGGAGCTACATGAGGTTGGTCAAGCGGGGGGTGAAATTAAAAGGGCGCGGCGATATTTTCCGGGGTGTGCTTGTTAGCGGTTACGGCTGATCCAGTTTTCGGCCAGGGTTAGCACTTCGTCACTTTCCCATTTGGTTTCGATACCAGGTATGGCCATAATTTTATCGAGCAATTCGCTTTGTTGCTCGCCACGCTTTTTAGCTTCAGAATAGCTAAGGTCGCTGAATGTGACCATGGCGTAATGGGTCATAAATTTATCGGCAAACTTTTGAGCTATTTTCTTTTCAATTTTTAGCCGCAGTTGAAAATCTTCACGACCGCTGAGGTCACGCATTTCGATAAAATTGTAGAGGGCCAGGTCGGCAATAGCGTCAGCATTGGGTTTGCGCTGTATCTGCAGTTTGTTTAAAGCTTCTTCCCAATTGTCTCCTGATTTGTTCAGTATCTGGTCGAACTCAAAAACATCTTCAAAACCGCAGTTCATGCCCTGTCCATAAAACGGAACAACAGCATGTGCTGCATCGCCGATAAGACAGGCGTTCTTATACTTCCACGGGAAACATTTTACGGTTACCAGCGACGAGGTGGGGTTTGTGAAGAAATCTTTTTTACGATGAGGCATTAAAGGCACAGCGTCAGGGAAGTTTCGTTTAAAATAGGCATCAACGTCAGCCTCTGTTCTTACGGTTTCAAAAGAGTTTTCGCCTTTAAAAGGAGCGAAAAGTGTAACGGTAAAACTGCCATCGAGATTAGGCAGGGCGATCATCATGTAGCTTTGGCGGGGCCAGATGTGCAGTGCATTTTTATCAATCAGGTGTTCGCCGTTTGGACCGGCAGGTATTTCCAGTTCTTTGTATCCGTATTCCTCGTGCTGCTGGCCGAGGTTAAAGTTGGGTGTTTTCTGCATTTCGTACCGCACTTCGCTAAACGCGCCATCTGCACCAAACAGAATATCAGACTGCACTTGTTTTTGTTCTTTGGTACGGTCGTTTTGCAGCGTAAGGGTGTTGTTGGCGAAGTCAATATTTGTGCAGCGCTGATCAAAGTGAAAGCTGACGTCCTTAAACTTTTCGGCTTCAATGACCATGATCTTGTTGAGTTCGCCCCGGCTTACGGAGTAAATGGCCTGGTCGTCTTTTCCATAGGGAATGAAAGCGGTGCCTCCATGTATATCATGTATCACCCGGCCTTTCATCGGGATAGCTATCTTGCTAACGGCGTCTTCCAAACCGATGCCCTTCAGTGCCTTCCATCCCCGATGGCTCAGTGCCAGGTTAATGGAACGACCTCCGATATAACCCGCCTTGCGCATGTCGGGCCTGCGTTCGTATACTGATATTTTATGCCCCCTGCGCGATAAGTAACAGGCTAACATAGAACCTACCAAACCGGCACCAACAATTGAGATGTTTTTTTGCATATCCGTCATTTTTTTAAATCTATTTTAATGCAGTTTAGCACAAAGAAAACAACTAAGAAAGGCAGTGGCGGAAAAAAGTTTGAACCCTGTTTGCCTGCCCCGGCTTTCTTTGTGTTTAGCTGTATCTGTATCAAACTCAAAACTATCAACAATCGGCACTCTATAAACTGAAATTAGTCATGCCCATTTTTTTAGCTTTGCGTCAAAATAATATCACTATGAGTTTGGAAGAAAAGATCAATGCCGACCTGAAGGCTGCCATGATGGCGAAAGATGAATCCGGTTTAAGAGGCATCAGGGCCATTAAAAGTGCTATCCTGATCGCTAAAACCGAGAAAGGCTCAACAGGAGTATTAACCGCTGAAAAGGAAGTGCAGATGCTTCAAAAGCTGGTTAAACAACGCCGCGACTCAATTGCAGAGTTTGAAAAAGCCAACCGCCAGGACCTGATAACAAAAGAAAAGGAAGAAGTTGCCGTTATAGAAAGATACCTTCCTGCTATGATGAGCGAGGATGATGTAAGAGAAGTGATCAAACAAATCATTACAGAAACAGGAGCCACTACCCAAAAAGAAATGGGCAAAGTGATGGGCGCTGCTTCGAAACAATTAGCCGGTAAAGCCGATAATAAACTGGTGGCCGACGTTGTGAAAAGCCTGTTGGTTTCCTGATCTTTGGAGGAGGCATATTGAAGAGTATTTAACATGGAGGCGTAAAAATTGCAGTTGACCCAGATATGGTTTTTGATATTCTATTCGTGATCTTTATTGGCCTTGGTTTTTATCAGGGGTTTAAGAATGGGGTTATTTACTCCATTTTTTCGCTGTTGGGGTGGTTCTTAGGCATTATTGCCGCCCTTAAGTTTTCGTACCTGGTAGTGAATTTGTTGCATGGCTTTTTGCACCTGGGTGCGAGGGCGTTGGCCATCATCGCTTTTCTTATCGTGTTTTTGTTGGTGTTAGTGCTAATGCGGTTTATTGCCTGGGGCCTGGAGCAATTGTTGAAATCGTTCTCGCTGAACCTTCCTAACCAGGTATTCGGCGGGGTGATACATTCTTTGGTGGGCTTGTATGTGCTGTGCGTGTTTATCTGGTTTCTGAATAAGCTGGATGTGTTTCCTCTGCATCAGAAGGAGACCTCGCATATATATCCGTATATCGCTAACCTGGCGCCCAAAGTAGTGGAGGTTTCGGGCGAGGCGGTGCCTGTGTTCCGCAATACTTTTGAGAAGTTTGATGAACTGTTTGGAACGCATATCAAAAGCTAATGCAAAGAAAAATTAACCACTAAGGCACTAAGGACGCTAAGAATCACTAAGGTGAAACTTAAAATGCTTAATGCACTGACTGTAAAGTTCACTGAATTTGCTTCTGTATGGTCCTCCTGCTGGATAATTACGATTCGTTTACCTACAATTTGTACGATTACCTGCTTCAGCTGGGGCAGGAGTGCAGGGTAGTGCGCAACGATGAGATGAGTATAGCTGAGCTGGATGCGCTTGATTTTTCCTCGGCAGTAATTTCACCCGGGCCGAAGACACCCGCACAGGCGGGTGTGACCATGAAATTTATTGAGCACTTCCATACCTCAAAACCAATATTAGGTATTTGCCTGGGGCATCAGGCAATTGGAGAGTTTTTCGGGGCTGAATTGGTAAAGTCTGTTAAGCCGATGCATGGCAAAACTTCGGTGATTAAACATGCGGACCACTTTCTTTTTGATGGACTTCCGGAGCGATTTGAAGTGATGCGTTATCACTCACTGGTTTTAAAAGGACTGGATAAAACGGTTTTGCGCATCATTGCCAGTACGGATGAAGATGAGATAATGGCTATAGCGCATCCTGAATTAAAAATTGCCGGCGTTCAGTTTCATCCCGAATCGATACTTACAACACCGGGGTTGAGCATTTTACGAAACTGGTTTAAATACATTTAATTCCTTTTATCGTCAAGACGCTAAGAGCGCAAAGGGAATACAAAGGAGCATTGAAGGCGACCAAATGGAATTTCATAGTAATGTATCAATTATCACGTTATACTCTTCGGCTGTTTCTTTGCGCTGTTTGCCTCGTTGCGGTTAAATCGGATTAAATGCGTAGTGCACGCTACAACAAATAGTGCTTGTGCATATCACTTAACACTCCGGCAATTTTGTTTTGTCGATAAAAAATTATTTTTGGTTCTAACCAATAAGGTATCCATGTCTTTCCCGGTAAAAATTGAAGAGCGCTTTAAATATTGTGAAGTTGGAAAGGGTGATACCATCGTGTTGCTGCATGGGCTTTTTGGTGCGCTTAGTAACTTTAATGAACTGATAGAGCACTTTGCACGTAACTACACAGTTGCAATTCCATTACTGCCGCTTTATGATCTGGAACTTGAGGATACTACGGTGATGGGAATGGTGGAATATATTGAGCAGTTCATTGAATATAAAAAGTACGATAAGGTTCATTTGATAGGGAACTCGCTGGGCGGGCACATTGCACAGATATATACGCTGCAGCGTCCCGAAAAAGTGAAGACACTTACGCTGACCGGTAGTTCAGGATTGTTTGAGAACTCGTTGGGTGATACTTACCCGCGTAAAAGCGATTATGAGTATGTGAAGAAGAAAACGGAGGCCACCTTCGGCGACCCGAAGTTTGCTACCAAAGAGCTGGTAGATGAGGTTTTTGAAATCGTGAACAACCGGAGCAAGGCCATCAGGATGGTGGTATTGGCCAAATCGGCATTAAGGCATAACCTACGTGAGGAAATTACACAAATGCAGTTACCGGTTTGCCTGATATGGGGAAAAGAAGATAGTATTACTCCTGCATTTGTGGGTGAGGAGTTTCATAAACTTTTGCCACAGTCGGAGTTGAATATCGTTGAGAACTGCGGGCATGCGCCTATGATGGAGCAACCCGGAGTATTCAATAAAATATTGGAACGGTTTTTGAAACAGTATTGAAAATTATTTGCACGGAAAAATATATGTGCTTTTATGTTGCTTAGTGTATATGACAAACATCATACCGCACCCGGGAACATTTAACACGAAAGGAGGTTAACCTTTTTGTTTTTTTCTCGTCTATATAAAATAAGAAGTGAAACGATGATCGCACCGGAACTCATATCAGAATCCATACCTCCTCTGCATTTAGAGGATAGCGGTGAGCTTGCGCTGATAACCATGCAGGAATTTAATGTAAGCCAATTGCCTGTTTTGGATGGAAATACCTATGTAGGGCTGGTAACTTTAGATGAAATTATCAATCTGAAGCATTTAAGTCATACCATAAAAAGCTTTCAACTACCTGTACGTAAGCCATTTGTGCGCGACACGGCCCATATTTTCGATATTATGAAGGCTGCGCTTGATTTTAATGTAAGGGTGGTTCCGGTAGTGAATGAAGATTTTGAATACCGTGGTTTGGTGTCGGCTGAGAGTTGTTTAAGAGGTTTTGCCGTTTTAAACTCTGTAAAGGATGCCGGTGCTATCCTGGAACTTGAAATTGAACAAACAAATTACTCGCTTTCTGAAGTAGCCCGTATCACTGAAGATAATGATGCCAAGATCATCTGTTTCTACACCAATTTAAGGCCCCAGGACGGAATGATGGAGATAACGCTTAAACTCAATACTACCGATGTTTCAGCCATTGTTGCTTCCTTCGAACGCTTTGATTATGAGGTAAAAGCGATACACAATGACGCTGAATACACGGAAGAATTAAAAGACAGGTATGATGGCCTGATGCGTTATTTGAATGTGTAGAAACTCTTTCTGCACCTGATTCAAATTTGCGTTTAAAATATCAATCACTCAAATATTCTATTTTTGGCGCCGTTCTGTTCACCTATGCGCCGTGTACCCGTTGTAATTGTTTTGTGTTTAATGCTCATTTTCAGAATTTCGGCGCAAGCTCCTACGCAAACGCTTACTACGGAAATTTCAGGGAAGGTGATCGACGCGTCTACCAAAGAGCCTTTACAGTATGTCAATATTAAACTGGTAGGCTCACTTAAGAGCTCCCAGACGGACCCTAAGGGTGAGTTTTTGATTAGAACCATAGACCGGGTCGATTCCATATCTTTTTCGTTTATAGGCTATCGCACCCGCACAATTGCCATAAAACGCGGGAAAAGCCAGCATTTATCGATTGAAATGGGCTCTGAGGAGTTGAAGCTGACAGAGATAACTGTAAAGGCCGGAAAGCATCAGAAAAGGGTGATAGACACCACCGCCAATTATGTTTATCACCAGGTGGTAGTGAACAAGCCCCTTAACCGAAGCGAGAATGTGAACACCTATAAATATGATAGCTATGAAAAATTTCAGATATCGCTGCTGAATCCTAAAGAAAAGCTCATCAACTTTTTTCTTTTCAAGCCCTTTAAGTTTGTATTTAAGAATACTGATACTACGGAGGAAGGAAGTGTTTTTATACCCGGCATTTTAAAGGAAACGCTGGCCCAGGTCTATTACCGGAAAAATCCGCGGCAGACCAAAAAGATAGTGAAGGCCGAAATGATAAGCGGTATTGATAATGTTTCTATCGGCAATATGGCTAATTACCAGTTTGCCGAGACCAACGCGTATGAGAACGTTTTTGTTATTGCGACACATTCATTCGTTTCGCCGTTCTCGCCCGCCGGGCGTAATACGTACTTCTATTATCTTACTGATACTATGAAACTTGATGGCAGGATATCCTATAAGCTGCATTTTGTCGGTAAGGTAAAAGAGGATCTTGCGTTAAAGGGATATGCCTGGATCGACTCGGCCACGTGGGCCATTCGTTCTATTGTTTTCAGGCCCAATGAAAAGGCCAATTTCAATTTTGTGAACGATTATACGATCAAACAGGATTACACCCTTGTGAACGATAAATACTGGTTCATGAAGAGGGAGCAGCTTACTACGGTTGGCTCATTGTTCAAGAAGAAGACTGCTACCGCCTTATTGATAACGAAGGTATACAACCGGAAAAATATTGAGGCTGATATTGAGTTTCCCGATAGTTTGAGGGGGCCGGAAGAGAAAATATTATTAGACAGTGCCAGGGACCGGACCAGGACATGGTGGGACTCTTTACGGTTTGAGCCGCTCACTAAACAGGAAAAGGAAGTTTACCATATTTCGGACACGATACATTTGGTTCGGGCCTGGAAGACTTACGAGTGGTTTGGCAGGTTCTTCACCGCAGCCTATGCTGATGCGGGCCCCATTAGTGTTGGGCGCTTGCTGAACCTGGTGAGTTATAATAACGTGGAAGGATGGCGCGTCAGGTTTGGATTTGAGACCAACGTGAGGTTTCAGCACCTGGGCACTCCGGCCAATAATTTTTTGCATAAGTTCTACTTTACCGGATATGCAGCTTATGGGCTGGGCGATAAGAAATTGCAATATTATGCCGATACGCGTTTAAGCCTTCCGCGCAAAAATGACCGGTGGCAGTCGCTGGAAATCATGTACCGGTATGACCTCAGGGTTCCCGGCCAGGATGAGGACCAGACCCTGCTGACTTTCGATAATATAGTAACGCTGATAAGCGGCACTGTGCTGAATAAAATTATGCGTGAGCGTGAGTTCAGGGTGTCTTATGAGAAAGAGTGGTTTAAAGACTTCAGCAGTATAGCCACGGTGAACCAAAAGACTTACTATGACATACCAGGCACGTTTAATTTTTCAAAGATAGAGCATGGGGTCGTTACGCATGTACCCAATTTTACGGTTACAGAGTTTATGCTTGATAACCGGTATTCTTACAACGACCAGTATTTTGCTAATGCGTTTTTCAGGTATTTTCAAACCTCCAAGTACCCGGTGTTCATGCTGCGTTATACGGGCGGGGTGGTGGATATTCAAAACAATTACACCAACTATCATAACCTGCTATTGACCATCAAACAACGGATTTCATCACCCGCCGGTCATACCATTTATAATTTCAGGGCAGGTAAAATATTTGGCCAGGCACCATATACTGCCTGTTATCTGACACAAGGTAATTTAGGTGTCCTGTTAGATAAATTCAATTACAATCTGATGAGCGAATTTGAATACATCACCGATCAATATGTTTCGCTTTGGGTGGAACATCACTTTGATGGTTTTTTTCTGAATAAGATACCCGGCATTAATAAACTGAAACTGAGAGAGGTTGTTTTTATTAAAACTCTTTATGGCACTTTCAGTCAAAAGAATGCGGATGTGTTAATGGTGCCCACATCATTAACGGCCCCCAGTAAATACCCATATGCAGAGGCGGGGTTCGGGATCGAGAATATTGCTTATCTGTTCAGGGTTGATTTTATGTGGCGGGTTACCTATCGTAACAGCTCAGGGGCGCCGAATTTTGGAGTGAAGTTTGCTATTGCACCCGGGTTTTAAATTGACGTTTTCGGTTTATATTAGCTTATGCACTCAATCAGGGTCGTATTTCCTTTTTTCGTTTTGATGTTTTGTCTGTCGGCCTGTACGAAAAAGCAGGTTGCTGTGCATGTGTTTGCCTGTCCGGATACTCTGAACACTGCCGATATAAGAGGGGTTAACTGGGCTGACGAACGGGATAACTATGTGGATGGTTGGTTGTTTCCCAGCGGTATTACTTCAACCGATGATTATGCTTCTGTAATGGCTAAAGCAAATACGGTGCTTAGCGGTTTCAGCACTAACCTTGGGGCTAATACAGTAAGGCTTCCGATCAACCCACAAACAGTATTGCAATCGTGGTGGCCCACTTATACAGGTACCATTGACGCCGCCATCAACAGCAACATGCATGTGATCTTAGCTTGTTGGGAAGGTGCGGCACATAAAGACGGGCTGATCGATGACACTGCGCAATTTCAGGCCATGTGGCAAGTGGTGGTCAATAAATACATCAATAACGACAGCGTCTATTTTGAAATATTCAATGAGCCTTTTGGCTATACTATCGCCCAATGGCAAACTATTTGTGTGGAATGGCTGCGCAGCTTTCCGCAAGTTCCCCGGTGCAGGATATTGATAGGCGGGATCAGTTATGACGATTTTGTGACGGTAATGGGTCATGACAGTGCGTTCAATGGCTGCCTTTTGTCGCAGCATATCTACCCCTGGTGGGGCAATTTTGATACTCCGTCTGACTGGGAAACTGCGCTGCAAAGCAGAGTAAATCCCTATCAAAACCGGACCATCCTGACGGAGTTTGGCGCACCGATGACCACCGGATTAAATTATGGCCTAACAGCAGCGAGTGACACTAACATCACTTTTATACAAGGGATTACAACTCAGTTGAGAAACTATAACATGGGTAGCTGTTACTGGCCTGGTTTGCGCAATAACGATTTTTACAGCATACAACTATTGCGTAATGATTCGATGATAACAACCAATGCTTCTGCGGTAATTCAATTGCAAAAGGGATGGGGTTTATAAAGAGGTACGCTGAGGCAGAAACCGCGGGATGAGCGACTTTAACGCACCGTATTTTGAAGGGAAGTAATTCTTGAATACAAACTATCTGCAAAGATCTTATTGGCCCGGTAATTAGGATGACCATCGATCGGGTTGAAGTTGTATCTGTTTTCACCGGTGTTAATGCCATAGAGCAAAGTGTTGTAACCGCTTTTTGCCATGCTATGAACCATGGCGTTTGATTCTTCGTCGCCGGTTATTGACGTCAGGATGACGTGGATGCCTTTCTGTTGGAGACTATCGATAGTCAATTGAAGCACTTGTTTTGTAATGGCTGCTGCATTTCGGGTTTCGAATTTGCAGTACAACTGGTCGATATATTCAACCAGTGCCAGGTCTTTTTGAAAAGGAAGAAAGTGATATTCCAGGGGCTTGTATTTTAAAACCGGGGTCTCATTTTCCAATGCAAAATACGGCACGTTCAGGGTTTTCTGATATTTGCGCTGATTGGTATATTTCACCAGCGACTTTCGCCAGTTTCTTCCGCAAATAGTTCGTTCGTTATGGATGCGCGAATAATTTATAACTACATATTTAACGCTGGTATCTTTTAAAATATTTTTTGAAAGCAAATAAAAATGGGAAGGACAGTAGCCACCAACGCCCCAGTTCTCGACGCTTAAATGCAGGTTGTTTTTTCTAAACAGTTGCTGTAAAAGATAGGCATGTGTTTGACTATCTTCCAGGCAATCGCCATAAGTAAAACTGCAGCCGAGGATAATTACTTTGTTACTGTTGGTGTAATCAGCTATCTCTTCTGATGGCTTTGAAACTCTACGACCCAGGCTATCGTGCGTGGCGTGATAGGTGAACGTATCGTTTTTGGTGATAGAGAAATATCCCGGTAAAAGTACGTGACCCATGATGCTGTCATATCGGCCCGGCAAAGTGGGCTTATAATCGAATTTGACCGGATTTTCCCGGTAGGCCTTTAACCCAAAGGCCCGGCAAACCAATTCAGCCGTGGCCAAGGTTATGAGCAGGAGGAAAAGAAAGAAAAGGAGGTTCTTTAAAAATTTCATGTGATGCTATGTGGTGGCACTTTGTCCAAAACACCCGGCAATAATACTTAAAATTGAAGGCACACCTTAAATGATATTTGTAGGTGGAAATTTACTGCAGGGCAAAAGCCGGGTTATTAAATATATTTTTGTCCAACTAAAATGCTTTATCCATGAAGGAGCCGGTTGTTACTTATAAAGGCATAGTTTACCCCTGGCATTGTGACCACATGGGCCACATGAATGTAATGTGGTACGTTGGTAAATTTGATGAGGCTACCTGGGGCCTGGCCGGTATGTGGGGTGTTACAAATGCCTATATGAAACAAAATAATAAGGGCATGGTAGCGGGTGAGCAAAGGATCATCTATAAGCGAGAGTTGCTCGCGGGGGCTCTTGTTTCTGTTCGCTCCGGAGTTATAGAAGTGAGTGAGAAAAAGATAAAATTCTTTCACGAAATGCTGAATGAGGAAACCGGTGAAGTGGCGGCCATTACTTTTTTGACCGGTATACATATTGATACCATTTTGCGTAAGGCGTGTCCTCTACCTGAAGCCTTTACCGAAAAAGCAAAAGAGATGATCACAGAGGACTATCCAAAGGTGTAGGGACCTGCATTTTTCGGGACTCATTTCTTTATAATTGTATCTTTGAAACATACCAGCGATTCAATGAAAAAAATCTATACTTCCCTCCTGGCAGTTTTTGCTGTATGTTTTTTGCATGCCCAAAAAGATACGCTTTTTTGGTTTGCTGCTCCGGCAAGCTCATCTAATAATTCGAATTTCAATATCCCTATAGTGATGCGGATAACTACCTATGGTCAGGCAGCAACAGTTACTATCACCCAACCGGCAGGAACCATGCCCCCGCAAGTTGTAAATATTGCTGCAAGCAGCACACAAACGGTTGACCTCAGCGCCTGGCTAAATATTATTGAGACCAAACCGCCTGATGTGGTTTTGAATTACGGACTCATGGCACAGAGTACCGTTCCCGTAAGTATTTATTATGAGGTTGTAAGTTCATACTGCAATTGCAACCCGGAGATGTTTGTACTGAAAGGGCATAATGCGCTTGGGACAGATTTTTATGTGCCGGGGCAAAACTTTATGGATAACAACAGTAGCTATACCCCGCTGCCCTATAACTCGTTTGATATAATCGCTACACAGGACAATACTACGGTCACTATTACAGCGGCCAATGCGATCGTTGGACATGCCGCCGGAGCTGCCTACAGTATTGTACTTAACCACGGGCAAACATATAGCGCTACGGCGACCAGTGAGGTGGCTGCCCAGCACCTGGTGGGAAGTCGTGTAACCAGCGATAAGCCCATTGCTATTACGATGAAAGACGACCTGCTCACCAGTGCTGCTTACGGCTCGTGTGCTGACCTGGGAGGCGATCAGATAGTGCCGACCAATATTATCGGAACAGAATATATTGCGAGCAACGGCCTTTTAAACGGTCCCGGTGACCAGCTTTTCATAACGGCTACTCAAAACGGAACAACGGTATCGCAAAATGGCACGTTGCTCACTACCATTAATGCTGGGCAAACCTATCAAACCTCAGTGGGAGGCACTTCCACACTTATTCAAACATCAAACCCGGCGTATGTGGCGCAGCTAAGCGGTATAGGATGCGAAATAGGGTTGGGGGTTTTGCCGCCGCTTTTATGCACCGGTAGCTTTGAGGTAGCCTTTACGCGTTCAACCACAGAGGCTCTTTATGCTAACATTGCAGTGCCAGGTGGCTTTGAAGGGAATTTTTTGGTGAATGGAGTGGCCGGTTATATTACCGCGGCTATGTTTGCTCCGGTTCCCGGAACTGCCGGAGCCTGGGTGGCGGCGCAGGTTTCTTTCCCGAATGCTTCTTACCCACAAGGAACCGCCATCAGGGTAAGCAACAGCACCAGTTTGTTTCGCTTAGGGGTGTTACATGGAAGTGGAGGAGGCGGTACCAGGTTTGGTTATTTCAGCGACTTCTCGCAGGTAAAAGTGATTGCGACAGCCAATGCCAATGATGTTTGCAGTGGCTCAACCATACAGTTTACTACAGATACCGTTTTAGATGCAACATATTCGTGGACCGGTCCGAATGGCTTTAACTCAACGCTTCAAAATCCGGCGATACCTAATGCACCGGTGGCTGATTCGGGTTTATATTTTGTAACTGCCTCGTTTTTTGGTTGTGTAAGCCAGCCCGATACCCTGGATGTGAAGGTGCATACAAACTATTCGGATACTGTAAATGCATTTGTATGTTATCCCAGGTCGTACGCGTTGCCTGATGGAAGTCTGGCGGATACCAGTGGTAATTACCTGGTTCATTTAACGACCGTTTTTGGATGCGATAGTTCTGTTGTCACCAGGCTTACGGTCACTCCTCCACCGGTCACTACTTTGTTTGATTCCGTTTGTTACGGGCAGCACTTTGTACTTCCATCAGGCACTTCGGTTAACACAACCGGAGTTTATGTCGATACTCTGAGTACCGGGCAGGGATGCGATAGTGTGGTCATTATTCATCTTACCATCAACCCGCCACCGGTGGGCAATGCTTTTGACACGATTTGCTATGGGTCAACTTTCGTTCTTCCATCAGGGCGGATAGCTGACAGCACCGGTGTTTATGTTGACACACTGACTGCGGCAGGAGGGTGTGATAGCGTCGTCATCTCAACCGTTTATGTTCTGCCACTGAATCTTACTCAAAGTTTTGATACCATTTGTTATGGGCTGAGTTATACCCGCCCGGGAGGAGCACTGGCCAATGCTACGGGTGTTTACAGTGATACCTTAACTTCTGTAAGGGGATGCGATAGTATTGTAATTACGCAATTAACGGTAAAGCAACCTCCGGTGAGCATCTTGCATGATACTATTTGCGCAGGCCTGAGTTTTACCCGGCCTTCCGGCATTACTGAAACGGCCTCCGGTTCTTACACAGATACCTTACATACCGGTGCAGGTTGTGATAGTGTGGTGACAAATGTTTTGACGGTCATCGATATCCACTTAACGGCTACGGCGCAGGAGGTACTTTGTTATGGTCAAAGCAACGGGTCTCTGGCGGTAGTCAGTAATGACGGAATGCTTCCCTATAATTACCAGCTTTTTCAAAACGGAGTGGTTGTGGCAAGTAATATTACCGGTATTTTTGCAGGGTTGAGTGCCGGAAACTATGTTGTTGGCGTAACTGATAATTTTGGATGTGCTGATACTATACATCAGGCCGTAATTCAACCGGATTCCTTTCAGTTATCGGTAAGCGAAACTGATGTTACCTGTTTTGCCAAACGTGACGGTGCTATCAATATTACAGCTACAGGCGGGTTCCCTCAGTTTAGTTATGATGTAAATGGTCAGGTGTCAGCCAACGGTAATTTCCAGCAACTTGATACGGGAGCTTATACTTATAAAGTTACCGATGGCCACGGCTGTATTGATTCGGGGCAGATTAACATACAACAGCCGCAGGAAATACTGGTGAGCCTGTTACCGGATACTGCCACGATGCAGCTGGGGCAAAGTCTTCAATTAAGTGCCAGCAGTAATTATGACCCTAATGCCAATTATCAATGGAGTCCGGCTTTTGGTTTGACCTGTTATACATGCCCAAACCCGGTGGTGGCCATTAACAACAACACCATCTATACAGTAGCTGTTTCGGTGAATGTACACGGCAATGATTGCGTGAAGGACACGGCCGTAAGTGTTACTGTAATTCCGGATTACGACCTTTTTATACCGAATACTTTTACGCCGAATGCCGATGGCAAGAATGATTACTTCCAGTTGTTTGGTAAGCTGAATACCATTGAATACGTGGCAGTACTGATATTTGACCGTATTGGAGAAAAGGTGTTTGAAAGCAACGATCCTTATTTTAAATGGGACGGCACTTATAAAGGCAAGCCACTGGAACCGGCAGTATTTACATATACTCTGCGGGTTGTTTTTGATGACGGGCACATTGATAAGTTATATCGCGGCACTTTGACCTTATTGCGGTAAGCGGTGGGGCAGCGTGAAACATTTAACGAATGATAAGCGTTCAATGGCTTAACTTTGTAGCGCCATCGGGCCCATGAAATGCTGAAACAGATACTCGAAATATTAGGAGATAGAACTACCTCCAGCCTGCTGCTCTCTATCACGGGCATGGTATTCCTGTTGTGGTTTGCCAAAATGAGTGGCAAAAAGAGTATTGATTCCGGTTCGCACGGAAAGCAGAAAGCTTAACCTCAGAAAATAGTTACGAAGCCCAATTGAACTACCCATGCATTCGGGTAAACCGCATAAGTTTTATTGGTTACAGAGCTTAACACGTTATAGGAGACAATGATGGGGAAAAAGAAGTTTTTACTTCTGAGCAGATTATAGCCCACACCCACCAGCATGTCGGGAATAGTAACATGGATCTTGGGGATGACCACCTGGTAAGAATTGTTGGTCGGGTTTAACTGAATACTGACACCGTTGCCGTACAGGTCGTCCATATCGCGATGCAGTACTTCAAATTTTACGCGGGCGAAAAGGCCATTCCAGATATTATATTGGGCGAAAAGACCACCCCCATAGGTGTTGTAGTTGGCATTGGCGTAATAAGTTCTGCCCGAGGCATCCTGAAATTGAATATTTCTGAAGCCGGTGTACAAATAGGTGATACCACCGCCCAGGCATAGGCCCTTCCATACGTTATAACCTACGTACGGCGACAATCCGAGGTCAATTTCATTGCTGGCTATACCAAAATTAAAATCGGGCTCAATGATAAATTTAGAAAGGTCGACCTTTTTTGTTTTTGAAAAGCCCTGAAACCCGGCCCCGTTATCTGTTTTAGGCGGGGTAGTATTGGATGGACCCGGTGTATTGTTGTCAGACTTAGGCTTGCTGGTTGGTGGGGGTAATTCATCATCCTGCGCAAACAAAGAGCTACCGGCCAAAGCAAAAACCGCAAACAGTAAAATGATCTTCTTCACGAAAAAATATTTTGATCAAAAACGAAAACCAAGATAGCTTATTTTACACAAGTTACTTATCGGTAAAAGTTAAAGGGTGTGAAACGTTAAATTACCACGTTCAGACTAAAATATCTTACCCGGGTTTAAAATTGAATTGGGGTCGAATACGCGTTTGATGCTGCGCATTAACTCGAGCTGTAACTCATTGAATTTGATGTCCATGTAGGGAATTTGAATCCGACCGATGCCGTGTTCTCCGGATATGGTTCCGCCCAGGGCGACTACCTTTTCAAATATTTCGCGGATGCCTTTGGGTACCTCGTTCTTCCAGTAATCATCACTCAGGTCGTCTTTCAATATCCTTACATGCACATTTCCATCGCCGGCATGACCGTAACAGACGGAACGGAAGTTATATTTTTTGCCAACTGCCTTAATATGGGTAAGTAATTCGGGCAGGTCAGCGCGGGGCACAACGGTATCTTCCTCAACGGTCATGTTGGTCTTTTTTACGGCGTAGGCTATGTTGCGCCTCATGCGCCAGAGGTCTGCCTTCTGTGCTTCGCTGTCGGCAAAGAGTATTTCTCCCACTTCAAACTGGTTCAGCACTTCATATATCCGCTCGCAGTCTTTTTGAATGTTTTCCATGTCGTTGCCATCCACCTCAATGAGTAGTGTGGCGCGGGTGGCGTTATCTAACGGAATGGTAACATCGCCAAGGAAATTCATTACATATTCAATGGCTTCGCGTTCCATAAACTCGATGCAGGAAGGAATGATACCTGCCCTGAAAACAGCTGATACTGCCGCACTGGCCTCATCCATACTTTTAAATGGTGCCAGCATGATGTTATTGAACTTGGGATAGGGCAGTAACCTGAATACGATTTTGGTAATAATGCCCAGGGTGCCTTCGCTGCCCACCAGTAATTGCGTGAGGTTATAACCTGTGGAATTTTTCAGCGTATTGGCTCCGGTCCAGATAATATCACCGTTGGGCAAAACCACTTCCAGGTTTAGCACAAAATCTTTGACCACACCATATTTTACTGCACGCGGGCCGCCACTGTTGCAGGCAACATTACCACCGATAAAGCAACTGCCACGGCTGGATGGGTCGGGCGGGTAGAACAGGCCTTTTTCCTGGAGGGAGGTCTGTAACACTTCAGTAATAACAGCCGGCTCGGTAATGACCTGCAGGTTGCGCTCGTCTATCTTCAATATCTTATTCAACCTTTCAATCGAAAGCATCACCCCGCCATACACGCACAAGCTATTCGCCGATAATCCCGTGCCGCCTGCCCGGGGAGAAACCGGGATCAATTCCTGGTTACAATACTTCATGATGGCACTTATCTCTTCAACCGTTGAGGGTTTCAGTACGACTTCGGGCAAATACATATACCCATCCGTTTCATCGCGGCTGAATTTATCGAGTGTGGCCTCATCTGCAAAAACAGAGTTTTCGGCGAGGATGCTTTTAAAGTGATCCAGATCTTCAGACGTAATCCTTTTATAATTCATGGCTGCAAACGTAAATGAATTTGGAAAGAGAATGAAATGAGCTTTATACCTGTGGTTGCAGGCATAAATGCTCACCTGTGCTAAAAACGTTTAAATGTTGGCGATTCAGCGATATGAACTATAACAACTCTGCTTAAATTACGTTCAACAAATAAAAGGAATGCTATGGCTACCTTAGATAAGAACTGGCTTACTGATGGCTGGCTGGATTTTGAGTATAAAAAATATGTCCTGCTGGCATATTTGCAGGAAACTGCTCAGCAATTTGACGAAAAGAAGCTCTACCCCCGCCTGTCTGAACTGACAGAACACTTCCGTAGCCTACAGCTTCTGAGAGAGCAAAAGGTGGCAGTTTCAAAGGACTTCCCTAAAGAAATTACCCGCCTCGACCTGGAGAAATTTAAAATTGAGTATAAAGACGTTTTTCAGGATGATGAATTGATCAAAGAAATGGATGCTATCATTGAGTTTGCCCTACCTGAAATAGAACGCAAACTGGGCCTGGGCCGTGAATTATACGGTGAGGTTGAGCATAAAATGGAAGTTTTTCCGGTGGGGATATTGCCTTTGAGAAATGAAGAGGGATATTTCTTTTTATCTGATTTTTTGAAAAAGCTGGTGAGTGTTTATTACTACCAGGTCACCATTTTCGAAAATATACAGGAGCGTTTCAGGGGTATCAACACCCGCTTTTTATTTGATTATAACGTCAGCATTACCGCCAACTACGAGCAGGTAAAATATAGGCTGATAGAACAGCATAAGCACTTGCCCAACCCTGCTACCTATGCCGTGGAGTTTAAAGAGTCTTTTCCTTTGCCGGAAACGATGTTGCCGATTGCTAAGAGAAGTTTAGTGCGGTTTATTTCGGCCTGAGCACTTTTAATACAATGGAACGCTGATTGATTATGATCGTTAGGATGAATGCAACGATCTTTAAAACCAGGTGTTTATCGTGATAAGGTTTTTAGAATTAGTTCGGACTTGTCTAAACCCAGTTTTTCAACGAAAAACTCTGATAGAATAGCAGGGATTTCCCTTTTGTTAAAAGTCGTTCGGTCACGTCTGACTTTCAAATAATTTTCCGCGGTCATTTTTGTGACAAGTTCCCCCACCGTTTTAATGCTAAGTTCATCTGCAAATTTGTTCCCCAATAAGCCACCAACCCAAAAAGCAAAGAATCCTGCAAAAGCGATTTTTCCGTTGAAGAAGACGAATACGCATGAAATGAGAAAAATAAAAAGCAGAGGCATGGCTACCTCCGGCGGTTTTTGTAACAGGCAGAGTTCTAGTCCGAGAATACGTTCCAGTTCCTTTACCTGTGAAATTCTGTTCTTTTGTGGGAGGATGTCGGTCAAAAGCGTTTTAGGGGTGATATTGGTATGGCCATTAACTTGTAAGAATGCATTTTTCAATTTATAAAATGCTTGTTGACTGGTACAGTTATGAGTGTCTTTTAAATTTATTTTATTGACGATATGACCAAACAACTCTCCAAAAGTTGAAATGTGGGCCAATTCGTTTTCTGCAAATTTGATATTGTATATTTGTGCGATTTCTTCAAGCAGGTAATCAAGCTCCTCCAGGTCAAAATCCTTAATATTCCGATCAATAAAATATTTGCCTTCCATAACATTCAACTTTGTATTCATCATCAAAACCTCGGACAATACACCTTCTTACCATTAAACTCACGGGTAAAACTGCCTACGTGAACGATTGAAATTTCAGGGCCGCCGTTGGCGCGGGCGGGGTTGAGCAATTGAGACAGGGTGATATCATAGCTCAGCAACAATCTTGTTTTTTTAACCTGGTAACCGGCAATGGGAGCGAGTGCATCATTAATGCGATAGCACAGGCCAAAGAAAACGGAGTTGTCGACTGCCGAGGTTTTTTTATTGATGATACCGTATTCTAACATAGCATTGATAAGACCTTCGGAGGCCTGCTTTTCGTAGCCGTAGTAGGCGTTTGCGGTAAGGGTTAGCTTTTCGTTGATGTTGTATTGAATGCCGGCGGTTGGCTGGTACCTGAACCCGAGGCGTTCGGCATCGGCGTAAAAATTATCGCGGGGTTCGTTGATGTGCAGCATTGAGAAGCCTGCTTCAAATTTGAATTGCTCAGATACCTGAGCTGCAAAATTCAATCCGGCACTCAGGTCGAGTATGCCGAAACTTTGCCTGACGATGGGTTCATTCGGATTGATATTGGTATTGAATCCTTCTTCCGCTACCCACTGGTCGTTAAAATAGAATTTTGAAAAATCGACAGAGCGGATGATGTAACTGGCATTGGCACCCACCGAAAGCACGAAGCGGTGCTCTTTATCGAAGCCCTGATGATATGCATAACTTAAATTGAACCGCCGGTAAGTAAGTTGTCCATCACCGGCCTCGTCGTTCAAAAAGCTGGTGCCAATGCCCATCCATCCTGAGGTAATTTTATTTTCTAAAAACGAAAAATCGACGTACGGAGATTCGGTGTGATAGTTATAGGGGCTACTGTTGCCGATGGCCCAGGGCCATTCGCCCCTGAAATTAAAACCTACCCGGTAGTTGCCGTTAAAGTTGCCGGTCTGTGCCGGATTTAACATCAGCGGGTTAGAAAAGAATTGAGTGAAGTGAATATCCTGCGCTAACGAAACCGAAGTGAAAAACACAGACGCCAGACAGGTGAGCAGCCATGACTGCAAAGACCTGTTTATCCGGTTGCCATATTTCATCCGCGTCTGCATATTCTTCTATCTTAACAAAGTAATATTGCCTTTAAGCATTTTGGTTTGCCGATTCACAAAGGTGGCCTCAACGGTATAAGTGTAAACGTCCACTTCCTGCAATACGCCTTTGTAAGTGCCATCCCATCCAATGCGTTGGTCGTGCGATTCAAAAACCTTTTCGCCCCAGCGGTTGTAAATTCTGAACAACAATTCGGTGATGCCTTTGCCTTCTACATAAACAACATCATTCACTCCATCGCCATTCGGTGAAAACGCGTTAGGAACACCAATAAGTGGAATGAAGCTGATATAAACATCTTTGCAGAAAGTATCGGCGCACAGGTCGTTGGAAGCAGCAAGACAAACCCGTATCCATCCCGAACCTTCGTAAATACGGGTAGGGTTGGTTTCGTCGCTGGTAGTGGAGTCTCCAAAATTCCAGAGCAGCTGGTTGTAGTTCAAACTATGGTTAGTGAATGCAACCACCCTTTCGTAAATCACAGTATCTGAAGGCAGCGTAAAATTGGCGATTGGGTCAGCAATGGTTTGAACGGTATGGGTTACCGTATCCAATATGTTACATGCAGCCGAATCGGTGATAATGAGTTGTGCAGTGAACGAGCCGACTGAGGTGTATACGTGTGATGGAGCAAAAAGGAATGAAGAGTCGCCATCGCCAAAATTCCAGCGGTATTGAAGTTGCGTGGCGCTCAGGTTATTGAACTGCACTGATTGACCAAGGCACACCGGGTTAAATGTAAAGTTGCCATTGTTGTTGGGTAACATCGTCACTTTTTTCCGGATGGTATCGGCCGCATAGCACCGTGCAGGGTTATTAGCTATCAGCGTAATGGTATAGGTACCGGGTGTGGTGTAAGTATAGTTTTCATCCTGCGTGATGGATGTGGTACCGTTGCCGAGGTTCCAGAAATATTGAGTGGCGCCCCTGCTGGTATTGACCAGGTTGACCTGCAACAGAGAATCGCAGTCGTGCAGTACGTTGAGTTCGAAATTGGCGTGTACCGAATCATTAACAACAGCTACAAAAGCAATGGCTGAATCGCCGTGCACGCAAGCGTTTGTATCGACGGCAATAAGCTCGACCCTGTAAGTGCCGGGGTAGGCATAGATGTGCGAAACCGAGTCACCTGAAGCAGAATCTCCATCACCAAAGAACCAATAGAAATCGGTAGAGAATAAAACAGAGTGGCCTACAAAATGTCCCTCTAAAGGGAGGCACCGGATGGTATCGGTAATGGTATCGGTAATATGTAGCGGCACAAGGCTCACAGCAATGCGGCTGGTATCTACCTGCCGGCATATTTTGGTTGAATCGGTGAGGATGTGGGTAATGGTATAAGTGCCGGGCGTATAATAAGTATGCGAAACAGAATCGAGATTGGCTACCTGCGAGCCATCGCCAAAGGTCCATAGCTGCGAACTGGCGCCCACATAATCGGTCCAGGCAATAATAGCTACCGAATCGCATTGGTAGAAAATGCGGGTAAAGTGAAAACCTGCATCGGCAAACGAATCGATACCAATTTCAATGCCATAAGCAGTATCGCGCACATTGCACGAAGATGAATCAACCACAATAAGCCTTACGTGTGAAGTATCGCCTATGTTAAAGGTATGCGCTTCGGTTGAGTTATGGGTAGTATCGAACGAGCCATCTCCAAAACTCCAGTAGTAGGTTCCTGTCGGGTCGGGCTGCGACGAGAAATCAGCTATTAATGGTATACAGCCGCGGGCATCATTGGTAGTAAAATTGGCGTGAATAAAGCCTGGTATATGAACCGGTGAGGTAAACGTATCGGCCAGGTTACATTTAGTGGTATCGGTTACCATCAATATAACTGTATAAGTGCCCGGTCCCGCATATTGATGGGTTACTGAGTCGGTAGTGCCTGATGAACCATCTCCGAAGCTCCAATTGTAATGTGTGGTGGCGTAGTTATTGGCCTGAAAATATACCCGGTTGCTATCGCAGTTAACAACAGTGTTGCCTAAAAAATCGGCACTTAAACTATCGTTACGCACCCACACGGCTATATAAGCTGTATCGTAAATATTACAGGAGTTTGGATTATAACCAATGAGCATTACGTTATAAGTACCGGTATCGGTAAAGGTATGCTGAGGATTCGCTTGGGTGGAAGTTCCTCCATCCCTGAAATCCCAGGTTACCGAGGTAACATTCGATACGGTACTTTGAAATTGCACGGTTAATGGCACACAACCGGTGGCCCTTGGATGCGCCGTTACTGCCACATTTGCACCCGAAAGATTAAAGGCAATTTTTAAGCCCAGTTCATTACAGTTCCAGCTATCGTTGGTTTGCGACCAGGCACCGGTAGTGGTGGGTGTTAAGGAGTTGCCTCCGCAGCCGGCACAAATGGCCTCATACATTACCCCGCGCTTATCGAAGCGACTGGTGCCGCCATCTACATGGTCAATGTATCCGTTACCGCCAAAATAGGAAGCAAACAACAAGCTCGCAGCATTTTTAGCCAGCACTATAAAATAGAAGTCGGTGCCATCGGTGGTTGATTGAAAGGCATCGGCGGTTAGCGGCATGTTGTGCATGTCGTTGGCGTAAACGGGGCTGAAGTATTGGGTAAACTCGCTGTTACTGGTTCCCCATCCGGCTATGTAAACGTTTTCGCAGGTATCAACCAAAAAAGCGGTTGGCGAAATATTGGGAAGGCCACTGCCGCTACCAAAAACCGTGGAATAGAAAACACTATCCAACCCCGGTTTTACTTTTGCCACAAACTGACCACTGTTGGGGTTAGAATAAGGAGCGCTTACAACAGGATAGGCACCGGTGGTCTGCCCCACAAAATAAACGTTGCTGTCGCCATCCAGTTTAACGGCGTATATCTGGTCGTCGCCATTGGTGCCTATGTAGGTTGAGCTGAGAAACCGGGTACCGGTGGCATTGATGCGGGTTACAAAGCCGTCAAAATTGCCACCCAGGTATGATGTGTGCAAAGCTCCTGCTGTAGTAGGGAAGTTGGTGCTCATCGTTCCACCGGCAACATAAATACTGCCCTGCGGACCCAGGTCAAGCGAGTAACAGGCATCATCATTAGAGCCGCCCAGGTAGGTGCTCCAAATAAGTTGTGTGCAGGAGCTGTTCATCTTAAAAGCACAACCATCCTGCGTGCCGCCAAAAGTTGCTTGTGCAGCGCCGGTTGTTACCGGAAAGTCTGCGGACTGTGTGCAACTGGCCACATAAATATTTCCATTGGCATCAATGTTCACTTCGCCGCGATTCTGGTCGCCGTAGTTTCTTTTCAGATTACCGGGGTCGCCTTCGCCACCGCTAAAGTTGATACCATCCTGACCTGAGCCACCGATGTAAGTAGAGCCTATTAAAGCTGTGGCTGTTGAATTCAGTTTCACCACCACCAGGTCGCTGCTGCCGCTGTTGGTAGTGCGGTAAGCACCCGCAGTAACCGGAAAATCGGTAGAGTAGCTTACGCCATAAATGATGAGATTATCCTGACCATCGGCTACCAGCGAGTTAGGTGTTTCGTTATTGCCTCCGCCCAAAAAAGTTCTGAATAACAAAGTGCTTCCATCAGCCGAAAACTTCGAAACACCCATGTCGCACGAATATTGAATACCGGTGGTATCATTTCCTCCGTTCCAAACCGACTGGAAGGCACCGGCTGTTGTATTGTAAGTGCCAACGATGGTGGTGTTATACGGGTCTACCCCGGCCCGCACCAGGCCTGCTATATACATGCATTGCTGGTTATCGTAAGTAGCAGTATAGCCCCAGTTATCGGCAGTGGCACCGGTGTAGGTAGAGAAAACAATATTAGGGTCAATCACCAGGCTATAACTGTGGTCGTACCCGTTGGGAAAACTGAAACTTACCTGGCCGTCGTGCAACACAAACTTACACTCTACCTTTACGCGCTGGCCGTTTATTTCCTGGTAAGCATAGGGCTTCTCCTCTACCATACTGCCCACAGAGGTTTTGATCTGGAGGGCGTTATCTTTTAGCCGGACGTGCTGCGCCCATTTGTAATGCACTTGTATGTTCGAAACATCGGCACCGGGCTTGGCAATAAAATCGTATTTCAACTGCATACTACCGCGGGTGTATACCTTCAGGTCGATATTGTTATACAGGTTTTGATAGGTAACCTCGGGGTATATTTTTACGCCGGCGGCCCAGTGAGCGGGGTTATTGCCGTGGTAATAATTCTCATAATCTTTAAAAGGCTTTGCACCGGTAATAACAGGGTTGGGGTTAGCGCCCACAAATTCTTCTTTCATCACCTGTCCGTGGATGATGACCGGCCCGCGGGTCTTACTGGGGTGCTCGGTCAGTTTGAGGTCGGCGGGGGAGTACATCACAAAAAAGAAATCGTTCTTTTCCAGGTAAACGCCGCCAAAGGGAATATCGGTTCTAAACACTGCCTGTGCATCCCACTGCCCCTTGTTTTCCGAAAACCTCAGTTCCTGCTCCTGTGCCACGGGTGTGGCATGCTGTTGTGGCCTGCCCGCAAACAGCATAACAGGCAGAAAAATGTAGCAGAAAAGAAGATGTGTTTTCACTGAGGGTATTGTAATTCATAAAGATAGAAAAAAACGCCATGTGGTTGTTTGGTGGAGCGGTGGGTTGGAGGGGGAAATGTTAAAACGCGGGGCGGAGCAGGGTGAATCGTCCTAAAATAAGTTTACCGGTTACCACAATTGGAGCGATGTATCCGCGTTTCACCCTTTGATGTTCAAAGCGCCGAAATCCCTCCGCTCAATTCCGGCCATCCCATACCTGCACTTCAAGATCCTTCACTAGTTCGTTCAGGATGACAAACGCTAAAGGTGGTAGTTAGTATGAAGCGAAACGGTAACGCTATAGTTTAAAAACAAAACCCCGAGTTTGTCTTCTCGAACGAACTAGTGAGAGATCTTAATGTGCAAAAACGAATGCCCTTCGCTCAAACTGAGCAATCCCTTTTTATTGAATCCCTCCGCTCAATTCCGGCCAGCCCATTGCTGCATATCAAGATCCTTCACTAGTTCGTTCAGGATGACAAACGCTAAAGGTGGTAGTTAGTATGAAGCGAAACGGTAACGCTATAGTTTAAAAGCAAAACCCCGCCTTTGTCTTCTCGAACGAACTAGTGAGAGATCTTAATGTGCAAAAAGGGCTCTCCCATTTGAGTGTAGTGGCGAAAAATTTTTCGCCACTACATGCAGCCGGTGTTATTTGTTCCGCGCAGCGCTGCCCGGAATGTTTTTATTGCCGTTGGCTTCAGCCAACGGGTAAGGTGGCCCAGCCTGCGGCTTTAGCCAAAATGCAACCGTGGCTAAAGCCGTTTATCGGGGCTATTTAATACCGTCAGCTAAAACACAATGAGATTAACTTAAGCCTAACTTATGAAGTCGGTCCTATGCGACCCCGTCTGGGGTCGAAGCTTTGTATCGCGTATCTCTGCTATAAATATACGACCCCATCCGGGGTCGAACGAAGGCATTTTCGTTAAGTCAATGGCATTGAGCTAAAACAGACGGCAATAAAATTGCTACGGGTTGCTCATGGGTACTTTCCCATGCAATAGTTTAGGCCTGCTGCTTACGTTCGCATAAATATGACCTTGCACGGCCGAAAAGATGGAAATCCCCGACCAACTCAAATTATCCACAAAAAGTGCCTTTAGAATACAATTTTTAACAAATCAAATCTTGGATTATTATGCCATATTGAGTAGCTTGCAGTTGTTATTAATGGGGGCACCATGGGTGGCTCTTTGACATGTTGAATACAATTGGAGGGCGGCTTATTGGGTCGGTTTCCGGGTTTCAGTTGTCATACACTTCGGACTCGCCATGGCTATGCCAAAGTGCCAGACACCTGAAACTCAGAAAATTTAAAAACACGAAAAATATAGGCTTTTATGGGCTTTTATGGGCTTTTATGGGCTTTTGGGGTAGTTAAAAGCCCATATAAAGTCGGTTTTTGTGGTCAAATTTTAACGCCGGATAAAGGGTTCCCGAAATTTTGGCATTTACCGGTTTAATGGCTTTTGGGGGCTTTCAAATGCTGGTCGTTATCTTAAAAATTGCTCATTCGGGTAGATGTTATTGCAGCCTTCCAGGCCTGTATTCTATGGCCTTTTTTCGCAGGGCTTTACCCATAAGTGTTCGAAACCTAAGCAAATGAAGTCAGGATTTGAATTAGTCCCATCGGGACGACATATTGGTAGAAATACCTCCACCGCCCTCTTTACAGCGCCGTAGGCGCGTAACAAAAGGCCCGGAAAGTTGCGCACCTACGGCGCTGTAGAGAGGGCCGGTTTTTGTTGCTACCAATATTTCGTCCCTCCGGGACTAATTCAAATCCGGACCTAACATGCGAAGGTTTCGAACAGTAGTAGGCTTTACCCTGCGCTGATGTATCACGGCCTTTCAGGTCTGAAGCGGCATCTGGCTCTGACCCGCTATATTGCCCCGACTTTGCTTAAATTAGTAGCCGCTAACCAGTAAAATGCAAACTATGAAACGCGAAGAGCGCCAACAACTGATACACTCGTACGGACAGGCATACGTTGTTTTGACGGATGCATTGAAGGAGTTTCCCCGCGATATGTGGCAATGGAAACCGGCACCTGAAAAATGGAGTGTTCACGAGATCATCATTCACATAACCGATAGCGAGTGTAACTCTTTCATCCGCGCAAGGAGATTTATGGCCGAACCGGGCAGCGGGGTTTATGGGTATGATGAGAACAAATGGGCCAATAACCTGCATTACCACCAGCAGAGCACAGAAGATGCACTGGAGCTTTTTAAATGGTTGCGCAAAACTACCTACGACCTGATACGTATGATGGATGAAAGCACCTGGCAAACGGCTACCGTGGTACATTCAGAGAATGGAGTGATGAAGTTTGAGGATTGGTTAAGGATATATGAGGAGCACATACCCGTTCACATCAGGCAGATGAAAAGGAACCTGGATGCCTGGAATGCTGCCGGGCGGCCGGTATTGGTGTAGCTTGTGAAGCCTTGGCGGGTTGACACAGCCTATAAATTTTGTTAAGCAGGCCGTGATTTTATAGCATCGCACAACGGCAATAGATACTTTGCCAATCAGTATCAGGAAAGGAAGTCTATGTCGGGGCTTTGAGTAGGAATCAGGAAAAGCGGGTTTGCGCAGAGTTCGCAAAGGTTGAAGGCAAGCACCGCAAAGAAAATTAAACCGTCTCTACGGTTCTTGGCGGGTATTGCTCCGCGCTCCTGGTGTGAACCTGTATTGAATGACTTTGAAGGATGGAATTTTAGATGAGGTTGCTCCAAAGCAGGTATCTTTCTTTTTGCTGAAAGGTTATTATCATAACTTCGTCCAAGTATTAAATTGAAGCGCATGAAGAAGATCGTTATGTTGGTTTTTACGTTGGTGTTGCTGGTTAGGGCCGGCGCGCAGATATTAACGCCTGTAACCTGGACCTGGAAAGCGGAATCTATTGCTCCCGGCGAATACAAATTGACCTTTACCGCAAAAATTGACAAGAAGTGGCATACCTATTCGCAATACATTGGCGACGGAGGCCCCGTGCCGACCAAATTTACTTTCGACCCAAAGAATAAGGATATACAACTGGTAGGAAAAACAACCGAAACAGGGCCGAAGATACATGAAGGACATGACCCTGTTTTTGACATGCAACTGAAATATTTTGAAGAAGAGCTGGTGTGCACGCAAATGGTAAAAGTGTTGAAAGACACGAAGCTGAAAGGGACATTAGAATTTATGGTTTGTGATGATTCGAGGTGCCTTCCGCCCGATGATAAGGAGTTTGAATTTGATCTGAAAGGCAAAGCGGGAGTAAAGATAGTACCCGATAAAAGCGGCAAATCTGAACTTAATAAAACGGACGATAAGACGCCGGGCCAACAGCTAAACGATAGTAAAGCTTTTAATGATTCGGTGCAAGAGGCTATTTTCAAAGCGATGGCGAAGGATTCGGCACAGGCTACCGCGACCCTTGCCTCTAATGCAACTTCTTTGGGTGGTGGCACCGGTAATAAATTTGGCACCCCTATTGGCAATTGCAACACGGCAGGTGTTGAGACCGGCAATAAAAGTGTATGGGCCATTATTGTGCTGGGCTTTTTGGGTGGATTGATAGCCTTGCTAACGCCCTGTGTTTTTCCGATGATACCTTTAACGGTTTCGTTTTTTACCAAGCGCAGTGAGAGCAAAGGCAAGGGCCAGTTTGAAGCCCTGATATACGCACTGAGCATTGTTGCTATTTATATTTTGCTGGCATTACCATTTGCGCTTTTCAACGTATCGTCTGATACGCTGAACGAGTTAAGCACCGGTGCCGCCCTGAATGTTTTCTTCTTTGTCATTTTCGTCATTTTTGCGTTTTCGTTCTTTGGCTATTTTGAAATTACACTGCCCTCGTTTATCGCTAACAAGGCCGATTCGGCATCGAATCTGGGTGGCTTTGTAGGTATCTTTTTTATGGCACTTACACTGGCCATTGTTTCGTTCTCTTGCACCGGTCCCATTGTTGGAGGTTTGTTGGCCGGCGCTCTTTTAAGTGCAAACGGAAAACTGAATGTGGTTTTTGGGTTAGGTGCCTTTGGTGCAGGGCTTGCATTGCCCTTTGGTTTTTTTGCCCTCTTTCCAGGCATGATGAAATCTTTGCCTAAGTCGGGTGGCTGGTTAGACACCGTGAAGAAAGTATTGGGTTTTGTTGAATTTATTTTTGCCTTTAAGTTTTTATCGAATGCTGACCTTGTGAGTCACTGGGGCTTTTTGCCGCGCGAGCTGTTTTTGGGTATTTGGGCCGTGATTGGTTTGGCGCTATTTCTGTTCTTAATTGGCAAACTAAATTTGCCTCACACCTCGCCGGTAACAAAATTCTCGCCGGTAAGGGTTGGCTTTATCGCGCTTGCGCTGGCCTTTACTGTTTATTCGGCTTTCGGAATACCCGGTAACGAACTGCATTTGTTCAGCGGCTTTCCGCCACCAAAATCGTACTCCATTTTTAAAACGCATTCGGCCATCACCCCTATTCAAAACGATTATGAAAAGGCCCTGGCCCTGGCAAAAAAAGAAGGTAAGCCTTTGATGATAGATTTTACCGGATGGGCCTGCGTTAACTGCCGCAAAATGGAAGAAAATGTTTGGACCGACCCGCAGGTGTTAGACAGGTTGACGGATAAATATGTGGTGCTTTCGCTGTATGTGGATGATAAAAAAGAGTTGCCCGAAAATGAGCAGTATCTGAGTAGTTTTTTCAAGGGTAAAAAGATCAAAACCATAGGCAATAAATTCAGCGAAATGGAGGCGAAGTATTTTGATAAGAACTCGCAGCCATTCTATGTGCTGATATCGCCCGATGAGCGCTTGCTTAATCACCCTACCGGCTATACGCCTAACGCCAAGGAGTATGTTGAGTTTTTGGATTGCGGCCTGAGCAGTTTTAAGCAACTGAGTAAGAATTAGGAAGTTGAGCTTGTTGAGCCGTTTCGTGGCGCTACCGGGATAAAGCCCGGTTGACCATCTCTTAAAAGCATTAAAATAAAACCTATGTGGACCGAAGAAAATAACTCCCTCAAAAAAAGCTTCGACTTCAAAGATTTTTCAGAGGCCTTTGCATTCATGACCCGCGTTGCCCTGCTGGCCGAAAAAATGGATCACCATCCGTATTGGGTGAATGTTTATAATCATTTGGAGATAACCCTCAACACCCACAGCGCCGGCGATATTGTGACGGATAAAGACCGTAAAATGGCGAAGGAGATCGATAAGTTACAGCACTAAAAATATTACGGAAAGAAATTACTTTGGCCGTCTGTTTCTGACAGGCCCATTCTTTCTAATTCAATCTTATGTATACCGAAGAGCAACAACATCATCTGAATCATTTAACCGAACAGCTGGTAAAGCACAACCATCATTTTTCAGCGGCTGAGCAGGTGAGCGCATTAAAGCAAGTGCTCAATTATCACGACTGGCGGTATTATGCATTAAGCCAGCCCACCGTTCTCGATTACGATTATGATATGTTGTTTAAAGAGCTCAAAAAACTGGAGCAAGAGCATCCGGAACTGTTGAGTCCTGACTCGCCCACGCAGCGCGTTGCCCGCGGTTTAACGGATGATTTTAAGCAGGTGAGTCATTTGGTCTCCATGCTATCGTTAGAGAACTCGTATAACGCGGATGATGTGAACGACTTCGACAAAACAGTAAAAAAGCTGACCGGTGCCGAGCATATTGAATATTGTGTTGAACCCAAATTTGACGGCTCGAGCATTGCCCTGGTATACGAGAACGATATGCTGATACGCGCTGCCACAAGAGGTGACGGTGCAGTAGGAGAGGACATTACCAATAACGCCATGGCCCTGGCTTCTATTCCGCTATCAGCTAAGTTCTCTCATTTTGGCATCCACAAAATTGAGATACGCGGCGAGGTGATCATACAGAAAGAAGTGTTTGAACGCATCAACAACGAACGAAAAGCGAAAGGCGAAAAGCTTTTTCAAAACTCGCGCAATACGGCATCAGGCTCATTGCGTTTAAAAGACCCGAATGAAGCAGCTACCCGCGGGCTTGAAGCGGTGCTTTATCATGTAAGCTTTGCCGAAGACAAAGAGGGCAAAAATCTTTTGGCCGGACATCTGCATTCGCATTATCAAACCATCGAGATATTGTACAAGTGCGGATTCAAGACACCTATCCATGAATTGAGAGTGTGTAAAGATGCTGAAGGGGCCATTGAGTTTATTAACCTTTGGGATACTAAGCGCAACACCTTTAGTATAGAAACAGATGGTATGGTGCTGAAGGTGAATGATCTGAAACTGCAGCAAAAGTGCGGGTCAACAAGTCACCATCCCCGCTGGGCTATGGCTTATAAATTCCAGGCCAAGCAGGCACAATCGAAGCTATTGGCAGTGGAGTATCAGGTGGGCAGGACCGGTGCTGTGACACCGGTGGCTAAAATTGAACCGGTGGCACTGGCAGGTGTAACCATATCTTCTATCTCGATGCACAATGAGGAGTTCATCAAAGAAAAGGACATACACATTGGCGACACAGTGATTGTTGAACGGGCAGGTGAGGTGATACCCTATATTATGGGCGTGGTGCCTGATCTGCGTGATGGCAGCGAGAAAAAGATACATTTCCCTAAGCATTGTCCTTCGTGCAATTCGCCATTGATAAAAACGGAGGAAGAAGCCATCTGGAGATGTGACAATGCTGATTGCCCTGCCCAAACCGAAGAGCGCGCTATTCACTTTGTTTCGAAGGACGCACTGGATATTGATGGACTGGGTCGTAGTATCATTATCGATTTTATACTGCACGGGTTCATTAAAAACCTGGAAGATATTTTCAGGCTACCTTATGATGAAATACTGAAACTGGAAGGTTGGGGAGAAAAGTCGGTCGAAAACCTGAAGAAGGGAATTGAAGATGCCAGGAACCGGCCCATCTGGAGGCTCATCAATGCTTTTGGTATCAGGTTAGTGGGAGTTACCACTTCAAAAGATATTGCCAGCCATATTAAAACGGTGCTGGATCTGGAGAAAATGAGCCTTGAAGACCTGACCAACATAGAAGGTATCGGCCCAAAAGTGGCACAAAGCATTTACGACTTTTTTCAAACGCAGAGTAATATTGATTTGGTCAAAGCTTTGGAACATCTTGGGGTGAACACTATTAATCGCCCTGAGGATTCGCTTGCCAAGAATAATAAACTGGAAGGGAAGACATTTCTTTTCACGGGTTCATTGCAACAATTCAACCGCGACCGGGCCAAGCAATTGGTGGAGGAGAACGGGGGGAAACTGCTCAGCAGCGTAAGCGCTAACCTTAACTATTTAGTAGTGGGTGAAGATGCAGGCAGCAAGCTAACCAAGGCTAAAAAGATACCGAGCATTACTGTGTTGACAGAGGATGAGTTTTTGGGGTTGATTGCGTAGCGGGGGTCGGTGATTTTCTATAGGGGCAACATTTTTCATGCTTCTTTATAAAACTCAACTGTCTCCTTCAAAACATCTTCCATATCTTCCGAAAGCTCCGCCAGTTCCCAGGGATGCTTTCCTCCGAAATTATGGTTGCCGCCTTCTACTAAAAACAGGCGCGATAGTTTATTCCAGCTATGCATTTCGATGGCATTGGCAACAGGTACTGTCTCGTCCTTTGTTCCGTGGATGATGAGAAATGGAATGTCAAGTTGGCGTACCGCAGTGGGAATAAAAAGCCGGTCGAGGTTGGCGTAGTAATCTTCGTACATCTGCCAGCGGATAGGCATCATTTGGTTGGTGCGTTTGTTGGGTAAATAGATAACTCCGTCGCGTTTTATCTGTTCCAATTGTTCGTCGGTCCAGTACTTGCTTACTTCGTTCAGGCTGGCCCAGGTGCAGAGCTTCTTTACCCGTTTATCCTCTCTGGCTTTCAGGATGGCAATCCCTCCTCCGCGGCTGTGACCTAAAAGAAAGAGGCGGTCTTTATCCAGGTTGCCTTCGTTAACCACAAAATCGGTGGAAAGGACCCAATCAACCACCACCGCCAGGTCATCCAGCTCAATACTGATATTATCGTTTCCGAAGGCTTCAAGGTCCACAAAGTCGACGGGATGGTCAATGGTGGTGCCGTTATGCGAAAAATTAAATTTAACAAATACAAAGCCCTGTTCGGCAAATTTTTGGGCGATGATATCAAAAGGTCCCCAATCTTTAAAACCACGGTATCCATGGCTGAAAATGATGACTGGCTTCTTGCGGCCGTCCTTCTTGTAATAGGCGTCGGCCAAAAACGGGCGACCATGTTTACTATGAAGAACAATGTTTCTTTCACGGGTTATCATGTGCGAAATATACCGATTCAACACGAAAGGTTTCAATAGGGCTTTTGTTATACACTTTAAACTTTACTTTCGTGCCTGAACCGATGGAATTAAGCCTGGACGAAATAAAGAAGCCGATTGAAAAGGAACTCGATGAATTTGAGCTCCGTTTCAAAAAGTCTATGCAGAGCAAAGCCCCGTTGCTTGACCGCATAACGCATTATATTGTTAGCCGGAAAGGCAAACAAATGCGGCCTATGTTCGTGTTTCTTTCCGCCAAGCTTTGCGGCGAAATTACTGAAGGTACTTACGTAGCCGCCTCGCTGGTAGAGATACTCCACACTGCCACCTTAGTTCATGATGATGTGGTAGATGACTCCTACAAACGCCGGGGTTTTTTCTCCATCAACGCTCTCTGGAAAAACAAGATAGCCGTTTTAGTGGGCGACTATTTGCTGGCCAAGGGACTTGAACTTTCCATCGAGAACGGACATTACAAGCTACTGCACATTCTTTCGAGCACTATTCTTGAAATGAGCGAAGGTGAGTTGCTGCAATTAGAGAAGGCCCGAAAACTGGATATAAAAGAAGATATCTACTTTGAGATCATCAGGCAAAAAACAGCCTCTTTAATTTCATCTGCCTGCGCTTGTGGTGCGACCACTACAACACAGGATGAAGCCCTTATCAAGCGGGTAAAACTGATGGGGGAGAAGATTGGCATCGCCTTCCAGATAAAAGATGATCTTTTTGATTACGAAGAGGCCGAAATTGGTAAACCGCGTGGCATCGATATCAAAGAACGAAAGCTCACTTTGCCTCTTATTTTCACTCTCAACAAAGTAAGTAGCGACGACAAGAAAAAAGTGATCAATATTGTAAAGAACGAAAACCAGAACATGGACAAAGTGCGCTGGGTCATTGATCTTGTTCGCACCAACGGCGGCATGGATTATGCTACCCAACGCATGAACGATTATCGCGACGAGGCACTCAGAATTTTGCACGAATTCCCTGAAAGTGATTCGCGCCGCTCAGTGGAGCAGTTGATAGAGTTTACCATTAGCCGGAAGATCTGATCAGTCGTTCAACTCTAACATCTCCTCCATCACCTTCCTTCCATTCACCAGCCTTGGTATTTTATGTTGACCACCCATTTTTCCTTTAGCAGCCATCCATTCATAAAACAGGCCCGGCTTAGCGGTAATTACTTCCAGTGAGGTGAGTGCCAGATCATGGTTTCGTTTTTGGCGGTAGTTGGAGTTTTCCTCCTGCAGTTGTCTGTCCAATTCCAGCACATATTGTTCAAGGTCTTGAGGTGCTTTGCTGAACTCTATCAAAAACTGCATTCTGCCCTTCGACTCAATATTGATATACAACGGTGCCACAGTGTATTCTTTGATCACACTATCAAATTTGGCGTTGGTCTTCATCAAAGCCTGTTCCACGTTCGATAACAACAGGTCCTCGCCAAAGGCATTAATATACTCCTGGGTTCGGCCGGTTATCCTGAATTTGAACGGGTCTACCGAAGTGAACGTTATTACATCGCCAATCACATAACGAAGCAATCCGTTGTGGGTAGTGACCAACAGCACATATTGAACTCCTGTCTTTACATTTCCCAATGCAATGGGCTGCTCGTCTTCGGTACCATATTTACCAAATGGTATGAACTCATAAAATACACCGCAATCGGTCAGCAACAACAGGTCTCCGCCCTGCAATCCAGCCTGTATTCCGAAAAAACCCTCAGTGGCATTATACACTTCATAAAAGATAAAATCCTCTTTGCCTATCAGTTCGTTGAACTGTTTTCTGTAGGGTTCAAAGCTTACTCCGCCATGAAAAAATATCCGCAGGTTCTTCCAAAGTCCTGTCAGTTTTTCAAAGTGTATCTCTTCCCTTATCTTACTCAACACGGCCAGGTGCCAGGTTGGGATACCACTGATAGTTCCCAGGTCGGCCTTGCTTACCTCTTCAGCTATTTTGTTCAATTTATAGTCCCACGAAGGGTTGGTCATTAGCTCAACACCAGGCACATAAATGAATCTGAAAGCAGGCGGTATGTTGCTCAGCATGATTGCCGAAATATCGGCAACCACAACTCCTGATGGCGAAAGTCTTTCATATACACCACCAGGTAAAGCAAAATTTTTATGAGTGAGAATATCCACCCGCTCATCCAGCTCATGTATGCGTGAAAGACTGAAAAAAGTGCCCCGCACGTGCATGTTATTTACTATGTACTGCGTGATGGGTATCAGTTTGCTCTTCCCGCTCGTGGTGCCTGCTGTTTTGCCAAAGTAAAGCACCTTGTCCGCAGTCATTACTTTCTTTTTACCGGACTTTATCTTTTCAATATACGCCTCGTAGAAACTATATTGAGTGACCGGTATTTTCCCAAAGTCATCATAGCTTTTAACATGTGCCAGTTTCAGATCCTTCCCCAGTTCTGTGGCCGAAAGTTCTTTCATCAGTTTTTTGAACACGGCATCCTGTTCGGTGATGGCTCGTTGGGCGGAAAAGTGAGGAGAGAAAAAGTGCCTCAGGTAGAACCTGAATGCCATATTTTTCAAATCGCGCGCCATTTCAGATAATTAACCCTGATGAATTAATTTTTTCCGCAGCACAAAATTCTGGCCAAGATAAACGCGGCGAACTACCTCATCATTTGCCAGGTCTTCGGCGCTGCCCTGCTTCAGTATCTTTCCCTCAAACAACAGGTACGCACGGTCGGTAATAGAGAGGGTTTCCTGCACGTTGTGGTCAGTAATCAAAACGCCAATGTTCTTTTGCTTCAGCTTCTCAACAATGCGCTGAATATCTTCAACGGCAATAGGGTCAATACCTGCAAATGGCTCATCCAGCAAAATAAATTTTGGGTCGGTGGCCAGTGCACGGGCAATTTCTGTACGTCTTCTTTCGCCACCCGATAACACGTTACCCATGCTGGTCCTTACCCGGTTCAAACCAAACTCAGCCAGCAAAACTTCCAGGCGCTCTTTCTGCTCCTGCTTTGAAAGCTTCGACATTTCCAGCACAGCTGAAATATTATCTTCTACCGAAAGATTACGGAACACCGAAGCCTCCTGAGGTAAATATCCAACACCTAGTTGCGACCGCTTATACATAGGCAGATTGGTCAATTCGGTGTCACTCAGAAATATCTTGCCCTTATCCGGCGGAACCAGCCCTACCATCATGTAAAACGAGGTTGTTTTTCCTGCCCCGTTGGGGCCAAGCAATCCCACTATTTCTCCTTGCCTCACCTCAACCGAAACATCGTTCACCACCGAGCGGCCTTTATAAATCTTGATCAGGTTTTCAGCCCTTAATATCATCATCGTTAAAAGTCTAATCCTATTGAAAAATAATACATGGGTTTTGAAGAAACCACGCCGGTGTCAACTCCCCATGCTGTATCAAATTTTATAAAGTAGCCGAAAATGGAAGTCCTGAATCCGGGACCAAAGCCCATGATGACCGGCGACTTATATTGTCTCACGTTGGTAATGGTTGAGGGGTTATCTATTGGGTTTGGAAATGACTGTTGGAAAAGAGGGTTACTATTCGCAAAAGGCGAAATACCTTCCCATGCAGTGCCGGCATCAAAAAATCCGATGATCTCAAAATTACGGATGATCTCTGATTTGATATTGCCATTGATCAAAGCCGAGAAGATCGGTATGCGCAATTCTGAATTGATGAGCACATATTTATCTCCGTTCCTGGCGTTCTGCTGAAACCCGCGCATAGGTGTTGCCAGGGTTTGAAATGCATAGTTGTTGTTCTGATTAATAGGTGTGCTGTAATCAAATTTGCTGAATGTTGGCGAGGTTAACCAGTTGTCCAGGCCACCCAGATAGTACAACATTTTTGACGTACCAAAAGAGGCAGAACCAGATATGCGGTTTGCCCAGATAATGCTCTTGTATATTTTAAGATAATACCGCGCATCAAAACCTACGTTGAACATTACTTTGTTGTTGAACACCGGCACCGGAAGGTCAAACTGCTCACCTGCTTGTTTGTTTTTGGTAGGGAACTCCTTCTGCACTTCTACAAAAAATTTGGCCCTGGCACCATAACGGATATTGGTGATGCCTTCCAAACAGTTATCAAATACATATTCGGCACGCTGTGCAAGCCAGTTGTCAGAATTGTTCAGCAGATTTAAAGACAAGGAATCTTCAGACTTATAAGCGACCTTATCATTTCTGAAACTTGAAGTAAACCGGATACTGTTCAGCACATTAAACGGATACGACAAAGCTGCCTCCAAATAAGTTGTTTTAATGCTGTAGTCAATTGCCTCTCCACTTGGCAAAGGCAAGTTGCTAAAAGGTAAAGTAACATCAGCCACACTGGTTTGCGAACTGCGGTAGAAAGTAAACTTTTTATCCAGTCGCTTTTTCAGGTTTTCGAATGTCAGGAAATAGCCCATGTTATCTTTCAGCCCGGCAAAAGGTAAACGGATGCCGCCGTATATTTTATAATTCTCCAGCAGATCAGTAATGCCCACTTTGAAGAAAGCGCCAAGGGTATTGACCTTGTAGCTTGGCGAAGCCTGGTCGAACGGTTGGTAAGGCGTAACAATAGGATTGTTATCTAATTGTGCCACCACATTATCAACCATGAATCTTACAAAGTAAGGCCTCGTTTTTGAGAACCTGAACACATACCCGTTATCAGCGTTGAGCATCCTTGAGGCGGAAGCCGAATCCCAATCAAAAAGTTTTACGCCATAATCAAATTCACTTTGAAAATCATGCGGCTGTTTACCCCGATTTGCCCTGATAGAATCATAATTCTGTGTAGCGGCTTTAGCGACCTCAGGCTTTTTAGCCTCAGTATTCACCAGCGGATTAGACTGACGCACCAATTGCGTCATATATTCCATATCAGGCACCTTGCCTTGTGTGGCAGTTGAGGTGATATCGTATTTGCGGAATTGCAATTTCCCTTTCATCCTGAACATATCGAGCGTTAACGACTTCTCAGGTATAATGCACTGCGACTGTATCCCATATGTGTAATTGGTGTATGAAGCGCTCACCCCGCCAATTTTATAAACCTTCTCAAATGAAGAATCCTGCAGTGTAACGGCGCTTCTGTCAATAGCTGAATCTAAAGGAACATTGGCCCTCACTTGTACCGAATCCAGCTCATCCGATTCTTTCGAAACGAAGCGGTAGGTTTTTTGGTTATGGTCAAACACCCTTTCAAAATGTCCTATCCTCCTGTTACGAACTCCGTTGGCATCGCTCAAAAAACAAAACTCCTTATCGCTGAAATTCTGCGGATATGTTTCGTTGGCAAGCGGGGTATTGGTAATACGGTACAGCACATTCTGGTTCGCATCAAGGTCGTAAAAGAACAGATCTAATTGCTTGTTCATGATCTGCGATTCGTATCTCTTCGGCACCAGGGTGTCGTCCTCGCGGTTGCTCGAAAACATAATACCGCGAATACTATCGGCGGTGATATATGCCGGGTAAAGGTCGTCATAGTAATCATCGGTCAGCTTGCGGGTGGTGGTAGAAGCAATGGTATACAGGTAAATATCTGTTTGCCCGTTTTGCATGGCGCTCATCACCAACTGCTTCGAATCAACAAAGTTAAAGCTCAGTACCTTTTGGAATTTTCTGACAGGATTTTTTTCCATTTCCCCTTTCTCAATATCATAAAAACTCAGCCAGGTATTAGGTCCCCGGTCGCTGATGATGGCCACACGTTTTCCTGATGGGTCCCAGGCTATAAGCGGTATTGACTCATCGGTAAAGATCGTATTGGTTCTGAATCCACCTCTCAAAATCACTTTCCGTTTGTTGGTTTCAGTGTTTAGCAAGTAAACCTTATAACGTCCCATATCATTGCTGGCATAGGCTATATGTTTTCCATCCGGACTTAACTTCGGCTGATAGTAATCCAGCGCTTTTCTTATCCGGGTTTTAACCACTGTATTATCTGCCGGTAATGACGATATCTTAGCTTCATTGCTGAACCGGTTAAAGTAATACAGGTACCAATCCTGCAGAGTTTGCGCCAGGTTGGTTCCCAGCACAAACGAAAAGCCATTGTCTACACTGCGATTTATACGCGTAAGGTACAACACATTGTTCACCGCTGTTTTTCCGTGTACTTCTTCCAGGTAATGCCAGATGGAGTGGCCTACAAAAATGGCCTCTTCGGGCTTCAGCTTATTCAGTTTTTTGAAACGGCCGCTCAGTATTCCGTCGCGTAGCTTGTCTTCCATTTCACTGTTCCAGCTGCGGCCTATATAATCTACCAGCCCGAGTTTGTACCAGTCGGGCAGGTTCAGCAACACTGCATTCTGTATCACTTCGCTAAACCCCGAACCCCGAACCATCTTGTCAATGTATAGTTTGGCTATGCCCTCCCTTATCTGCTTGTCGAGGTCGCGGTGATCGCCGTTGAAATACACAAATATTTTATTCTCAGGTATCTTAACAGTGCCTCCGGCGTTCTGCCCCGGCTGATAGATGCCGATGTTGGTTTGGTTCAGTTCGCCGATGGTATTATATACAATGATGTCTATCTTTTTCTTAAAACGATAGTCGAGCATTTTTGCCAGGTCGTCGGAGTTGTCCTCTGCGGCTTTGATGACATATTTGGCCACGTCTTGTCCGCCCTGGTAATAGTAAGTGGTAAAATTGTCGCTTTCGTAATAGCTGAAAATAAAGTCTTTGTATTGAACCCTGTTTTGGCCGAAGATAACGTCACCTGCATTTTGAGCCCTTGCCACATTAAAACACACAGCAGTTAAGACCAGGTAAATGAAAGCAGCGCATTTAACGGGAGGCGAAAGTCGGAGTTTATGATCCCTGAAAAATATTGGTTCACACATAAATTGCAATTTCAACTAACGCTGCAACCTGCTCTTTGTTATACAAAAGCTTCAGTTGTAACTGCTCATCTTTATATTAGCTTTTCAAACTTAATGAAAATACTTACATGCTCAAGATTCACAAGCTAACTTTTAACCCCTTTAGTGAAAATACCTACGTGGTTACCGACGAAACCAACGATTGCGCCGTAATAGACCCCGGTTGTTGCAACGATAAAGAACGAAACGAATTGGTTCAGACCATCGAGGCATACGGACTTAAACCGGTCCTTTTACTCAACACACATTGCCATATAGACCACATACCTGGCAACAAGTTTATTTTCGAAAAATATGGCCTGCTGCCGCAGATACACGAGAAGGAGTTGGAGATATTACACAACGCACCACGCTTTGCCGAATTCTTTGGTTTTCAGTGCGACGAAAGCCCGGAGCCCGGAAAATTTTTGAATGCGGGCGACGAAGTAAAATTGGGTAACTCCGTTTTTAAAGTGCTGTTCACCCCGGGGCACTCACCGGGTAGCATTTCGTTCTATTGCGAAAAGGCCGGCGTGGTCATAAGCGGCGATGTTCTTTTTTATCGCAGCGTAGGCCGCTTCGACCTGCCCGAATCGAATGGAAAGGACCTGTACAACAGTCTTGTTAACCAAATGATGACCTTGCCCGATAACGTAAAAGTACACTCTGGCCACGGCCCCGAAACTACCATTGGTTTTGAGCGGTTCAACAACCCCTATATCCACGACGAATCAAGTTTTGCCTGAGCAAATCCCTAAAAGCGGGGCTAAATCGACTCCCGCCTGCATTTTTAAGGTCTTAAAACCGTGTTTTCCCATCCAAATCAGCAGGAAAATGAGGCATATTGAGGCGAAATGAGGATGAATGAGGAGTTATGAGGAGCTTTTTTCAGTTTGACCCCGTTTTTCCGGACAGTTTACGAGGCATTTTCAATGGGTGATTCCATTTTCCTTTTATCCCGCTATGACAATTTTACCGCACATCCGCTGTTATGAAATGATATGGATTGTTATGAAATGTTATGGTTTGTTATGCCTTTTCGAAACCACCAACCATAACAGTTGTCAAAATGTCATACCTGCCTGCTGCCTTATAAGATCGTATAAGGAATGCTAAGAAATGATAATGTTTTATAAGCCTTTTGAGGGGGGGGGGGCACCTTATCAATTTGGCTGAACCTGCTAAAAATCCAGCCTCCTTTCCTGAAATTCACTACATCAAAGAACGCAATCAACAGGGATTTTATCAATCCTGTTTGAAGTACTAAGATAGTCAAATTAAGTGATTGTGCAAATATTTGTTTTGTTAAATGCAGAGGCACACCTCGCGGGTGTCCTGAAACCTTATAAATACCAAATTTGCTGGAACCGCATGGGATCGATGGCACATTATAACCTATGAGGTGACTCTAGAAACTACCCTACTTCAACACCACCCCAAAATCATCCAAACCCGAAATAGCCTTCGCGAGTATGGCCCGCAAGTCATCATTACCCTTTGCCTTTGACGCATCTTTTTGTAACTGCTCAAAAGATTGAAGCATGGCCTCTCGCCCCTCTTTGCCGGCGTGTTTCTTAATAACATGCTCAATAGTTCTGTCAAAATAGCCTTGCATGGTTTTGAAGTAAACCTCGTATTCCTTCGTTCGCTGGCCCTGGCTGTTTTTGGAGCGGGTGGGGTCATTGGCGTAATTCCATTTGTTGATGAGTGATATCCAGGCATTCGAATCGGCAAACGGAAAGCGGGTATCGCCCCGGTCGCAATTAAAGGTGCGGCGAACGAACATTTCGTAAGTTGCTGCATCGGTGTTGTCATCATGTGTTGTGCTCATGCTTCTTGTATTTACTTTTTGGTCTTTTTATCAAAGTAACCCAAATTTCATTTTTACTATCCTGTTTATTTTCAACAGCGGTTCACGCGAAGGGCGCAAAGAAAATGCTGCGCAAAGAGCGGCAGAGAATTTAAAAATCTGGTAATGGCTTTGTTGTGGGCAAAGGTGTCTGACATTTAGGCCTTGCTTATGCGTTGCTGAAATGTCTGACACCTTTTTCGCCCCAAATGCGATACAGTAAAAATCTTTGCGGTTCTTTGTATAACCCTTTGCGCCCTTTGCGTGAACGGCTGTTACCTCCTTAGCCATATGCCAAAAGAAATAGAAAGAAAATTCCTGCTCCATGCCGATAAGTGGCAGCAACTCATCAGGCCGGCCGGTCAACATTACTGGCAAGGCTATTTGCTTACTGACCCTCAAAAGACCATCCGGGTAAGAGCTACTGATACCCATGGCTATATCACCATCAAAGGCCCCAACACCGGCGCCACCCGCGACGAATACGAATATGAGATACCTGTGCAGGAAGCGAACGAGTTGCTCGACAAATTCGCCTTGTCAGAGTTATCGAAGGTCAGGTATAAGATACCCTTTCATGGCCATATCTGGGAGGTTGACGAATTTCTCGGCAACAATGCGGGCCTGATGGTTGCGGAGATAGAACTTGCCAGCGAGGACGAACAATTTGATGTTCCCGAATGGATAGCCCGGGAGGTAACAGGCGATGAGAGATATTATAACTCCAATCTCACGCTCAGGCCGTTTAAGGATTGGGATTGAGTGCCATTTGCGTTCAACTGGCCACGCAGGACCCTCTGACTCCCGAAACGGGAGAACCGCCACGCAGGAATTCAAACAGCCATTACCCCAGCCTATATATGGGATATTTAATCTTTTAAAAATTTACTAAGTTTAGAGCATGAAAACAGGCGGAGAAATGCCCATGTACTATGGGGCAAAACCAAAGTTATTTGGGTTTGCCAGCCGTATGAGGAAGTCTCCGACAGATGCCGAGGCCATCATGTGGCGTTTGTTAACCTCTGCTGATTTTCAGGAATACAAATTCCGGCGGCAACATCCCATCTTTCGTTTTATCGCAGATTTTTATAGTCATTCTTTGCTTCTCGTCGTAGAGATCGATGGAGGTTACCACACCGCAATTGAACAGAAAGAGCTAGATGCCTTTAGAGATGAGGATATGAACCATTTGGGTATTACAGTTGTCCGATTCACTAATGATGAGGTTGTAAATCATCCACAAACCATTATGAAACGACTACATGACTGTATTGAAAAATCGAAGCGATAGCGAAACATTTAAGCAATATGCGCCAATGTATTCCTGGGCTGCGGTTTTCCCGTTTCGGGAGTCAGAGGGTTCTGCATGGCTGTATTCAAGCACTTCATATTTCTGGTAGTTGCCTCATCAGATATCGTAAGCCCATGTATTCCTGCGAAGCGGTCCTCCCGTTTCGGGAGTCAGAGGGTCTGGGTAGATGCATTTCAATCACTCAGCCAATTGGAAATACCCCTAAAACAACAAACGTCCCGGAAATTTCCGGGACGTTTGCACGATATCTTTAAAATGAATTTCTCTATTTAGGAGTTGAGCCATCCGGTGCCGGTGTTGGTGCCGGTGTTGGAGCAGCCGCAGGTGTAGTTGAAGGCGTAGCCTGTTGATCCGGGGCCGGTGCTGTTTGCGACGGTGTAGATTGTGCCGGGGCAGTTTGCGACGGCGTGGTATTCGGCGCCGGAACAGGAGGAACAGCTTCCTTCTTGGTGTCATCCTTTTTCTTCTTCGGGGTATCGTCTACGAAAGAGATTCCTGAGTTATTCTCACCGGTCTTCTTGCCACCTTTGGCAAAGTCGAACAGCAGCGAGAAACGAAGCGTGTTATCCAATGGATTTCTCAAAATAGTAGTAGGTATCAGGTACGAGAAATGCAGGGCTACAACACTGTATTTTACTGTTAAGCCTGCCTCTAAAAACTGGCGACCACCGGCAACATAAGGCTCATAAAAATATCCGGTGCGAACACCAAACTGCTTGTTGTAAAAATATTCTGCACCGATAGAGAGGGTATATTCTCTTAACTCAGTCAGTAAAGGCGCATCACCAAAGCTGGTGAACAGACCTTTGATAGAGGATTCTTCTCTCCAGTAATATTGAGGAACATGGCCCGGTGAGCTGTCAATTCTGTTATTGGGTGAAGGCACCAGTAACTTATTGATATCGGTGTAAATACCTACCGAGTTGTGCTTGTCTAAATTCACAGTATAGCCCAGACCGATACCCAGGTTGGTAGGTATAAAATCTTTAATGGTGCTTGAGGTGTACGACATCTTGCTACCGATGTTAGAGATATTCATACCACATGCAAACTCATGTGTAATAGGTTGATCTTCCTTAAAGGTCTTATGGAAAAACCATGATATATCGCCTGAACCTGCTTGTCCGGGTTTTACCAAAGCCCCATCTACACTTTGTCCGCTGGCCAGGTTAGAGTAGATATAACGCAATGAAGCGGCTATTGAAAAATACTTGCCCAGTTTACGTGCATAGCTAACATCAACCGCAAACTCGCGGGGCATAAATTGCTGTGTGTTGGTTCCGTTTACGTCGGTAAACTGAATGTTGCCCAAAGAGAAGTAACGAAGCGAAAACGAAATAACCTGCTCTTTCTTTACCTTGTAATAGCCATTCAAACTGGCCAGGTAAATATCATTTACCAAAGCCTTTAACCATGGGCTGAATGATAAAGCAAAACCGTAGTCGTGATCGATAAAACCCATTTTGGCCGGGTTTGCATAAAGTCCGTTTCCATCAACCGGGGTGGCTATACCGATATCGCCCATTCCTCCGGCCCTTGCATCCGGATTAATACGTAAAAAAGGAACAGCAGTAGTAATGACCTGTTGATTGGCATTGGTTATTATCTGCCCGCCTGCTACCTGCGCTTTTAACGCCGGAACCGCAACCAGACAAAGACATAAAAACGAGAGCGCTTTTTTCAATAATGACATGAACTTTATTTTTATTAACTCTTTAAGTGGTAAAACTACCTTAAAAGGACCAATTTTTCAAATTTGTTGGCTACGTCGCCTACTGCATCCCTCACCGTTACTTTGTATATATAGACCCCTTTTCCTATCGGGTCGCCATAATCATCCAGTCCGTCCCAAACAATTCCATCTACCCTGTAACCAGTGCTTTGTACCGATTGAACAATGTTCTTTACCAATTTTCCACTCACCGAATATATCTGCACGCTTACATTTAGTTCACTGCATGGCATGTTGTGCTCAAACATAAACTCCGTATGCGTGGTGAACGGATTCGGATAGTTAAATACATGATTTAACGCAAGCTTGGCATTGTTTGTTACAACGAACTCGGTCGTGGCCACGGTAGCCTGGTCATAAATGTCCCAGGCCTTCACCGTTAATGTGTGGTTGCCAATTGCCAGGTTACTGAACGGATACCTTACCTCGCCCTGCGTGAAGTCATTTAACGCAGTTTGGTAATAATTATTTAAAATGATGGCGTTCTGGCTGTTGTTATCTAAAACCGCTGTCATATTATGGCCAACACCGTTACCTGCCGTGTTAATGCCGCCCGGGTCTTGCAATTCAACCAGTAGTAAAGGGCTGGGGCTTGTAATGCCTCCGTAAACAAACTTCTGGTCGTCCATATAAACACTCACTTTAGGGCCGTTTCCGTAAGATCTGGCTGTGTCAGATGATCCTCCCACTATAATATCATTACTATATCCGTTGGCATCCAGATTAGAGCCGTTGGTAGCGTAGTAATTGATGCGGCCTGCGCCATATTGGTAGTTAATGTCCTTGGGAACAACAAAAGTGAAACTAAAGTCGCCTGCTACTACACTTGCCTGCCCTTTGAAAAGGATGTTCTTATATACTGAGAAAGTGAACGGTGAGCCCAGCGAAGGCTCATTGTTCAAAGTAGTAACCTGTGATATTTTATCATAAACAACCGGGTAAATAGTCCCGTTGAAGGTAGTTAGCTTAACGTTGTTGTTATCCGTAACCTGACCTTTGATGGTAATTTTTGTAAGTGCTTTCAGGGTATCATGCGGGGCACTTACAGGTTTATTATCAACCATGGTGGTCATAACGTTGTACCTCGGGTAATCAAGCGTAACAACAGGGTCGCCTAAAAGGGTAAACTTCCGGGTATTGACAGGGTCTGTTTGCGTAATTACTGCGTTTTTACTCAGCATGGTAACTTCTCCCATAGTAGGATAGCGGCCCTGGTATTGCGCAAACAAATATTGAAACACCGACGAGTTGATAGTGGCGTTGTCGTATTCAAAAACAAGTCTCACCGTGGTAATAGAGCCGATGCCTCCACCGGTACCGTTCACTACTATCCATTCGCCCGCCGTGCGGTCTGGCTGGTCATAGCGGCTAAAGTCGCAGGTGGCTGTAATAAAGAGGGGATAAAACTGGTTGGCTAACTGTACGATATCCGCCATATTGAAAGTCCTTGCATTCGACCAGTTGGTGGTTCCTCCGTGGCCCACCCAGTTAACCAGTAAAGTACCTGTATTGATGTTATTCAGGATAGCCGTATTTACGTCCGGAAAACGATCACCTGCAGGTGTTCCTACCAGTTTATAGGCATCGGTATAAATTTTATTGTAGTTAAAAGCAGGGTATTGAGCCCGTGTATTTTCAGCCAGTTGATCAGAGGCGTCTTCAAAAGTATTACCACCATCAAACTGGTAATCGGCAATCATGGTTATATTATTTCTCCAACTGTTATTAGTGGCCACTTGCGCACAGGTAGCACAACCGGTCGATTGACTTTTATAGTTTTTGATCTTGGTTACCATGGCTTCTGCCTCTGTTTCGCTTTCAACCGGTAACCGGCCTACCGATAGCGACATGCTTTGGTTGCCTGCCTCAATAGGACCACCACCATTTTGGTCTAACAAGCCAAAGAAATCATCAGAGGTGTAAGTAGAAAGAGGATCGTACGACTGATTGCTTTGATAGGTAGGAATGTAATTGTTGGCATTAGCTGTACGATTCTTGGGGTCGAAAGAACCATCACCCATTAGCAACAGATATTTGGGCCATTTTGAAGTATCGTTTCCACCACGTTGATACAACATTTCCATAAAATCGCGGATAGCCGAGATATCCGGCTTTCCGCTCGAAAACTCATTGTATATCTGACTTAACAGAACAACGTTGGCGGTTACGTGGTCGTTATTAATGTGATAGTTGGCCAGGTCGTTCGAGGCTTGCGCAAAATCATCATAAGTTACAATGACGAGGTTAGGTTGCCCGGTAGCATGCAGGTTTTGGTTGCCTACCTGCTCAACATATGTAGGGGTGCTGAATGAGCCGTTTGTATTGAAGGCGATGAACTCTTCCAGCCCATCAGTATTTGCACTGAAACTAAGCTGCGAACCGCTTAGTGTTGCATTCATTTGTTTAATGCCGCCAACATTGGTAACATCCCAAACCACAGTATTTGCGTTGGCATTTGATAACTGAAATGCCGAGATATTTCCTTCACCTGCTGAAGCAATATTTCTGAATGTCATAGCGTCGCCGGTTAGCGATAAGCTCCGTTTAAACTGCATTTCGAACCAGTCGATATAAAAGGCAGCAGTACCCGAAGGGTCAGCTGTTACATTAAAAGTATAGCTAACATTCAGGTTAGAAGAGTTGACAAAAACCTTCGCCGTAGCATTCCGCACATTGGCTGCAGGTGGATACTGCCCGCCCGATATTCCTCCGTCGGAGTGGTTAATGATATTGACCCCGTTCAGCAATACAGCGGTGTTGGAAGAATAAGCAGCGTTAACAGCCACAGACGAATTGAATGTAAGTGTATCGCTGGTAATAAGATTAGGGTAACTAAACGAAAACGACTCAGTATTATTAAAGCTGGTCAGTTCGTCTCCCAGCCAGGTTTTACCGCTTTGCAGCAGGTTAACCTGGTCGTTATCGCGGTATGCGTGCTCATCAAAATCGCTGAAGGTCCGGCCGGCGGCCCCGCTGGCGCTTACTGTTTGTACCCTTTTACCCGTGCCCGCATTGGTGGTTAAAAAGTAGTAAGTAACGTCAGAGTAAAGATTCTTTTCATGGTAAAACTTGCGGGTAGATGGGTTCAGCTTCCAGTCATCGGCCATCTGGCCGTAAAACAGTAAAAAATCACCATTGTCAAACTGCCCGTTACCATTGGCATCCACAAACAGGGTGGGGTTCTCTAAAAGATCATCAGGCCTTGCAGCCGCATTCTGCTCGGGCACCATGCCGCCGCCGTTACCAAAAATGCCCAGCTTGCTAACGTTAATGCTGGCCGGGTCAACCCCGAGGGTCTTCTTCAAAAAGTTATAGTCTATCTTATAAATGCCATCAGCATTTACTGAAACCTTGTACCAGTTTCCGCTGGCTAGTACCGAATTGGCCGCGTAGCTGTTGAGCGATTTTTGCCGGGTCAGCGGTGTTATTGTTAATTTAAAGGTGAACGACTCCAGCTTTTCAATGGCCCCGCTAACCGGGTTTTTACGAAAAGGCAGAACCGAAACAAAAGCTTGGGGCTTCTTTTTCTGATAAGTAAGGTTGGCGTCGGTTATCAGGGAGGATGTGATGTAACCAATGCTCGCATTATCTACATTATTAACCGCAGTATAGACCGGGTTCACAACCTGAACGCTAACAGTGCCTGCTATATTAAGAGGGATGATCTCCTCATAAACAGGCAACATGCCGTACTTTGAGAGGTGCGCCGCCTTAGAGAAAGTCGGCTGCGTTATCTTTTTGTCCCCAATAATAGTCATGGTTTTGGGGGTTGTGCTCCAGGTAATTCTTCGCGCATATTCCTGGGCATGAGCGCTTAAACCGCTGAGGGTACCTACTAATACGAGCAAGCTTACAATGCTAAAGCCCGAATTTTTTTTGTTAAATACTGGAGAAACCGATTCCATCATTATTTTTGGACACTTTTTGAAGGTGCGCAATAAAACGCAGCCCTTTCTGTTTTATTTTCTTAACAACACATTTTTTGAGAAACAGGTTTAAATATATCCTTTTCGGCTTCATTCTATTATCACTGCCTTTAGAAATATTTTCTCAGGACGTAGAGATGTCGCAATACTTCGCGGCGCCGTTGCAGCTTAATCCTGCATTAGCCGGTATTTCTTATGGCCCGCGCGTTACACTTAACTATCGTAACCAATGGTCGGGTCTTGGCGATGGCTTCAATGGCGGATATACTACTTATATGGCCGGTTTTGACATGCATATTGATGCTATCAAAGCCGGGGTAGGTGCCCTTTTTACCGGCGACCAGATAGCCAACGGGCTTTACGGAACCTATAAAGCCAGCCTTATTTATAGCCAGCAAATAAAAATTAACCGCCACATGGCCATCAAAATCGGGGTGGAAGGCAGTTATATTCACTCGGATATTAAATGGAATCAACTGCTCTGGAGCGATATGATCAATCCGCTGACCGGATTTTATAATAATGTGAATGTGCCTAACCCTACTTCTGAGCCTAATCCGGGGGTCACTTCCACCAATACAGGAGATATGTCGGCCGGAGCCGTGTTTTTTACCGAAAAACTTTACGTGGGGTTTGCCGTAAATAACATGCTCATGCATCACAACAACTTTACGGCCGATAATTCAGTCACGACGCCTCTTAATTTCGTGGTGCATTTTGGTGCCAACCTGCCCATTAAGCATAGTAAGGAGCAATGGTACAATATCTGGGTATCGCCGAACGTTTTATTGGTGAATCAGGGCAAGTCTTACCAGGCTGAGGCTACTTTTTTGAGCGGAATAAGCATCGTTTATTTCGGCCTGGGCTACAGAAATGTGATCTATAACTCGGATGCCGTGATAGGGTATGTGGGTATCAAAAAAGGCAAATTCAGGGTAGGATATAGCTACGATTATACAATTTCAAAATTGGCAAATAAGACAGGAGGAACGCACGAACTTTCATTTACCTTTAACTGGACCGGGGAGGACAATTCCCTCAATCCTAAAAAGAATAAAGGTTACGTGCCTTGCCCCGATATTTTGAATTTTTGATTTTGGAAATTAAAATTCTATATTAGCGACCTTTAAATAAAGAGCATAAGCATAACCCTTAATCATTATAAACAAAACTAAACGAACGACAATGAAGCTTAGCAAATTGTACCTCTTCCTTTCTCTGCCGGTTATTATTGGCATGATATCGTCATGCGGCAAGGAGAAGTCCAGCGTAACTGGTTGGAACTACAATGACTCGAAGAACGGAGGATTTGAGGTATCTAAAACTCCTGATCAGGCTACCGGACCGGGCCTTGTGTATATCCAGGGTGGTACCTTTATGATGGGTAATACTGAAACGGATGTGATGTATGAATATCATGAAGTTCCACGCAGAGCTACCGTAAGTTCATTCTACATGGATGAGACCGAAGTAGCAAACGTGCACTACCGTGAATATTTATACTGGATGAACCGCGTATTCGGTGCTGATTTTCCGGATGTTGTTAAAAAAGCACTTCCTGACACATTGGTTTGGAGAGATAACTTAGCCTATAACGAGCCTTACGTGGAGTATTACTTCCGTCACCCGGCTTATGATTTCTACCCGGTTGTAGGTGTTAACTGGCTTCAGGCTAGTGACTTCGCTGCATGGCGTTCTGACCGTGTGAACGAAAGAATCCTGATCGACAAAGGCGTTTTAGCTGAAAACCCTTCTCAGGTAGGTGCTGATAACTTCAACACTGAAGCTTACCTGGTTGGACAATACGAAGGCTCTGCAGGTAAAAGACCTATTAAAGACTTAAATCCACAAGGAACCGGAACCCGCCACGTACGCATGGAAGACGGTATCGTGTTACCTAAGTATCGTCTCCCGACAGAAGCTGAATGGGAATATTCTGCTTTGGCTTTGTTAGGCAATCAACCTGCTACTACTGAAGAGAGAATCACTGACAGAAGAATTTATCCATGGAATGGTACCTCAACCCGATATCCTAAATCAGGTATGTGGCAAGGTCAGTTCCTCGCTAACTTCAAGAGAGGTCGTGGTGATAACATGGGTGTTGCAGGTAAGTTGAATGATAACGCCGATATCACTGCTCCTGTAAAATCTTATATGCCTAACGATTTCGGTCTTTATAACATGGCCGGTAACGTGAACGAATGGGTAATGGACGTTTATCGCCCAATGACCAGCCAGGACGCAACCGACTTCAGACCTTTCCGTGGTAACCAATACCAAACTCAGTTACTGGATGCTGAAGGCAAACCGGTTGATAAGGATAGCTTAGGTAGAATTCAATACCGCCCTGTTACACAGGAAGAAAGCGCTAACCGCAGAAACTACAGAAGAGGTGACGTAAGAAACTACGAAGACGGTGATGAGCATTCAGATGTTGTTTACAAATTCGGAGTATCATCTTTGATCAACGATGAAGTTCGCGTTTACAAAGGCGGTAGCTGGAAAGACAGAGCTTACTTCCTCTCTCCGGGCACCAGAAGATATCTTGATCAGGCATATTCTACCGATGACTTAGGTTTCCGTTGCGCTATGGACCGTGTTGGTTCACCAGCCGGAAACTCTATCAAGGGCGGTAACAACTTCCCTAAAGAAAAAGGAAAACGTAAAATGAAAGGCTAGTCAATTCACCGGCTAAACCATCAAGTAAATAAAAACCCCGATGAATTTCATCGGGGTTTTTATTTTTAAAGGATATTTGCATTCATGCAAATTGAATTACTCTATCAAAAGTTCCTCGCTTCAACAGGAGTTACTACCGATACCCGCAGTATCGCCGAAGGCAATATTTTTTTCGCACTGAAAGGCGATAAATTTAACGCCAATACTTTTGTACCTGAGGCCATTGCCAAAGGCGCCATGCTCGTTGTTGCTGATGAACTTATAGAGGCAGACTGGAAGGACAGGTTTGGAGATAAACTTTTGTTGACAGAAGACTCGCTGAAAACGCTCCAGTTGCTTGCTGGCCATCACCGCAACCGGCTTAAATGCCCGGTCATTGCTATCACCGGCTCTAACGGTAAAACCACTACCAAAGAATTGATAGCAGCAGTGCTGTCGAAAAAGTACATCACCTATGCTACCAAAGGCAATCTCAATAATCATATCGGTATTCCTCTCACTTTGCTATCGGTTAAGAGCGATGTGCAATATGCTGTTATTGAAATGGGTGCCAATCACCAGGGAGAAATTGCATCTTACTGTGAATACGTTCGGCCTGATTATGGTTTAATAACCAACGTAGGCATGGCCCACACCGAAGGTTTCGGCGGGTTTGAAGGTGTGGTAAAAGGGAAGACCGAACTATACAGACATATCGGACAGCACGGGGGCAAAATATTTGTGTGTGCCGACAATGAATTGTTGTTGTCCAAAGTGCCGGATAGAAATAGTTGTATCACCTACGGGCATACCGGCAATTACCATGGAAAGATCGCCGGAACCGGTGAGTTGTTGTCTATAGTGGCTGATGACGCACAGGTGCCCGTAATTATCCAGACAAACCTGGTAGGTGATTATAATTTCGAAAATGTGATGAGTGCGGTTTGCATAGGCCGGTATTTTAATGTGGATATGGCTTTGATAAAGGAAGCACTGGAAGAATACATGCCTGCTAATAACCGGTCGCAAAAAATAAAACTGGGTAGCAATACCATCATTTTAGATGCATATAATGCCAACCCCAGCAGTATGCAGGAGGCCCTGAAGAATTTTGCAAAACTCGATGGCACCAACAAAACAGTGATACTGGGTGAAATGATGGAACTGGGCGCGTACGCTCAAACGGAACACGAGAAAATTGCCGGCATCGTTAAAAGCATGCCGCTTGTGCGAAAGGTTTTTGTTGGCGGTGGTTTTCACTTTTTGCAAAATGACCCCACCGTTACCTACTTCGCCAATACCGGAGACCTAAAAGCCTGGTTTAAAAGCCAACAATTCGAAAACGCATACCTGCTCATTAAGGGCTCCCGTAAAAATGAGCTTGAAAAGATCCTGAAGGATTAAATCCTCTGTTGCAACTCAGATTTTAATTGTTTTCTAATGATGGCATCGTCATCATTGACTTAGTATTGCGTTAACCCATGACTTGCCTGAGCGCAAATACATCATCGTGATCTTTCAGGTTTTACGGAAAGAGCACGATGGAAAACACATCTGACATGATAAAGAAGATCAACACCGGAGAATTTCAGTTAACCACCGAGAAAGACCATGGGGAACCTCATTATTTTTTTAATGAGACACGATTCAATATCCTCAAATTCAGGAAACGAAAAATTGAGAAGGCGCCGAAGGGATTTTTGATCAAGATCGAACAGCAATGGCGCAATGGCCGGGTAAAATCGGAATGCCTCCCATTTGAAAATTTCAGGGAGAAATATCTGAAAGACCATGCCCCTATCTTTCTTGAAGGAGGCGCCACTCTTTGCTTTATGCTCGGCCTGAATGAGAACGACACTTTTGTTCCGCTTAAAATTCAAGGCACTGAAACAACTACCAGGATCAAAAGCTTTAATATCCGCCTGTATTACGACCTGTATATTTCCTAGCAGCTAAAAGCGGTATATTTGTAATATGCATAGCATGGCAGAAATTACTGCGCTCATCAGGTCCGAAAGCTCTTTAGTGGATGAAGAGATACATGCTCATTTTGCACTTCTGAATAGTAAATTCAAAGATTTTTTATCGAGACTGGAACAGGAAGATGAACAGGCGAAGGCGGCCTTTCAATTATTAGTTCAGTCTGCCCTTCACGGGCGCCAGCTTACACATGAAGAAAAACTGGAAATAGCCACGCAATTAAAAGAGGTGCTCAAAACCGTGGACCTGGTAGCTATTACCATTCTACCGGGCGGAACGGTAATATTGATCCTCACAAGTTTCCTGAAACTCAATCCCTATATTTTACCTGCTGTCTTTTTGGTAAAAACTTAAACAAGCATCCTTTCATACTATTCACTGCCTGATAAATGATAGCTATTTATTCCTCGTCAATTTCGAATTGCGTGTAACCCTTTTGCTGATAAGTGGATAGTGCAACTTTTGCAGCAATAGCAACTTTAACACCGGGCAACAATTCGTCATTCTTTATTTCCAAAAACTGCATCGCTTGCCCGCAGGCAACAAATCTGGCACCTGCGCTTTCCAGCTCTTTAATGATGGTTAAGTTGGGGTTTTCTGATTTAAACTCCTTTTTGAAAGCCGGTTCATTCAATATCGCAAACATCGCTTGTCCATGGGTCACTATTACTATATCAAGATTCTCAACCGGTACACCGGCGGCGATGTGCAGGTTTATGATACGTCCTATTTCAGCCAGCCCGCGGTTGACCTCTTTAATCTTATCCGCATCTCTGGTCCCGGTGGTTAAGCTGAATACCAGCTTATACTTTTGGATGGCATCAGGCTTTTCGGTAATGCCGCTTACCGGTAATACGCCACTATATGGGCTGGCTTTAATAAGTGGGTAAGTTCCTTTGGCTTTGAACTTGGCCAGCCGGAGACTATCTTTTTTTGAAATCGGTGGTGCATCTTTTTTGTCAGCGTTTTGCGCATGAACCATGAAAGCCGGGAGAAAGCACAACAACAGCAGGAGGAGCCGCATTTTCATAGATAAAATTTTTATTGGGTGAAAAGAAAGTTAAAGATGTTGGTACTGAAATAACGGCCACTTGCTTTGCGCTTAAAATTAAACAATGCCGACTTAGGTCGTATTTCAAGCCTGCGAATGCTGAAAATATCCTTGTCAAATTCCTCAGGCCCGAAAATAGTGGTAACCGCATAATTAAAGCCGGCCTTCCTGACCAGGCCCGGCGTATTACTGTTATAGGCGCCATAAGGATATGAAAAACTAACGGGTTTCTTTCCAAACAATTGCTCCAGGTCATGATAACAGCCCGTTATCTCTTGCTCCTGCTTTTGTGTGTCTGCATTTTTAAGGTCAACATGATGCTGCGTGTGTCCTCCGAATTCAATTCCGTAGGCATCCATTTCCTTTAATTGAGCCGGGCTCATCAGGTTAAGCGCAGGCTCGCCCTGGGCAATGCTCCAATCGTTTTGCCTGCATTGGGTAACTAAAAATATCACAGCCTTAAATCCAAACTCTTTTAAAACCGGGAACAGTGTTTGGTAATTATCCTCGTAGCCGTCATCAAAGGTCAGGATGATCTGCTTTTCCTTCTTCAGGTCATAATTGCCCGGGGCCAGGTCGCGAAAAGTAAGTGTTTGATATTGATTATCCTTCAACCACTGCATTTGCTTTCTGAAGGTGTTTTCCCAAACATGCAATTTATGCTTACCGGTGATGCCTGTTTCAGGGATAACGCGGTGATATAATAAAACCGGCAGTTGATAAGGTACATTCATATATGCAGAGCCTGTGCTGTGTGCAATATACATAAACAACCCTTTCGCCGTGAATTATACGAACTCCGAATGACGCAGCCTTATTTAATAAATCCGCCTAGTTTCTTACTTTCGTTCCGATTCAAAAAACAGTTTAATAAACCTGTTCACGAGTGGCGAAGACAAAACAAGATCAGCAAACCGATAAGGGACCCAAAAAGCCGGTCAATAGTTCGTCGCCGACCTCTGCCCCATTTACCCGCAGCCTAATCATCATTGGCGCTCTGAGTGTGATTTTTACTGCCATTTACATGCTTAACGCAGGCTATTCTGACCTTCGTAGTTTAGACCAGGAAAGACGGGCCCTTCAGCAAAACCCTTCGGGCAACGGGCAACGTTTGGATGAGCTCAATCACCGCATCCATGATATTGAGACCGATACCGGGTTCATTAAAACATTGTTCTTTGGGTATTATTATGACGTGCACAGCGTTGCATTCGGTGCACAGGACCAGATAGACCAGGCCATCGCTGATATAAAAGAAGACAAGACCAAATTCGGGCAGGATAACAGCGGACCCATTACCCGCGAGGATAAGCTGGCAAGTAAGGTACACACGTTTAGATTAATGGATTTTGTGAATGCTAATTGCCCGCCCAACGCGGTTATACTTTTACCACCTGCCGATTCGCTTTCAGGTAACTCTAAATGGAATTTTATATGGGACCCTATGTGGGTAGAGTACTTTATTTATCCCCGCCTTTGTATTGCATCGGGCACTGAAAAGCTTTACCCTGACCTGGCAAAACGCATTACTCACGTGCTGATAGTAAAGGGCATTGGATACGATAAATTACCTTACGAAGTGCCGGCTGATAAACGTGAGCCACTATGCCTTATGCCAATTCATAAACCAACAACAGATACCACTCAAACTTCAAATTGATGCTGATAATAGGAATTGCGCTTTGCTACTTATTGGGCTGTTCGGTACTGCTGAAGATGGATAAGAAGTTTTCATTGGCCGAACTGTTTGGCCTCTCCTTTCTGATCGGAATAGGTCTGGAAACTGTTTTCCTTTTTTTGCTGGATATCATGCAGGTCCATTATTCGCAGCCAATACTGATGGGATTGAATATTGCGGCTATATTCTTCCTTACTTATAAATACAGCGTTAATAAGAGTGATCTGCAGTATAAGCTGGAAGAATTCAAAACAAGTGCAAAGTCGGTTAACTACGTTGCCTTGTTTCTGTTCTGTATTATCGCTTACCTGTTTTACGCCATCATGATCAAGAACCTGTTCTGGCCACCGGCTGAAACGGACAGCATTACTTCATTTGATAAACTGGGTCGTATCATGGCTGCCGAAGGCAGGCTTAAGATCAGCCTGTTTCAGTATAACCTGCAGGGTGCTGCGGGTGTATACCCACCTTTGTTTCATGGTAGCTTTGCATACGTCTACATCTTCGGTGCCGAGACACCCAAAATAGTCATCACCCTGTTTTTTCTTTCGTTGTTGCTGGTATTTTATCAATTGGTGAAAAACTACGTAGGTTCCACTGCTGCCATGCTTTTTACTTTGATATTAATGGCTACCCCCGAAATGTATGCTCATGCAGCATTAGGGTTGGGAAACATGCCTACTGCCGCCTACATCTGTGCAGCGGTTCTTTCAACCTATACCTGGCTCGACAAGGGCGGGAACAAATACTTTTGGACCGGAGCTACCATGATGGGCTTTTCGGTTTGGATGCGAAGCGATGTTATTGCATTTGTGGCCCCGGCCATATTGGTGGTTTTGATATTTATGTGGCGCGCTAAAGACTTTAAGAAGATGTTTATTTATGGTGCTTTCGCGGCACTGCCATTTTTTGCATGGTTGCTCTACGTTAAATTGAAAATAGAATTGCCGCAGGCCAGCCGCTTCGACTTTGCCATTGGTTACAGTGCCGAAAGACTACATACCATGTTGAGCTACTGCAAAGCTTACCTCTTGGCTGTTTCATACAGCGAGGTGCACGGTGGGCAATTATATGGCATAGCATTTATCAGTTTCTTTATTGCTATACTGATAAATGCAGGGTTGTCGTTTAAGAAAGGAGCTAAAACCATTTTTGGCAACCAGGCGTTTTTATTGGCACTCATCTTTATGTCATTCGCACTTTACTTTACAGAGTTTTATCTGATCAACGAAAAGGTGCAGGCCGCCACGATAGCCTCGTTAATGGCGAGCTCATTTAAGCGCGGTATGTTTTACTTTATCCCGTTAGTCCTTTTTTACACGGCTACCTGCTATAGTTCGAAGATCCTTTTTGACAAGCTGGAGAAATTCAGGACAGCCTCTTAAAACCTGCTTTCGCTGTTAATTTATCATGATGATCCGCTAAATCATCACATATCATTAGATTTGAATCATGAAGTCAATGCCATTTATCCTGTGCTTTCTATTGGCCATGCTGTCAACGCAACTGATTGCCCAATCCGATTCCTCTGCCATAAAAAAAGTGAACCCATCCAAATACGGGCAGCGCGATTCATTATATGCCGCCAAATTGAATTATACAGGCAATTTAATGATAGCAGGTGGAGTGGGTTTGGCAGGTGCCGGCTCGTTTTTGGTATATGAGGGCGTAAAGACTTACAACACACCCGCGGCCCCTTTAAGTACCGACCCTACAGGTGATGTTCAGCGAAACCACAGGCAGGGAACGGCTTATATCGCTGCCGGTACCGTGGCTTATATTGGCTCGGCCGTGCTGATAGCATTGGGGGCTAAAAATAAGATAGAGTTTAAGCGCAGGCTCAGGCTCATGTCACTGCAAAGCGGGTTATTAGACAATGGTAACATGGGTGCCATGCTTACCTTTTAGCCGGTTACAATAACATAGGTTAGCCGCCTGATAACTATCAACGTTATTATTCTTGAAAAGACTGACAACTTCCCTATTGTTTTTTGTTGCTTTTATTACTTTTGGCCGTCCGCAAACGGCGGTAGGCTTTCATAACCTCGATAACCATCTCAACTATGTCTGATAAAGCTATCATCAATCTCGAAGGAAAACCATATGAATTGCCAGTTATTACCGGCACTGAAAATGAAAAGGCAGTAGATATTTCCAAGCTCCGTGCTCAATCCGGCTATATCACTTTTGACGAGGGATATAAAAATACCGGGGCTACCATCAGTGGCATTACATTCCTGGACGGGGAAAAAGGAATTTTACGTTACCGTGGTTATAACATTGAAGACCTGGCTGAAAAGTCCTCCTTCACCGAAGTAATGCATTTGTTGCTGTATGGTGAGTTGCCTACCACCGACCAATTAGCTTCTTTTGAAAATAATCTTACCCAGCACACTTTGGTGCACGAGAACCTGAAAAAGGTTTTCGAGGTTTTCCCTACAGGCTCACATCCTATGGGTCAGTTAATGACCATGATAGCTGCCCTCTCATCTTTCTATCCTGATTCGTTGAATCCGAATAAGAGCCCTGAGTTGACCAACCTTACTATCATCCGCTTGCTGGCAAAAATGCCAACCATTGCAGCTATGATCCAGAAAAAAGGCAAAGGTCATCCGGTACTTTATCCGCAAAACAGGTACGACTACGTTACCAACTTCCTGTATATGACCTTCGGAAATGTGACCGAAGAATATACTCCGGACCCTATCGTTGTGGATGCCATGAACAAGCTCCTGATATTGCATGCAGACCATGAGCAAAACTGCTCTACGTCAACCGTGCGTATGGTGGGTTCATCTCATGCTAATTTATATGCCTCTATCGGTGCCGGTGTTGCAAGCCTTTGGGGCCCGCGCCACGGCGGTGCTAACCAGGAAGTGCTGGAGATGCTGGAATTTATCCGCGATGTAGATAAGGGCGATGTAAAGAAGGTAGTTGCTGAAGCAAAAGATAAAAAACGCCTGTTGTTTGGCTTTGGTCACCGCGTTTACAAAAACTTCGACCCACGTGCTAAGATATTGAAGAAATCGTGCGATGATATTCTTGCCAAAATAGGTGTAACGGATCCGTTACTGGCCATAGCGAAAGAACTTGAAGAAGCCGCGCTGAACGATCCATATTTTATTGAAAGAAAATTGTATCCAAACGTAGATTTCTACTCTGGTATCATATACAAAGCACTGGGCTTCCCGACCTCTATGTTTACAGTGCTTTTTGCCCTGGGCCGTTTACCGGGATGGATATCTCAATGGAAAGAGATGCGTGAGAAGAACGAAGATATCGGTCGCCCGCGCCAGATATATACCGGACCTGTGCAAAGAGCTTTTGTTGATCTGGCCAAAAGGAAATAATTTTAAGCTGAATATGGAAAGCCGCGGTTGCAAAAACTGCGGCTTTTTGTTTTTAGAAAAGGTGTATCAGAATTTATTGATAATTTGAACCGCTTGTTAAGTTCATCAATGACTGCCAGATACCTTCGTAATCTTTTTAAGGTCTTCTTTTTCTACCTGGTGCTATTTGCATTATGCAGGGAGATATTCCTCCTGTACTTTGCGGCACAGGTGTTGCCGAACGGTGCCGGTATTTTTCTTTTATCGTTGTACAAAGCCATTCCTCTCGATATTTCAACGGCCGGCTATTTGACTTTCCTTCCATTGATACTGCTGCTATTGGCTAACTTCTTTGCTGCCCGGTTTTGGATGAGTGTTTTGCGGGGATATCTGTTCTTCACTTCCTTTATATGCGCTTTGCTGGCGATGGCTGAAATAGGAGTGTACCGGGAAGTACATGTAAAGTTGTATTTCAATCTCCTGACTCACGTGCTGCATTTTAGTGAATTGATATCCTCCATTTCACTGACTTTGCTGTTTACTGTTTTGGGATTGATTGGCTTGCTCAGTTATTTTTCAATGCGTTTGCTGAACAGGCTCTTTACCCATGACGTTTCACCGGCAAAATTAACCCTGAAATCAGTCAGTGGTCTTCTGCTGGCATTTGTTACAGTAGGAACTTTATTGGTGCTGGGATGCCGGGGTGGGCTGCAACCTATACCCATTAATGAAGGCGAAGTTTACTTCTCCAATAACCAATGTGTGAACGATGCAACAGTAAACCCCTTATGGAGTATCGTTCATAGCTACATTGAGCAAAGACATGTGCTGGATGGAAACTTATACCAGGCCATGCCTGACACGGAGGCGAATGAAATAGTTGACAAGCTATTTACTGTCGAAAAGGATACCACCATTCATCTGTTTAAAGTGGCCCACCCCAATGTATGCGTTTTGATACTGGAAAGCTGGTCGGCCGATCTTATCGCCTCGCTGGGGGGATACCATGGGCTAACGCCAAATTTCGAAAAGCTGGTGAGCCAGGGCTATCTTTTCACAAAAATAAAACCGGCCGGACACGTAAGCGACCAGGGAGTGCCGGCCATTTTAAGCGGTTATCCGGCATTGCCTATTGGCAGCGCCATCAATCAGCCGGGTAAACAGGTTAACCTGGCCAATATCAATAACCAATTCTCGCAAGCAGGTTATTACTCTTCTTTTTTCTTCGGAGGACAGTTAATATATGGAAATATTAAAACGTATATCTACCGCAACAAATTTGACCGGGTGACCGAAGGTCAGGACCTTCCTTCCTCTTACCCGGCCGGCCGGCTGGGCATTCATGACTCTATCATGTTGGGTGTTTGGCGCGACTCCATGAATACCTATCGTCAACCATTTTTGAGCAGCTTATTTACATTAAGCACGCATTCGCCGTACGATGAACCCGCACCAAGGGCCGTTGATTCCGGTGGCCTCTATCAACCTTATCTGAACAGCGCCGTATACTCCGACCGCCAGTTGGGTAAGTTCTTTGAAGATGCCAAAAAGGAAAAGTGGTACGACAGCACCATCTTCATTTTAGTAGCCGACCATAGCCACGGCACACCGATGGAACACCCTTATGAAAGTCCGGAGTTTTACCATATTCCATTGCTGTTTTATGGCGGTGCATTAAAAGAAGAATTCAGAGGGGTGAAGAACGACCGCCTGGGCTCACAAACAGATATCGCTTCAACTTTATTACACCAATTGGGATATGCCAGCACCCCTTACCGCTGGAGCAAAAATCTGATGAATCCTTATACCCAACAATTTGCTTTTTACACTTTTGATCTGGGATTTGGTTTTGTAGATACTTCAGGCGTGGTTATCTGGAACCACCGGTTCCCGACGCAGGACAGGAACAGCGGCAAAACAGAAGAAGACAAAAAGACGCTGTTCAAAAAAGGAGCTGCAATGTTGCAGGTTCTGATGAATGACTTCTTATCAAAATAAAACCATGCTTCAGCTTTCAAATAAAGAGGCCCGCCATTTGATGCTCACTAACCAGGGCCTGGCCGATAATTTTTTCGGTAATAAAAAGGAAGGAACATTAAAGGCCATAGAGCATTTAGGTTACGTGCAGATAGATACCATATCGGTTGTTGAACGGGCACATCACCACACCATCTGGAGTCGGGTGAATGATTATAAAAAAAGCTATCTCGACCAGCTGATTGAAAAAGATAAGACCGTATTTGAATACTGGAGCCATGCCGCAGCCTATTTGCCCATGCGCGATTACCGGTTTTCGCTATACCGCAAAAATCTCATTGCGACCGGAAAACTGAAATGGTATTTCAATAAAAAAGTGACCGGCTTTGTATATGACCGCATAGTAGCCGAAGGCCCCTTACAATCGAAAGACTTTGAAGAGGAAAAGAAAAACCCGGGTTGGTGGGAATGGAAAGAAAGCAAACGTGCTTTAGAGCAACTTTTTATGGAGGGCAAACTGATGATAGCCAAACGGCAGGGCTTTCAAAAAGTGTATGACCTGACAGAACGGGTATTACCTAAAAAGGTAAACACCCGATTACCTACTGAAAAGGAATACGCCGAATATCTGGTTACAAAAACCATACGCGCTAACGGACTGGCGGCTAAAAATGAAATTGGCTATTTGCGCAGTCATGCCAAACCTGCCGTAAGCAAAATGCTCAGCGAAATGCAAGAGGCGGGACTTATCATTCCTATGCAAATAACGGGGATGGGAAATGAGATCTTCTATACCAGCCAACAAAGTCTCGACCGGGCAGAGCACACCAAAGCGACAAAGGCCGTGCGGATACTCTCGCCATTTGATAACTGCGTTATACAACGCGCGAGACTTAAAAATTTGTTTGATTACGATTACACCATTGAATGTTATGTGCCTGAGCCTAAAAGAAAGTACGGATACTTTTGCCTGCCCGTTCTATACGGCGATACTTTTGTCGGGCGCATAGATTGCAAGGCAGAAAGAACTGAGCAGATTCTCTATGTGAAAGCAATGTTTTATGAAAAAAAACCAACGGCCGTGTTGAAAGCAGAAGTCAAAAAGGGTTTGCAGAACTTTGCTGCTTTTAATGGCTGTATGGAAGTAAAAGGATTGAAATAGCCGGTAAAGCTGACTGCATTGTTCCGCCTTAAAATCTCATCTCTCTATTTGTATTAACGTCTTAGGTAAGCTTGGTATAAGCCTTCATCCAGCGGTCGGGTAATTCCTGTTCGCAGGCACCTTCATAGTCTTCAAAACTGCAAGGCACTAACTGGTTGCGCCCGTATTTTTCCTTATCGCCGAAAGGTAATTCCATCCACCAGCGTTCTGTTTTTTTGCTTTTCCAGAAAATGAGTTCGTGATCAGTATCTTCCAGGTGCACCGTAAATTTTAAATGCTCATCCAGCGTTAGCGGATAATCGCCCACGCGGTTGTAGTAGCCTTCAATAAAATACCAGATCATTTGAGCCGCCAGTTGTGTGGTTTGCCGGTTATTGTCATATCCCGGGTTGATCTCGTAAATGCCCAGGGTTGAAAGTTTATCGCTCAGGCCCGCATAACGGGTTATCTGGCAAAGTTCTTCGGCGCTAAACCCGTTGGGCGATGCCTGGGCATGGGCCGGTGCATCGGCCTGGCGAACGCAACTGATATCAATACTCAATGCATCAGCATCGCGCAAAATAGGTTCGGTTTGCTCCAGGTTCGCCCGTATCAGGCCCAAACGATGGCAATCAAAATTCAACCCTTCAAGTATCTCAATGGCCTTGCTATCGTTCAGATATGTTTGGTAACCCACATGGCTGTAATTGAACAGGTAGTTGGGCATGTGGGTCAGTATGTTCATGATAAACGACGCCGAATCCACTTTGCGGCCGGGGTTGTCGAGCATATCTATCCGCTCATCTAAAACCACCAGGTTAATGAGGGCATTCAGATTTTTATAACCCAGGTATTGACCAAAAGTAAGGTCGTGGCTGCCTCCCACAATTACCGGCACAACTTTGTGCATCAATAGCTCCAGCACTACGCTTGATAAAGCAAAGTAAGTGTCGCGCGGGGTTTCGCCTTGTTTGATATTCCCCAGGTCCATTACTTTAAACTCTTTATCGATGGGCGGCATGAAAAGCTTGTACAACTCGCGACGAACCATGTCGGGTGTTTTGGCCGAGCCCGTATTGTTCGCCGAGCCCCGGTCTTCATTCACACCAATGAATGCGATGTTGAAATTGCTTAGCTCAACTTCGGTGCCGTCATAAATAAAAATGTAATTGCCCATTTGGCCGGGGTGAAGCTCTGCTTCTTCCAAAATGGTTTCCTTATCTACAGGGCTTAGAAATTCGTACATCATAGGCTAAAGTTAGCACAATGCACTTTGGCTATGGCAAAACGCGCACATGCAAAATACACAGGTTCGTTGTGAGTGAACTTTACCATGGACGGCGGATTTCCGGGACTTGCCGGAACAGTAATTTTTACCAGAGGACTATTTAAAATCCCAATCGTATTTATCGAGATTGCTGACGCAGATATTCAACAGGTCAATATTGCCTTTGATATCCTCCTTATTAGCCATTTCAATCACTGAGTGTATGAATCTGGTTGGTATAGAAACAGCTCCGGCTATAGTGCCGTATTTGGCCATCCGTTGCATACCGGCGGTATCAGTACCTCCTGCAGGAAGCAATTCATTTTGCCATTTAATTTTGTTCTTGTTGGCCAGGTCTTTCATGTAGCGCACCATCCGGTAATCACAAATGGCCGATGAATCCATGATCTTAATGGCAACACCATCTCCCAGTTTAGTTACCATTTCTTCCGGCTTTGCACCCGGGGTGTCAAAAGCAATCGTGGTGTCGATACAGAAACTGAAATGCGGGTCGATATGGTGTGCTGCCACTTGCGCGCCACGGATACCAACTTCTTCCTGCACGGTAAATACACCGTAAAAATCGTAAGGTATTTTTTTGCCCTTCAGTTCTTTCAGCACTTCAATTAAAATAAATACAGCCACCCGGTTGTCGATAGATTTGCAATTCACGCAATCTCCCATTTCAATCAGTTCACGTTCGCGGGTAACCACGTTGCCCACTTCAATCAGCTTCACTACCTCAGACTTCTTCATTCCCAGGTCTATAAAGTAGTCGGTTAATTGCAACGGTTTCACACGCTCTTCTGCGGTCATCAGGTGTATGGGTTTAGTTCCCATAACTCCGATCATCGCTTTTTTTCCGTGTACTACCACGCGTTGTGCAGTAAGCGTTTTAGGGTCAAAACCACCCAGCGGATGAAAGCGTAAAAATCCATTATCATCAATATGGCTGATGATAAAACCAATTTCATCCATGTGCGCAGCGGCCATCACTTTCTTCTCGCTGCTTTTACCTTTTTTGAGCGCAATTAAGTTGCCCATATTGTCGACGCTGATATTATCGACCACACCTTTTAATTCTTTCGTGATCAGTTCGCGCACTTTTTGTTCGTGTCCGGGAACGCCTGGCGTTTCGCATATTTTTTTGAGCAGGGCAACATTAATTGACATGGATATAATTTTGATTTTTGATGAAATTGTGAGGGCTAAGTTAAAATTTAGTTACGAATTACCCCGTTAACGGCATGTTAATCCGGTTTGAGGAAATAATCCGCAGAAGCCTTCTTGCCTACTCTATCATCGTCACCTTCACCATATTCGCCCTGCCGCGGTTAGCCAACGGCATACTGCCAATGTTGACGATCATATCACCCGTTTTAACGAGGTTTTTATCTTTCAAAATTCTCACCACATCGCGGATGGAAGTATCGGTGCCCACAAATTTATCGTAGTGGAATGCGCGCACCCCCCAACAGATGCTGAGGGAGTTAAGGAGGTCCTGGTTTTCGGTAAAAATATAGATGTCGGCTTTGGGGCGGTAGCTGCTCAACATAAAGCCGGTATAACCGCTAAAGGTCATACCTACAATAGCCTTCGCACCCAGGTCGCCGCTGATGCGGGCGGCATTATAACAAATGGCATCGCTGATGAACGACTCTGAGGTGCTATCTGCTTTCAGTTCCTTATCGTAAATGATGTTGGCGTGTTCAATATTGCTCAATATTTTTTCCATTACCTGTATCACGCGGCCGGGGTATTTACCCATGCTGGTCTCACCGCTCAGCATCACGGCATCGGCGCCGTCAATAACGGCATTGGCAACGTCCGTGATTTCGGCACGGGTAGGGTTCGGGTGCTCTATCATGCTGTCCATCATCTGGGTGGCTACCACCACAGGTTTGGCATGTTTGATGCAGCGTTTAATGATGTCTTTTTGGATCAGGGGCATTCTTTCCTGCGGTACCTCAACGGCCAGGTCGCCCCGGGCTATCATAATGCCGTCTGCTGCTTTTATAATATCATCTAAAACCAATAAAGCCTCAGGCTTTTCAATTTTGGCCATCACCTTCATGTACGAGTTTTTAGCGCCGATGATATCTTTCAATTCATGTACATCTTTGGGCGAACGCACGAACGAAAGGGCTATCCAATTGGCACCATTGGCAATGGCAAACTTCAGGTCAACACGGTCCTTATCGGTAAGTGCAGGAACAGTGGTTTTTGTATCCGGCAGGTTCACCCCTTTGTTGTTGCTGATCTTACCACCAACCACTACGCGGGCATTGATGAGGTCCTTGCGGTTGGTATCCACCACGCGTAACTCAATTTTACCATCATCAATTAAAATGGCATCACCAGGCTCAACTTCAAGTGGCAAATTTTCATAGCTGATATAAAGTCTTTTAAAGGTACTGACGCATGGCACGTTGGTGATCTCCACCATCTGGTTTTGCTCCAGCACTTCCATGTTATCGCGCACCTGTCCTATCCTGATCTTGGGCCCCTGAAGGTCAGCGAGAATGGCAATGTTCAGGCCATGCTCTTTATTGATCTGTTTGATCTTTTTAAAGCCATCCAGGTGGTCGCTGTGCGTACCATGACTCATATTAAACCTGAACACATCTACACCTGCGCCCACCATTTCTTCCATTACCGCAATGTCGCTGCAAGCCGGGCCAAACGTGGCAACTATCTTTGTTTTGTTTACTCTTACTTTCATTTTCTTTTTTAGATTAAAGAAGCAAGATTAAAGAAGCAAGACCTGATAGGTTCTTGGTTCTTTAATCCCGGTTCCTGGTTCTTAACTCTTGTTTCTCGTTTCTAATTTCTTGTTTCTAATATCTTGACTCTAACTTCTTGAATCTATTTCCTAAACCGCTTCGGCGAAATCAGCCGCTGTACTTCCTTCTCCTCCTCATAACTCAAGCGCTCTTTACTTTTTATCTTTTTTAAGGGCACTTCCTGGCACATCACTACTTCCGGAAATTGCCTGATTCCGTCCATCAGGTTTCGGGCATCGTCGTCGGTAAACTTACCCCTTATCTGCACAAGGAAGTCGAAATTGCTGATCTCGGGCAAAAGATATTCGCCCATATTTTTGTTAGTAAAGACAATAAAAGAATTGTTCAGGGCATCCTCTGCCTTAAAAACGCTGAACTCACTTTTCCGGGTCCTGTCTTTAGGCTCGAAAACCAGAGCCTCCAGTTTTCTGAAATCGCAACCCAATAACTGGTTCAGATGAAAGCAGATCTTATACTCTTTTAAAGAGGTGCCAATACCCACCAGGCGATAGTCAGTATCGGGTTCGTTGGTTATTCTTTTCTCTGCCATGCCTGGTGCTGTTTGGGCGCTAAGGTATTAAACTGAAAGGTTAAAATGCTACTTAGTGTCAAAGTTACAATAAGTTACGCTATTGAGCGTATATTATGAATATGCTAAAGTACGAAGGTAAATAACATGAACACTTTAACACATGCGCACTTTAACACCACAACAAGCCCAAAAGTGCCCTAAAAAGGACACCCCGGGCGCATCAGAAAACTTACGTAGAAAATAATTTTTGGGAAAGGGAGGGATGTTTTTATTTTCGCACCACATTTAAAACCAAAAAGACATGTCAAACATCGCAGAAAGAGTAAAAAAAATAATAGTAGATAAGTTGGGAGTTGAAGAAAGCCAGGTTACACCCGAGGCTAGCTTTACCAACGATCTGGGCGCTGATTCGTTAGACACCGTAGAGTTGATCATGGAATTCGAAAAGGAATTCAATATCTCTATCCCTGATGAGCAAGCCGAAAATATAGGCACCGTAGGCCAGGCGATAGAATACCTTGAAAAGACAGTAAGTAAGTAATCACTTTTAAGAAGAAATACAGAGTGGCAGATGGTAAGTCTGCCACTTTCTTTTAATGATGTTCAAAAGAGTAGTAGTAACAGGCTTAGGGGCTTTAACACCAATTGGTAACACCGCACCGGAATTTTGGAACGGCCTGCTAAACGGAACCAGTGGTGCCGGACCTATTACCCGGTTTGACACGACCAATTACAAAACGAAATTTGCCTGCGAGGTAAAGAATTTCGACCCCACACAATTTATTGATAAAAAGGAAGTTCGGCGGCTTGACCGCTTTGCCCAGTTTGCTATTGTAAGCAGCGACGAAGCCATTAAAGATTCCGGCCTGGATGCTCCCGGCATTAACCGCGACCGCATAGGTGTAATATGGGGTTCGGGTATTGGTGGCCTGGATGTTTTTATAGAAGAAATCACTAACCTGGCGCTCAACCCTGTGCCAAGGTTTAACCCGTTCTTTATCCCCAAAATGATCATTGATATTGCCCCGGGGCATATATCGATGCGTTGGGGTTTACGCGGACCTAACTACGCTGCCGTGGCTGCTTGTGCCACTTCAAATATAGCCCTGATAGATGCGCTTACTTATATCAAATTAGGCAAGTGCAATGCTGTTGTTGCCGGCGGTTCGGAAGCACCGATAAGTGCCGGCGGCATTGGCGGATTCAATGCCATGCGCGCCATGAGCGAACGCAACGATTCGCCTGAAACGGCTTCCCGTCCTTTTGATAAAGACCGCGATGGTTTTGTGGTAGGCGAAGGTGCCGGAGCCATTGTGCTGGAAGAACTGGAACATGCCCTGGCCCGGGGTGCCAAAATTTATTGCGAAATAGTAGGCGGAGGTATGAGTGCCGATGCTTATCATTTAACTGCACCGCATCCCGAAGGTTTAGGTGCTGCTCTTTCTATGCAAAGCGCATTAGAGGATGCGAACATGAAGCCTGAAGAAATAGATTATATCAATGTTCACGGCACCTCTACGCCGTTGGGCGATACCATCGAACTGGCTGCTATTAAAAAGGTATTTGGCGAGCATGCATACAGCCTCAATATATCCAGTACCAAATCTATGACCGGCCACCTATTAGGTGCTGCCGGCGCTATTGAAGCCATAGCCAGCATCATGGCTGTTGCTGAAGATATCGTTCCACCTACCATCAATCACTTTACCGACGACCCCGAGATCGACAACCGTTTAAATCTCACTTTCGGCACTGCTCAACGACGCACCGTTAATGCAGCACTTAGCAATGGCTTTGGGTTCGGTGGCCATAACGCTACGGTTATTTTTAAGAAGTTTGTGAAATAGGTTTCTTTTGGGTGCACCTTTAATGCTTCTATTCAAGTATAATTCGGGTCTGGTTAAGTGATTATTAAATTAGCTGGCTAATTATTGATTTGGGAGTGTTGATGCCAGCGGCATCAAATATTTATAGCCAGCCATAAGAGACCACTATTCTCCGACACCAGCGGTGTCGCATAAACGGACAACCTGATATTAGATCCTTGTGCGATGCCGCTGGCATCGAAATCTGCGGTGGGCTTATTTGCTATAAATATGTTATCGCTCTGCGATAAAATCCTTTTGTCTGCTTTTCAACAAGCACGTAATTAGTTAGCTTTCTTACTAATTACTACACTATTCAAATCTAATTCGAGCCTTGCTAAGGGGTGGATTTGGATCATTTTGAAATCTTCTTTCTCAGACCGGCAATTACAGATTCAGGATATACATTTGGTCTCAGCTACATTCTGTTTTATCCGTAAGCAAAACATATTTGGTCATTTGTCGTAAAATTTACGCCAAATGGCTTATCTTTGGTTTAAAATTAATAGCAGATGGCTAAAACTCATAGTTCACTTGAGGACTCAAACATTTTGATTTGGGATTTTGCAAAGTTAAGCCAGGCCGTAAAGCATGGCGTTAAGTATTCCTTTTTTACAAAGCTAACAGAACAGATCCCTTTTGACTCTTTTGATTGGTCAACCATTTTGCATTTATCTGAACGGACTCTGCAACGTTATAAAACCGAGAAAAAAACTTTCGATTCTATTTATTCTGACAAGATTTTGCAAATAGCTATTTTGTATAAACTTGGCACAGAGACATTTGGCGATAAAGCCAATTTTGACACCTGGCTGGAGACCAAAAGTATTGCACTGGGAGGGGTAAAGCCAAAGGAGCTTTTGGATAATACTTTTGGAATAAGCCTGGTTAGAGATGAGCTTAATAGAATTGAAAATGGGGTTTTGGCATGATCGTTTTCAGGCTTAGCAAATCAAAGTATAGCAAGGACCTTTCAGGTGCAGGTGCCGAAAAAACAGGTGGGCGCTGGAACAGTAAAGGAAAGGCCCTTATTTACACCAGTGCTTCCAGAGCACTTTGTGTTACGGAAATTGCTGTGCATACCCCATTGGGAATTGTCCCTAAAGATTATGAATTAATAAGTCTGGAGTTACCTGATGCGTCTGGCATTTTGGAAATTAAAACAGCAGATCTGCCGCATAATTGGAAGTCATTTCCGCATCCAAACTCAACGCAGGTTTTTGGCGATAGTTTTATCACTTCCGGAAAACACCTTGTGCTCAAAGTTCCTTCAGCGGTGGTGCAGGGCGATTTTAATTACCTCATAAACCCACGGCATCCGGATAGTCCGAAAGTTAAAGTGATCAGCATAGAACCATTCCAATTTGATGAAAGGCTGTTTAATAAATAGTTATACCCTGAGCCCGCTTGGCCTTATTTGTCAATAAATGCGGGCTGCTAAATACTTCCTCACTTTTGGTCTTATTCTCAAAATACTAATTAATTTAGCACATACTAAATAATTTGGTATGTTAGTTTCTGATCCGCATCGCAGTATCGTCCATTTTGACCTGGACACTTTTTTTGTTTCTGTAGAACGCCTGTTGGATAGCCGGCTCAAGAACCGCCCTGTACTGGTAGGCGGCCTGGGCGACCGTGGGGTGGTGGCCTCCTGTAGTTATGAGGCGCGTAACTTTGGCATCCACAGCGGCATGTCTATGAAAATTGCCCGCAGACTATGCCCCGAAGCTGCCGTGGTAAAGGGTGATTCAGGTAAGTACAGCAAGTTCTCGCACGACATTACAAAAATTATCCGCGAGAGTGTGCCGCTGGTAGAGAAGGCTTCTGTGGATGAATTTTATCTCGACATGACCGGTATGGACAAGGTGTTCGGCATCACCAAATACACCAATGAATTGCGTGAAAGGATCATTAAGGAAACCGGCCTCCCGATGTCCATGGGCATGTCGCAAAATAAAACGGTTTCGAAAGTAGCTACCGGAGTATCAAAACCCAATGGCAACCGGACTATTGCCTGGGGGGAAGAGAAAGGATTTTTGGCCCCCTTGTCTGTAAAAAAACTACCTATGGTAGGCAACGAAACCTTCCAGGTAATGCAGGAGCTGGGAATTAAAACCATTGTCACTTTACAAAACATGCCGCAGGTGGCTATGGAAAAAGTGTTTGGCAAGAACGGACAAACCTTGTGGTTGCGGGCGCAGGGTATTGACACTACCCCTGTAAAACCATTCTACGAGCGCGAATCGCTATCATCAGAAAGGACCTTCGACCGTGATACTATTGATGTGGTGAAATTGCGCAACGTTATTACCGCCATGGCCGAAGGGCTGGCTTATCAATTGCGCATGGGCAATAAGTTAACAGCCTGCATCACCATTAAGATCAGGTACTCAGACATGCAAACTATGACACGCCAGGCGCATTTGCCCTACACCAGTTGCGACCACCTGATCCTCGAAAAAGCGTTAGACCTGTTCGACAAACTTTTTTCACGCCGGCAACTAGTCAGGCTGGTAGGTATGAAATGCAGTCACCTGGTAGGCGGCGGACACCAGATCAATTTGCTGGAAGACTCGGTAGAGCGCATACAGCTATATCAGCAAATGGATTATTTAAGAAAGAAGTATAAAGACAGCCGCATGGTTACGCGCGCCTCTATTATGGACCAGGACAACATGGGTGTGTGGAATCCCTGGACGGGCGAGCCACCCACACCACCGGCACACCGGCATGCATAAAGCTTTAATTAAAAGATGATAGTTTGTTATATGAGATATTGAAGGACAACCATAACTAAATACAGGATTTCGGGTCAAAATATTGTCTGCATTTATCAGTGTAAATAATTGGAATAATGAAGATCAGCGTTCCATTACCATGATCAGATATGTATCTCAACTGTCACAGCTTTTTTAGTTTAAACTACGGTGTTATGCCGGTAGAAGAAGTGTTGCAGTATGCAGAGAGCCTGGGCATACGCAGGCTGGCTTTGACGGATATTAATAACACCTCCGGTTGTCTTGATTTTTTAAGATTGGCTCATAAATATCGGGTGCAACCCATTATCGGTATCGATTTCAGGCATAATACAGAGCAGTTATATATCGGCCTGGCAAAAAATAATGAAGGATTCAAAGAGCTGAATGATTTTTTGACCCATTACCGCACCCAACACCAGGAAGTGCCCCGCAGGCCGCCTCACCTGCCCAACTGCACTATTATTTATCCCTGGAACAGAGAGCAACAGCCGGTGGCATTAAGGGCCAATGAATATCTTGGTATTCGTCCGGCTGATATTCCTGCGTTTCATTTATATGGCAAAAAGCAATTGCAGGATAAGCTCGTGGTGTTGGCTCCTGCCTCATTCCGAAATAAAAAAGATTTCAATGCGCACCGGTTGTTGCGGGCCATTTATCATAACGAATTGCTGAGCAAACTACCGGTTGCCGAACAGGGCAATGAACTTGATAAATTCATTCCGCTGCAGGAGTTAATGGATATATACAAGGACTTCCCCAAAATGCTGAGCAACACCGATGCCATTTTGAAAGATTGCCACGTACATTTTGAATTCGGAAAAAATAAAAACAAGTGTACCTTCAATGCCACGCATGAAGAGGATGTGAAGATGTTGTATGACCTGGCCAGGGAGGGACTGCATTATCGCTATAAAGATCCGGGAGACAATATTTTAGCCCGGTTTAAGTCCGAATTTGACACCATCTGCACCCTGGGCTTTACGGCCTACTTTTTAATTAACTGGGACATTGTGCGCTTTGCCCGCGAGCGAAATTTCTTTTACATTGGCCGCGGAAGCGGGGCCAATAGTATCATTGCTTATTGCCTGCGCATTACCGATGTTGACCCTATTGAACTGGACCTTTACTTTGAGCGCTTCATCAACCCATCCAGAAAAAACCCGCCTGATTTTGATATCGATTTTTCGCATACCGACAGAGATACTGTGCGACGGTATATTTTCGATAAGTATAAAGGCCACGCGGCGTTGGTAGGCAGCTATAGCACCTTCGAGAGAAAATCATGCATTCGCGAAATAGGCAAAGTGTTTGGCTTGCCCGATGATGAAATTGAAAACCTGCAAAGCGACCGCCTGGATAAGCGCCGGTTGGACGAGTATGGAAAACTGGTGCTTAAATATGCCTCCCTCATTCACGGCCTGCCTAACCAGTTAAGTGTGCATGCCTGCGGAGTGCTGATTTCGGAGTTGCCCATTACCACTTATTCCGCTCTGGAATTAATGCCGGTAGGGTTTCCCTCCACGCAATATTCGATGTTAGAAGCTGAGGATGTTGGATTGTATAAGTACGATATTTTAAGCCAGCGCGGCTTAGGCCACATTAAAGATGCTGTTGAATTAGTGAAGGCCAACCGCGGCGAGGATATTGATATACACCGCATACAGGATTTTAAGGAAGACCTGCGTATTAAAGAATTGTTGAAGACCGGCAACACTATCGGTTGCTTTTATGTTGAATCGCCGGCGATGCGGCAATTGCTACGCAAGCTTGAAGTAGACGATTACCTGGGACTGGTGGCGGCCAGTTCTATTATCCGCCCCGGTGTTTCAAGTTCGGGTATGATGCGGCAATATATCCTGCGCTACCGCTATCCCGAAAAAAGAAAAGAAGCCCACCCTGCTTTATGGGCTATAATGCCCGATACCTACGGCGTAATGGTTTACCAGGAAGATGTAATTAAAGTGGCTCACTTATATGCAGGGCTTACGCTGGAGGAAGCCGATGTAATGCGGCGGGGCATGTCGGGTAAATTCAGGTCGAGGGCCGAATTTCAGCTGGTGCGCGAAAAGTTTTTCAGCAATTGCAAAGACAAAGGATACCCCGATGCCGAGGCAGCTGAGATATGGCGGCAGATTGAAAGTTTTGCCGGCTACTCGTTTGCTAAAGGCCATTCGGCTTCTTATGCTGTGGAGAGCTATCAGAGTTTATACCTGCGCGCTTACCACCCCATCGAATTTATGACCGGTGTGATCAATAACTTTGGTGGTTTTTATTCAACCGAGTTTTATTTGCAACAGGCACAAATGGTGGGGGCCACTGTTGAACTGCCTTGTGTAAATAACAGCAACAACCTGGCAGTACTCACAGGTACTACTATCCACATGGGCTTATGCCTCATTAAAGACCTGGAGCAAAACACGGTAAAGAACATTTTGCAGGAACGCGAACGCAATGGGCTGTTTCAAAGTCTGGATGATTTTATAAAACGGGTACCCGTTTCGCTGGAGCAGTTAAGGATACTGATTCGCATCAAGGCATTCAGGTTCACAGGTAAAACAAGTAAAGAATTGTTGTGGGACGCGCACATGCTGCTTAGCAAAACAAAAAAAACTGAACCTAAAAAGGAGTTGTTTGCAGTACCCCCTCAGTCTAATCACTTACCCGCCTTAGAATATGGCCGGTATGAAGATGCGCTCGATGAAATGAAGATACTGGGCTTTCCATACACCGCGCCTTTTACCTTGCTTGAAAAACAATACAAGGGTATTATTTATGGCCATGAATTAATGGCTCACCTTGGGAGGGTGGTATACATGGTAGGTTACTATGTAAACATAAAAGGCGTTACTACCATTCATGGCGACAGAATGTATTTCGGAAGTTTTATTGATAGCAACGGTGCGTTGTTTGATACGGTCCATTTTCCGCCGTCTATTGAGCAATACCCTTTTACCGGTAAGGGCTGCTACCTTGTAAAAGGAACCGTGATTGAAGAGTTTGGCGTGCCCAGCCTGGATGTAAGCAACATGCAGCGCATTAACTGGATGTTTAGTGATTTATGACAATTCAATTATGTTCGCGTTAATATTCAATCAATGGCGGTAAAACGGAGTGCGGCACTGGGATTTATCTTTATTACCATGTTGGTAGATGTTATCGGCCTTGGCATTATTATACCTATTGTTCCCAAACTGATACAGCGACTGACCGGTGAGGGGTTGAGCGAAGCTTCGCGTTACGGAGGATGGCTGATATTTTCTTTCGCCCTGATGCAGTTTATTTTTTCGCCTATACTCGGTAGTTTAAGTGACCGGTATGGCCGGAGGCCGGTGCTGCTTTTGTCGCTGTTCGGGTTAGGTCTGGATTATGTTTTTCAGGCCTTTGCACCCACCATTGCCTGGCTTTTTGCAGGACGCCTCATAGCCGGGGTAATGGGCGCCAGCTTTACAACTGCAACCGCCTACATAGCCGATATCAGTACTCCCGAAAAAAGGGCACAGAATTTTGGCATGGTAGGGGCGGCTTTTGGTTTGGGATTTATTATTGGCCCGGTTATCGGTGGCCTTACCAGTAAATGGGGTACTAACGTACCTTTTTTGATCGCGGCCGGTTTGACCTTGCTGAATGTGCTGTACGGCTATTTTATTTTGCCCGAGTCCTTAGCTCCTGAAAATCGCAGGGCGTTTGACTGGACCAGGGCTAATCCTGCAGGCTCATTAAAACATCTTGTAAAATATCCTATAGTATCAGGGCTAATCGCCTCACTGGTGCTTATCAATATTGCAGCCCATGCCGTTCAATCTAACTGGACCTATTACACCATGTTCAAATTTAACTGGACCGAAGAGACAGTGGGTTATTCGCTGGCAACGGTAGGGCTGTTGGTGGCTTTGGTGCAGGGCTTGTTGATACGAAAATTAATTCCGTTGCTCGGGCAGCATAAGTCTATCTATTTAGGCCTGGTGCTATATGCGGTTGGACTTGTATTATTTGGCATGGCATGGCAGGGTTGGATGATGTTTGCTTTTCTAATTCCGTATTGCCTGGGCGGAATTGCCGGGCCCTCCTTACAAGGCATTATCTCTAATCAGGTGCCGGCCAATGAGCAGGGAGAATTACAAGGTGCGCTTACTAGTTTGCTGAGCCTGACCTCTATCCTTGGCCCCCTTATCATGAACAATTTGTTCGCTTACGCTTCATCGGGAAAGGGGGCGTTTTTCTTGCCCGGAGCAGCATTTTACCTGGCTGCTGTTTTAACTGTTATCAGTCTTTTTCTTTGCGTCAGAACATTATCTGTTCAGCGGCTTGCAACAAAAAACGGGTGACCGGTATTTATTGAAAACTGATCAGATGTACATCAAAAATCAAAACTGAATTAGCCGGTATACTGCCTTGTGCCTGGGTGCCATATCCTAAGGCAGAAGGAATGAGTAAAGTTCCACTACCTCCTTTTTGTATCAAAGGAATTCCCTCGATCCACCCGGGTATAGTATTGCCCAAATTTGTGGTGAAGAATGTGTTTTGGTCGAACACCGTATCATTTGTCAGGTAGCCTTTATAACTTACAGTAACTGTTGAATAGGCATTGGGATAGCCTCCATTGCCTGTTGCGGTAGGCACATAATAAAGACCATTGGGTTCGGCAATGGCGTTAAGGTGATGTGCCGTGATGTAGTTCTGAATGGTCTGCTGATCTGTTTTAGACTGATCGTTGTTCTTGCAGCCCAATAGGCAGAAGGGAATAAGAAGCAGGGATATAAATTTGCGCATGAGCAATATTAAAGCTTTAATGCTTCAGGAAAAGGGCTTTTAGAAATTTTATGGTAATTGAAACCGGTATTTCAGAACTGCCGGTGTCATTTGGATTTTTTTCTGAAAATGTATTCCCGGTAAAAAGAGCTGTTTTCAGCAATGAGTGCTTTGTAATAAGGATATGCACTAAAGGTAATTAATTCGAAGCCTTTTGAATCCATATACTCCAAACAGCGGAAGGTGATCTTTTCGGTTGCATCCTTTGCTTTAGAGGGTATTGCAATATCCAATTGGGCATTCAGTTTTAAAAGAGGCACCAGGTCCTCTACCATCCCATTCTGATAGATCACCTTAAACGTACTTTCCTGGTAATCGGTTTTTAAAATGGCGTATTCTGTCCTGGCGGTGTCCTGTGCCCATAGCGATGCACAAATAAAGAGATAGAAACTGATGAGCGACGCTTTCATGGTTACCGGTTTGATGGATTAACTTCAAAACAAGGCAGCACTGTTAACGTCATAAATTTATAAAAATTGCGCGGCGTAAAACTGCCTACCTCATCTGCTCGTACCGTTGAGTATCGAGGCGTATGAAAATAAATACGAGCAGCGTAAACGCCAGTAGCGATGAACCCCCGTAACTGATCAAAGGAAGCGGGATACCTATAACCGGAGCAATACCGATGGCCATGCCCATGTTGATGAGAAAATGGAAGAACAGGATGCCCGCCACGCAATAACCATACACCCGGCTGAATTTGGAGCGCTGTCGCTCTGCCAGGTAAAGCAGCCGGTAAAAAAGGGCGAGATAAGTGAGTACCAACAAAGTACATCCAACAAAGCCAAACTCCTCGCCAATAGAGCTGAAAATAAAATCGGTGCTCTGCTCAGGTACAAATTTTAATTTGGTTTGAGTACCATTCAAATATCCTTTGCCAAAAAAGCCGCCCGAGCCAATGGCGATAATGGATTGCCGGATGTTCCAGTCTTTGCCGTTTTCAACCTCCTTGCCCAGCAATACGTTGATGCGGTCTTTTTGGTGCGATCTTAGTACTTTATTAAACCCGTAGTTGACAGAAAACACATAGCCTACTGCCAGCAGGTATATGCCAACAATGTACCAGGTTATTTTTTTTCGCTTTAGCTGGTAGATGAATAAGCCTGCGATAACGGTCAGGACCAGAGCTACTGTAATAGGGCTGAATATCAACGCAAGAAAGGACAGCACAATAACCGTAGCACCCACGATCAAAAAGTAAGACTCAAGCCCCTCTCTGAAAAGCACCAGGGTAAAGACAGAAAAGACAATCGCTGAACCGGCATCACCGGGAATTAAAATTACAATAGCCGGTATAGCTATAATTGCGAATACTTTTAATTTGTCCTTCCACTTGCGCAGGTCTACATTGAGGCCTGATAAAAATTTTGCCAGGCCAAGGCTAACCGAGAACTTGGCCAGCTCAGAAGGCTGCATGGAAAAACTGCCGACGTGTATCCAGTTCCGGTGTCCCTTTACAACTGAACCCACGAAAATAACCGAAGTAACAAATACCAGTATGATGCCATAAATAGGGTAAGCAAATGTGACGTAGAACCGCGAATCGACAATTAAAATAATGCAGGCAATGATGGCACAGGCCACTATCCATTGAAATTGCTTGCCGCTGTTTACGGTGGTATTAAAAATACTTTTCCCCTCATCTGTATAAACAGATGAATAGATAACGGCCCAGCCAAAAAACACCAGTATCGTGAACAGAAATACTGTCAGCCAATCAATTTTGCCCGTTAAAGATTCGTTTCTCGCCACTTTTTATCTTTATTCTCCTTCCATGCTCATATGAGCCGTTTTGTTCGTCTTTACTCCATACTTGCTGAGCAAATTACCGTCCATCATTCTCTTTTCCAAAGCTAACCTGCTTGTTTGAATTGTATCATTCAAATATTTTTCAACTATCAGGCTTGCGATAGGGGCTGCGTAGTCTGCACCAAAACCACCGTTCTCAACTATTACAGCTATCGATATTTTAGGGCCGAATTCAGGCGCAAATCCTGCAAACATGGAGTGGTTATCACCATGGGGGTTTTGTGCTGTTCCTGTCTTACCGCACAGGGTAATGCCGTTTACATGGGCTGCGCGTGCAGTGCCGGCTTCTACCACATCAAACAATCCTTCCACCACCGGCGGAAAGTGCTCTGCATCGATCAGGGCGGTATGTTTTTCGTATTTGCGGGCAATGTCTTTATTCGTTTCCGGGTCCGTTATCTTCTTTACAATATGCGGATTAATGTAGTAGCCCTGGTTGCCAATGCAGGCATATAAATTAGCCAGCTGGATAGGGGTTACCAATATTTCGCCTTGTCCAATGCCCAGTGAAATAATGGTGGCCGAGTGCCAGCCATTTTCGCCGTACATCTTATTGAAATAATGCACTGTGGGGATGTTACCACTTACTTCGCTTGGCAGGTCGACCCCGGTTCTTAACCCTAATCCAAAGCTGTGGCATATCTCTACCCATTTGCCATAGCTTTCCTGTATAGTAGGGAACGCCCTGTTTTCAATGGCATTGCGGAAGGTTTGCCAGAAATACGGGTTGCACGATTGCTCCAGCGCATATTGAATCGTAGTAGCTGAAGGATGGTGGTGCGAGCAATGAAGCGACAGCCCTGCAAACACATACATGCCGTTACACGGAACTGTATAGTTGACGCCCTGAACATGTTCCTGTAAGGAAATAAGCCCAACTACCGGTTTAAATGCCGAACCGGGAGGATAAGTGGCGAGTGTTGGCCGCGAATAAAGCGGCAACAGAGAATCGGTTAACAGGCTTTTAAAATTCTCGCCACGAACGGCCCCGCACAACAAGTTAGGGTCGTAGCCGGGGCTGCTTACCAAGGCAAGTATTTCGCCTGTGGCAGGTTCAATGGCCACGATACTTCCTTTTTTGTTGGCCATCAGCTTTTCGGCATATTCCTGCAGTTTGATGTTGAGGGTAGTAACGACATTGTCTCCTGAACGCGCAATGGTATCGAAGCCTCCGTTGTTAAAGCTTCCCATTTCGCGGTTATGCACATCTACAAAAACAAATTTCTTTCCTCGTTTTCCACCCAACTCTCTTTCGTATACTTTTTCAATACCGCTTTTGCCCACATAATCGCCGGGTTTATAATATCCTTTCGATTCGTCTATCAGTTTATCATCTACTTCCCCGATATCACCCAATATGGTTGCTGCACATCTGTGCGGGTATTTCCGGATGGTACGCACCTGGCCGTAGAACCCCGGAAAAAGATATAAGTACTCCTGCAGCCTCGAGTAATCTTTCAGCGAAAGCTGCTTCATAAATACATTCGGCTTGTACGAAGAAAAGCCTTTGGCGGCCCGCATGCTGGTAAGCCGCGCGATATAATCTTCCCTGGTGATACCGAGTAATTCGCAAAGCTTGCTGGTGTCAATTCCCTTGGCCTGACGGGGAATGACCATGAGATCATAAATAGCCTCATTATATACTATCAGCTCGCCATTGCGGTCGTATACATAACCGCGGGTGGGGTAAACATCCAATTCCTTAACGGCATTGTTACGGGCAAGCGAAACGTATTTTCTGTCAATGACCTGCAGGTAAAACAAGCGCAATACAAAGATCACCGCAAAGGTGACGATGATGGCCTGGATGATATTATATCTGCTTTTATATGTATCTTTGCTCACAACTTTTCTTCTTAAACTGTCGACCCTTATTACCCTCCATTCCCCTGCTGATTTTTATAACTCCATGACGTTTTTTTGATGAAGCGCGGTCTTCGTAAATATAGTTTAGGGATGTGCAAATATACTAACTCCTTTGCTGAAGGCTTCCGGATTTTTAACGAATTTGAATGGGGAAATGAATTTTGTTTTAGGCAAACCTCCGGACCTTTTTGGAGGAGAAGAGGTAAAGAAAAATGAGCATGAACGCCACTGAAACAATGGCACTTAAAATGATTTTGATAAGCAGAAAAAAGAAATTAAGAAAGGTAGCGGCTTCCATTAAAAAATAAAAGCCCAGGTAGAGACTGGTGGCCACACCCAGATATACAGCGAACCAGGTCAACCCCTGGCCATATATGTTGGGGCTGATCTCGAACTCAGTGCCTTTGGGGGTAATGATGCTGATCAAAAACGGCCTTAAATAGCCTATCAGCAAACAGGCTGCAGCGTGCATGCCGGTTGACCCTAAAAATATATCCAGCGCAAGACCGGAAAAAAAGCCCAGTACCATGAGCAGCCAGCGCGGAGTCTCAAATGGTAATAACAGGATGAATAGCGGGAATACGTAAGGATTGATGAATGAACTGAAATTGATGTTGCTGAAGATGAGTATCTGCATCATCAGCAAAAGAAAAAACCGTAAGAGATTAACAGGTATTTGACTAATCATTTTTGTGTGTCAGGCTGTCTAATGTCTGTAATTCACCGCGACCGAAATTTTTAACCACGTAAACATAGCTCAGGTTTCCGAAATCAGTAGAGAGGCTTACAGTTACATTTAAAAAATTCTTATCAGGCTCTGTCCAGAATTTTTTCACGGTCCCAATCATGATATTTCGCGGGAATAATTCTGAAAAGCCGCTGGTTACAATGGTGTCACCAACTTTGATAGGCACGTGTTTGGGTATTTCTTCCAGCGTTGCGGTGGTAGAGTTAATACCATCCCAATGCATATTGCCGAAATACTCGCTCTTTTTGAGTTTTGCGCTCACTTTAAAATCTTTGCTAAGCACGCTCATCACGGCGGCATAATTATCTGTAACGTAGGTCACCTGGCCCACTATGCCATTGGCGTTAAAGACGCCCATTTGCCGGGTAAGGCCCTGTTGTTTGCCGCGGTTAAGATAAATAAGGTTAGATGCCTGATTCACTGAATTATGTATCACCCGGGCTGTGATGTAGGTAAAATGTTGTACATATCTTCCTGCGGTGTCCGTTACCTGTGTGGAGTCAACCTTTTTGTCATATTTAGACTCTAACAGCTTTTGGCGTAACATACCGTTTTCAGCCACAAGGCTATCGCTCATACGTCTTAAATACAGGTAATCGGTAATGCCGGTATAAGTTTCGAAAACGCGTCCACTGGTGGCGCTGGCAAAATTGCCGTAAGCGGCCTGGTTGTAACTTTTGGTGCGATAGGTCAGATAAAAACAAAAGAACTCAAGCGAAATGAACAGAATAAAGAGGTGATAACGAAGAAAAAACCGAAATAAGTTATACATGCTTTATATATTATCCCCGCCTCCGCGTAAGTATCTGTCGTCACTAATTTTACCGGGAAGTTTACTGCAAGTGGAATCAATCATCCATCAGGAATGTGAACCTGTCAATATTTTTAAGTGCAATACCGGTACCTCTTACCACTGCGCGCAATGGATCTTCGGCTACATGAACGGCTAGTTTTGTTTTTTGCTGGATACGTTTGTCCAGGCCCCTTAGCAAGGCCCCGCCACCAGTAAGATACAAACCGGTTTTAAAGATATCGGCTGCCAATTCCGGAGGGGTTGTTTCCAGGGCCTTCAGGATGGCTTCTTCTATTTTCGAAATAGATTTATCAATGGCATGGGCAATTTCAGAATATGAAACGATGATCTGTTTAGGAATACCCGTCATCAGATCGCGTCCATTCACAGCATAATCATCTGGTGGAACGTCAATATCTGTCAGCGCAGACCCGACGTGTATCTTGATCATTTCGGCGGTTCTTTCACCGATCAGCATGTTGTGCTGGCGGCGCATATAATCCACAATGTCCAGGGTAAACTCATCACCTGCAACCCGAATGGATTGGTCGCATACGATACCTGAAAGGGCTATTACCGCAATTTCGGTGGTTCCGCCACCGATATCAATGATCATGTTACCATTGGGCTCTTCTACATCAATACCGATACCAATAGCGGCAGCCATGGGCTCGTGGATCATCTTAACTTCCTGACCACCAGCCTGTTCTGCCGAATCCTTTACCGCGCGCTTTTCAACTTCGGTAATGCCCGAAGGGATACAAATGACCATGCGGTACCTGGGCGGAAACATAGGCTTTTTGGCACCATAGATCATGTTGATCATTTCGCGTATCATGCTTTCGGCAGCACGGAAATCAGCTATCACACCATCTTTAAGCGGACGAACGGTTTTAATATTGGCATGGGTCTTTTCATGCATTTGCATGGCCTTCTGGCCCACAGCGATCACTTTATCGCTTCTACGATCAATAGCTACAATGGACGGCTGATCAACAACAACTTTATCGTTATGTATAATGAGCGTATTGGCAGTGCCGAGATCAATAGCAATTTCCTGAGTTAAAAAGTTGAACAAAGCCATGCTTTGGTTGAGATTTCTAGGGTTTTTGAATAATGCGCAAAGTAGAGAAAAACTTCTTACACTTCGCCTGCATTCTTCAACAAAAAGTTATTGTGCAAAATGTGAGAAATTTTTTTGGAGATATATCAGGTTTCTGATTAAATCACCTTCATTCAAAACGGGCGGTGCAAACCGGGTTCCGCGTGCCGGGAAATCAATTGTTGGCAAGATGCCGGGCCTTGTATTTGAGAAAACTGAACATGGCCACGTCATACACAAAATGAGCTACACAGCTGGACGTAAGACCGAAAAATTTGAACAGGTAGCCAAAGCCCGAGCAGATGATAATAAGAAAAAAACCATAAATGCTGAGACGTATGTTTGATGGATTGATATAACCATGCAGCAGCACAAAAAGCACTGACGCCGGCCAGATGCCGATATAAGGAAGGGGCTGAATTCCGGCCCTGAAAAGAACTTCTTCGCCAACTCCGGCACAAAACGAATAAAACAGAATGTTGAAAAATGAGGGATTCAGATCGAGCATCAGTGTTTCGAAAAAATGACGCACATTTTTAAACTTTTTACCCCGAATCAGCAAAATGGCCAGCAGTGCCGAAATACCACCGAATATAAGACCTGTAATAACCTGTTCGTAATAAGGTTTGCCACCTAAAAGGACCTCCTGAACATCCTTTTTCTGCACGTAACCTATCAGCACAACACCAATAGCGCTCATCCCCAAAAGGGTAAGCCAGCTAAAGTATTGAAGACGCCTTTTATCCGGAACGACCATGCAAATATGTTTACGTTTTAACCTGGGAAAGGGTTAAGTGTTCATCTGTTTAGGTGTTGGCTTCTTTCGTTCGTACGTTTGCACATGAACACTTTAACACTTCGTTATTGAGTTCTAATATAGTAATCTTGCCGTTTCAAACGGCAATTATGGCAGAAGATAAGAAAGTAACCCCGATAAGCGCTTTAGGCGAATTTGGATTGATCAACCATTTAACCAGGGGTTTTGACACTTTAAACCCAGGCACCCTGAAAGGGGTTGGCGATGATGCCGCGGTTATCGACAGCCTGGGTAAAAAGACGGTCATCAGCACCGATCTTTTGGTTGAAGGCATCCATTTTGACCTGGTTTATACCCCGCTTAAACACCTGGGGTACAAGAGTGTAGTCGTGAATCTGAGTGATATCTATGCGATGAATGCTATACCTCAACAAATAACCGTTTCACTGGCATTGTCCTCCCGTTTTACGGTAGAGGCCCTGGATGAACTGTATGCCGGAATAAAACTTGCCTGCAAACATTACCAGGTAGACCTGGTTGGCGGAGATACTACTTCTTCTTTAAGTGGTCTTGTTATTTCGGTTACGGCAGTTGGTACTGCCAATGAAAACGACCTGGTTTATCGCAACGGAGCCAAAGAAGGCGACCTTTTATGCGTTACCGGCGACCTGGGCGCTGCCTATTTAGGCCTGCAGATACTGGAAAGGGAAAAGAGAATATACCTGGAGCATCCCGACCTTCAACCCGAACTGGAAAATGCCGACTACCTCATTGGCCGGCAGCTAAAACCTGAAGCCCGCAAGGACGTGATCGAATACTTCAAAGAGTTTGAAATTAAGCCTACCGCCATGATGGATCTGAGTGATGGATTGTCATCAGATGTGATGCATATCTGCACTCAAAGCGGGGTGGGCTGCCATATAAGAGAGGGAGAGGTGCCTCTGAGCGAAGATACCTATAACATGGCTCTTAAATTCAATCTTGACCCCATCACTTGTGCATTGAATGGCGGCGAAGACTATGAACTGCTTTTTACCATTGAACCGCAGGATGAATCTAAGCTGGGAGGAGACGAGACCTTCTCTGTTATTGGCGAGATCACTAAAAAAGAAGATGGCTATATCCTGATCACCAAAAGCAATAACAGGCATCCTCTCAAAGCGCAGGGCTGGAATCATTTTGGAGGATAAGGTTTCAGATAGGTTCATACTCTGACCTAAATCAATGCCCGATGCTTTTTTGTTTCATAGCTTTGCAACATAATCTGAGCATATGCCTATTGAGAAAGATCTGAGCCATCAAAGGCGCAACTACGAAAAACATGAGTTGGTAGAAGGCAGCATTGCGCAAAATCCCTTTGAGCAATTTGCTAACTGGTATGAAGATGCCGGTAAGGACGAGGTATTGGAGCCCAATGCCATGACCCTGGCCACCGCCACTAAAACGGGCAAACCTTCAGCCCGTATTGTTTTGTTGAAGGGATTCAACGAAAATGGTTTTGTGTTTTACACGAATTATCATAGCCGGAAGGGTGCCGAGATAACTGCAAACAACCAGGCCGCCCTGCTGTTTTATTGGGATGTAATGGAGCGGCAGATCCGCATTGAAGGGACCCTGGAAAAAGTGCATGTTCATCTTTCGGAAGAATATTTTTCATCGCGCCCGTTCGAAAGCCGCCTCAGCGCTATTGTATCTGAACAAAGCCAGGAAATACCGAACAGACAGTTTTTAGAAGACAGACTTGAGCAGGTTCGCAATGCAGGTGTGGTCAAAAGGCCCGAAAACTGGGGCGGATACATTTTGAAGCCTGATTATTTTGAATTCTGGCAAGGCCGGCCAAGCCGCTTGCATGACCGCATTGTTTATGCCAACGAAAACGGGGCCTGGGCCACCAAGCGCCTGGCTCCGTGAGCTATTTCATTTAACAGTAAGGCATTTCGGGGGTCTTGTTTTGTGTAAAAATGAGCGTAAATACCTATCATTGCATTTGTGCGGACAGTTTATGCTATCCTCCTTACGGGTTTGATTTGCCTTAATCTTTTTGGTTTTTATGCCATATTTATATTGAAACAGGCAGAAATCAAGGACGAGATGAGCGAAAGTATTAACCGCGCCAATTCAACTAATTTCCGCCAAACCCTTGTTTTTAGCAGAGCTGCTTTTTCATCGCTGACTTTTAATGACAACGGTAAAGAACTATTGCTGGAAGGGAAGCTTTATGATGTAGTAAGTATCAATAAGACAGATGGTCAAACCCAGGTGACAGTAGAGTATGACGCAAAAGAAACCGGCCTGATGGCTGCCTTTACTGATATCATCGGTCAGCAACAGGATAGGACGCAGAACTCTTCCCCTTTAAAGACCATCATCAGCCATTTTCAGCAAGACTATGTAACCTCGGGTGCGCTTGGTTTTGGTTTTTATAACGCTTGCCTTCATGTATTTCCGATATCTGATAATACGAATCAGGCTACGTCCTTTGTAGCCAACAACCTTACACCGCCTCCGCAGTTTTTCCTTGTTTAATTCATGATCGCTCCCCTTTCGGGACCGACGCCGTTTTTCTGCTTTTGCAGCATGGATGGTCGTTGCTCATTATTCATAATTTACAAAACAAGGAAATGAAAAATTTATATCTGTTCTTATTTTTTTATTTAACGGTGCTCACTGCGGCGGTGGCGCAAAACTCTTTAAGCGGTAAGGTAAGCGGCGCTGACAGCACCTCATTAGAGGGCGCGTTGGTCTATATCCCTGATCTGAAAGTAGGTGGTGTGGTTCATGCCGACGGAACCTATAGCCTCAATCATTTACCTGCGGGAAATTATACTGTTGAGACGCGTCTGGTAGGCTATGCACGCCAGATCGTTTCAGTAAATATTAACGGAGTAACCACGCAGAACTTTGTGCTTACCCAGGCAGCTATTAATAAAGAAGAAGTGGTGGTTACCGGCAATTCAAAAGCTATTTCATCTGACCTCAATCCTCAACCCACTACTGAAGTCAGCAGCGACTATCTGAACGAGCATTCGGCTACCAATGTTATTGACGCCATTGCCCTGGCCCCCGGTGTTTCGGCAATTACCGACGGACAAAGTATTTCAAAACCAGTTATACGCGGGTTGGGATATAACCGGGTATTGACCATCAGCGATGGCGTAACCATGGAAGACCAGGCCTGGTTTGATGAGTTTGGTATTGAAGTTGACCCGGACGCTGTTGACAGAGCTGAAATTTTAAAAGGGCCGGCTTCATTGGCCTATGGCTCGGATGCTATTGCAGGGGTTGTTAACCTGATACCCGAAGCGCCGTTGGCAGAGGGACAAATAAAAGGCGAGATACGCAGCAATTACCAAAGCAATAACGGCCTGGTAAAAAATATGTTTAAGATCGGTGGTACTAACAGTGGTATCAGCTGGGGCGCAACAATAGATTATACACTTGCACATGCTTACCAGAATGCGTATGACGGATACGTACTCAACACCCAATTCAATAATTTCAACGTAGACGGAACCCTGGGCATTCATAAAAAATGGGGATACTCGCAAATTCACGCCAGCTACTTTAATCTGTCGACCGGTATTGTTGATGGCTCAAGAGACTCATTGGGCAACCAGTTAAGGCCGGTTTATTATGATGACCTGAATGGCAGCGTTGGACCAACAGAGGAGCCGGCAACTAACCAGGAGGCAAAATCTTATACTCCATTTGTTATTTATCAGCGTATCCGCCACACCAAGGTGGTTTGGGATAATAGTTTTGCTGTTGGTCAGGGCCGTATATCAGCAGTATTTTCTTTTCAGCGCAATCAGCGCCAGGAGATCAATGACCCTACTCAGCCCAACACGGCAGATATTTATTATTACTCCAACGCGGCTACCTATGACCTCCGGTATGTCTCTCAAAACTGGAGCGGGTTTGATTTTTCCGCAGGTATCAATGGTGCCTACCAGGCATCACAAAGTTTGGGCACTTTGATGTTGATACCTAACTACAATCTGTTTCAGATAGGTGGTTTCGTTATCGGCAACTACAGATACAAAGGGCTTACCTTAAGTGGTGGTATACGTTATGATGAGCGCATGTTTACAGGCGTTGACCACTGGATAGATTCTACTACCCAACAACCGGTTGACCCTTCTGCACCGAATGCGTTCCATGAGTTCCAGGGATTTAAATCAAAATTTGGTGGTGTATCGGGTAGCATTGGTGCTACCTATAACTTTAAACATGACGTATATATTAAAGCTAACCTGGCCAGCGGATTCAGAGCACCAAACGTAGCTGAGTGTGCCGCCAATGGGGTGCATGACGGTACCGTGGTGTGGGAATTAGGCGACCCTAACCTGAAACCGGAGCAGAGCCTGGAAGAAGATATTGCCATAGGTATGAATGGAAGAGATGTAAGCTTTGAGGTAGATGCATTCAACAACAGTATCAATAACTTCATTTTTGCCCAGGGGCTGAAAGCAGCTGATGGGACGGACTCAATTAATAATACTTTGACCATTGCTGGTTTAGGCGATGCCCCTGTTTTTAAATATACCCAGGGAAGTGCCGAATTATATGGTGGAGAGGCTGTGTTGCACATCCATCCGGCAGCGGCATCATGGATAGAGTTGTATTCAACTTTCAGCATGGTGATGGGCGGATTGACAAAAGTTCATGATGCTACCGGTGCATTGGTAAAAGCTCCGGATTCCATCAGGGTATTACCGTTTGTTCCACCAATGAGACTTACTGCAGATCTGAGATTCAACCTGAATAATTTTGTTAAGCACTCACCTATGGATAAGGTCATTAAGAACACCTTTGTCAAGATCGGCTTTACCTATTGCTTCCAGCAAAATAAGGTATACCAGCAGTATGATGTTTACAATGGTATAACCCAGGGCGCTTTGACGCCTGAACAGATCCTGGCCAGTACCACGGCTACAAAGGGCTACTTTTTGCTAAACCTGGGTGCCGGTGGAGACATACAGACCCACAAAGGACGTACCATTGCGAGATTATTTTTAGCAGTTAATAACGTCGCTGATATAGCTTACATGGACTATATGAATCGCTTTAAATACGCACCGGTAAATCCTTTGACCGGACGTGTCGGAGTATTCAATATGGGCAGAAATGTCAGTATCAAGCTTTCAATTCCACTGGACTTTAAGAAGGGATAGACTCGGTCCCGTTTTTATACATGCAGCTGCCTGAAATTTTCAGGCAGCTCTTGCACATGTCATTGTCGCCTTTACATTTTTAAAATAAAAAATATAACTAAATGAAAAAAGCATTTCTTATGGCCATTATATTTATGGCATCATTAATATATTCACAGGCTCAGAATATTCACGGCAGTGTTACCGATGCATTCACTCAAAAAATAATTGCCGGGGCTACTATTACAGTTGAAAATGGCAATACCCCTGTTGTAAGCGATAGCCTGGGCAAATTTGAATTTCCTTGTGCCGGCACTTCTTTGTACCTGACTGTTCGCTTACGCGGTTTTGAAGATGTACACGTTAACGTTACCAACTGCCTCAAACCATTAAAAATTGAAATGGTGCCATCTTCTGTGCAGCTAAACGAGGTTCAAATAAATAGCTGGTCTACCGGGAAAGGAAATAATTCATTAGAAGAGGCTAAATCAATTGGAGTGCTTACCGGCGAAGATCTTCGCCGGGCCTCAGGTCTTTCATTGCAGGACGCTCTGAACTTACTACCTGGTGTAGATATGGAATATCGTACTCCCTTCGGTGGCCAGCGTATTATGATAAGGGGATATTATGGCGGCGGCACCAATGGAAACGCTACCCCTAATTTAAACTTTAATGGTGCCGGTTATGGCATGTTCATAAATGATGTACCTGTTACCGATGGAACGGGCATAACCATTATGGATGACATTGATTTTTCGACTCTTGGCAAAGTAGAGGTGATTAAAGGGCCACAAAGTTCATTGTACGGTGCCGGCATTGGTGGTGTTGTCAATCTTTACACGCAAAGACCGGAACCCAATGCCACAGTAATTTCTCAACAGGCCATGGGTGGCAGCTATGGCCTTTGGCGTACCAATACAATGGTTACTACGGCGGGTAGCAACTGGGATATTCTTGTTGACTATGGCCATCAAAATTATAACGGATTCCGGGCATACGACGCTTCAAAGAAGGATTACGCCACATTTGCTGCCAATTATTATGCCAGTGAAAAACATACTATATCTGCATATGTATCATACAGTAAATCATACGAACAATTGGCTGGTGAGCTTGATAGTGCAGAATTATATAGCCGGGCCGATACGGGTATAAGCACGGCACTTTATGCCTCCAATAACTCACATGTTTCCATCGAAAGCTACCGGGCAGGCATCACCGATAAGTTTAAATTCAACAATCATTTCAGTGAGCAGTCAACCCTTTTCATAACCGGGCATACACTCGACCAGCCATTTGCGCATGGGTTCACCGATTACCTGGCATTAAATTATGGTGGCAGAACAGGTTTTGTTTATGAAACAACTAAAAAGAAGGTGGGCATACATGGCATTCTGGGCGCCTCCGTTTTAAAGTCGAATCAAAACAGCAGCGGGGTTTTTATTATTCCGATTCCATCTCACCCGACCCGACCAAGTACCACAGAAAACGCGGCCTTAACTGCAAGTCTCTTTACCGAATGGAAGATAAACCTGCCGCTTCAATTTCAAATTACAGCAGGGGCCAGCGTTAACTGGACTAACTTCAGCACCCGCAACATGCTAAACGCAGCGGGCCAGGTTTGGGACAGCAGCCAGGCAATAGTTCAGAAGTTCAAACCGGTTGTAACACCGGCATTCTCAGTGGCCAAATTATTCAGCGACAAAGCCTCTGTTTACGCTTCAGTAAGTTTTGGCTATACACCTCCCGTAATTGGCAATATAGTTAATGGCCTTGGGCAGGTGAATGACTCATTAAAACCGGAAAGAGCAATTCAATATGAAATTGGGACCAAGGGTAGCTGGATAAACAAAAAGCTTTCATACCAGGTAGCGGCATTTTATACCAGCATTTACAATAAATTGGAAACCGAAGCAGGTAACTTAAACGGTGCATCGTACAGCTACACAACCAATATTGGTACACAGCAAAATATCGGAATTGAGGCCGCATTAAGTTATGCGATTATTGAAAATAAGGCGCAGGTGGTTTCGCTTGTTCGCCCGTGGGTTACATTTACGTATTCGGATTATACTTATAAGAAATTTGAAAGCAACAACAATAATTCCCCTACAACCGTAGATTATTCGGGTAAACATGTAGCGGGAGTAGCACCGGTAAGATTTAATGCCGGATTCGATTTTCAGCTCAAATACGGTATCTATCTGAATGCGACTTATCAGTATGTAGACAAGACCCCGTATACATTCGATAACCTGCATTACGCTAAAGCATACAATTTGTTAGGGGCCAAGCTCGGGTATCATCATGAATATTTTAAGCATCTGGGAGTCGATATTTATGTTGGGGCCGATAACCTTTTGAGCACCACTTATTACAGTTTTGTATTTATTGGCGAGAACCTGAACCAGATTTCGGGCGATGGCTATTTTTTACCGGCTGCTTATAAACCCAGTATTTATGGCGGGGCAACTATTTCATATAAATTTTAATATCTGAATTAATACCCTTAGAGGGGCCAGTGAATATTTTAATGACCGGTTCCTCTAAGGGTATTAAACTTTCAGCCAAAATCATGACCAATGAAAACGAAATCGATCGTCCTCTTTACTATCCTGTTTTCTCTGGCCGGTTGTGGCCGGTTTGGAAACAAAGACACGAAGGAAATTAGCGCCAACCGAATTGTTTGCATATCCAAACAATATAATGAAATCATCTTTGCATTAGGTGCGCAGCAAAATATTGTTGGAGTAGACCTTTCCAGCATTTATCCTCCGGAACTTCAAAAATTGCCGAACGTAGGATATCATCGCGGACTGAGCCTTGAGGGCATATTATCACTCAAGCCGGACCTGGTGATACATGATAACAATGTGGGACCTGAGAGTGTAATGAAACAGGTTGCCGAATTAAAGATCCCGGTCAAAAGTTTTCAAAAGGACGGAGATAGTATTGAAGGCGCAAAGTCTTTGATGCACGAAATAGGAAAATGGTTTCATAAAGAACAGACGGCGGATTCATTGTGTAATGTTCTGGATAACCAGGTAAAATCCGCCTTTGAAAATGCGAAACAGTACAGCGATACTCCCAAAGTAGCGATCATCCATTTCGGACGAATCGGCACCGGGCAATACCTGATTATGACCAACCACGGGACGGCCTCTAAAATAATTCAATGGGCCGGAGGCCGGATGGCCGTTGAGGCAGAGAAAGGAATGATGCCATTATCAGCGGAAGTGATTTCCAAAAGTAACCCGGACGTTATTCTTGTTACAGATTTTGGTTTTGACAAACTGGGTTCAGCGGAGAAAGTGGCGGAGTTGCCGGGTGTGTCAGAAACCAATGCAGCAAAAAATCACCGCATTTTCAGGATTTGGGAGCACGATTTGGTTTACCTTGGCCCCCGCACCGGCAACATAGTGCTGGATTATCAAAAGCTAATTCATCATGCCGCTGCTCAGTAAACATTTCTTAAGATCAGAATGGCTACTAACAATCGTATTGTTTTTTTGCTTGCTCGTGACTGCACGTTTTGGAGCTGTTGACATAAGTAATGGCGAGATAGCTTCGTCGCTGATAAAAACAATTACGGGCCAAACAGACCTTTCCCTGAATGAGCGGATATTTATGAATATCAGGTTGCCCCGGGCCGTGTTGTGTATCATCGAAGGAGCTGCCCTTGCCGTTGGCGGTGTATTAATGCAAGGCCTTTTTCGTAACCCCATCGTTGAGCCGGGATTAGTTGGAACTTCCAGCGGAGCCGCATTTGGGGCGGCATTGTATTTTGTTATGGGCAGTGTTTTAAAACTAAGCATGGGCCAATGGACTTTGCCGGTTGCCGCCTGTGCCGGAGGATTGTTATCAACCGGAATGGTGTATTTATTGGCCCCTCGGGCGGAAAGTGCTAAAAATTCTGTGGTACCTTTGCTTTTAACAGGGATGGCGATCAATGCTGTTTTTTTAAGCGGTGTAGGTTTTTTGTCATACATAGCGCGTGATCCGCAAGCGCGTTCAATCACGTTCTGGAGTCTTGGGTCTTTGTCCGGCGCTACATGGACCGTGTGTTTGATAGTGGGTTCTTCAACTTTATTATGTTGTCTTCTTGCCATGTATTTTGCCCGTCAGCTTAATGCTCTTGCACTGGGCGAAGATGAGGCGTCTTTGTTGGGAGTAAATATTGAACGGTTAAAAATTTCAGTGCTCGTTATCAACGTGGTGATGGTGGCCGTTGCTACGGCGTTTTCGGGTATTATTAGCTTTATAGGGCTGATCGTACCACACCAGTTGAGAATATTGAAAGGAGCCGATAATCGCTCCCTGATCATTCATGCCGCCCTTTTGGGTGGGGCGGTGTTAAGTATTGCGGACGTGGTATCAAGGGTCCTGTTGCGCCCTGCCGAATTACCCATCGGTATCGTTACATCAATTATAGGAGCTCCCGTTTTTATTTATTTATTACGCCGCAAAAACTATTATTTCTAATTCGCTGCCTGTGTTAACCGCTCAACATATAAGCTATCGTGCAGGGAATAAAGTCTTGCTGGATGATATATCGCTGGTCTTGATGCCGGGGAAAATGAATCTGATTATTGGCCCAAATGGAGCAGGGAAGTCGAGTCTGATAAGAGTTTTGAGCGGACTGGCAAAAGATTATACCGGTGAAGTTTTATATGGAGATAAAAACATTAGGGGTATGAAAGAGCCCGGAATGGCCGTTATCCGCGCCGTTCTTTCGCAAAATATTGAAGTAGCCTTTCCAATGCGCGTTCATGAGGTGGTCATGATGGGTCGTTACCCGCACTTTAAGCAGGCTCCTAAAAAAAGCGATAAAGAGATATGCGAAGAGACGATGACCCTTTTTGATATTGCCGGGATGCGTGACAGAAACTACATGACATTAAGCGGCGGAGAAAAACAAAGGGTACAATTTGCGCGGGTGTGCGCCCAGGTTTGGGGCGCGGATCAGGAGGCTTATCGTTTTTTGTTGCTGGACGAGCCGCTTTCCTCGCTGGATATCCATTACCAACTCGACCTGATGGGAAGAATATCCGTAATGCTTCATAATAAAAGGCTGGTAGTTGTTGGCGTAATTCACGATCTTAATCTGGCGATAAAATATGGGGATAATATCACCCTTTTGCACCAGGGCAAAATTCTTGATCAGGGGGAACCGGAGAAAGTGTTGACTTTACAAAATATTAAAGCGGCGTTTCGTGTTGAGCCCGATATTGTTGCTAATGAAAAGGACGGTAGTTTTTATCTCAGGTTTTGAAGCACAGAACCCTGACTCTGATCTGCTCTCAGGCACTTCTCTTTTAGTCGCCTTAGCCGGCAACTCTGAAAATACGGCTGTTTTTATGGCGCATCTTATTCCAACTGTTTTTTGTAGCTTCATCAAAACATGATCTACAAATTCAATGGCGTTGAAGGTGCTCAAAATAAGTTTACTGGTTATTGCGGGCCTGTACATATTGCTGTTGGTAGTAGCATACGCTTTTCAGGACAAGCTCATCTTTTTTCCTCAGCCTTTAGATAAGAACTACCGGTATCAATTAACCGGCAATGACAAGGAGGTTTTTATTCCGACCAGCGATGGCAATATGGTGAATGGCATTTTGTTTCACCGGCCGGAGAACAAAAGTGTGGTGTTGTATTTTCAGGGTAACGGAGGCTCGCTCGATTCGTGGCAAATGACAAGTGAGGATATATTGTCGCTTAATTGTGACCTGCTCATCATTGATTATCGTGGCTATGGCAAAAGTATCGGTTCTTTTTCGGAGAAAGGTTTTTATGATGATGCGCATTCGGCCTACCGTTTTTTGATCAATTCAGGCTACACGCCCGAACAGATCATTGTTTATGGACGCTCATTGGGAACCGGTGTTGCTACGGAATTAGCTACCACGGAAAAGGTAAAGGCGTTAATTCTTGAATCTCCATACACATCCTTCCCGGCAATTGCTGCTGAAAAGATGCCTTACCTGTTGCCCGGGCTGCTGATGCGTTATTGCCTGAATACCCTGAAGAGGGCGGGCCAAATTAAAATTCCGGTGCTATTACTGCACGGAACTGATGATGAACTGATCCCATGTTCGCATAGCCAAAAGATATACGAGGCTATCTCTTTATCTAAAAAATTAATACTTGTAAGGGGTGGCGGGCATAATAACCTGAGCCAGTTCACTGAACATAACGATGGGTTAAGAAATTTTATTTCTTCCTTGTAGTAATGGAAAATATATCACTACCAAAGCCGATCTGCCAATAGCTGCCGGTTATTAAAGCAAAAACGCCACCCCTTCAGAGTGGCGTTTTTGCTTTGCCTGTTGGTTTTATTTATTTGACCCTGCCTTTAATCCCGGATGCGGAGCAGGTGGGTTGCTATCGCCGTTCTCGCCTTCATTGGAGTAGCGGAATTCAACCTTGTTCTTGATCTTCTTTTCGAACGGTGTTCCTTCCGCAGCTTTCTTACCCCCCTGGTATTTAATGATGAACCGGTCGCGTGATAGACCGTATTTCTCAACCAGATAGTCTACAGCGGCATTGGCCCTGTTCCAGCCTAATTGCTCATTGTATTTTTGGTCGTTGCGCGATTCGTCATAACCGGTAACTACCAGTTTCATGTCAGGGCACATCTGCATTCTTTCAGCTACCTGGTGCAGGTTACCATAATATTGCGGATCGAGATAGTATTTGTCGGCATCAAACATCACGGCAGGTAATTCGATCTTCGAGCAATCGTAACCGGCATTGCCTTTTCTCTTTCCTGCACCACCAAGACCATACTCGCTGTTGTCGCCATTCTTACCATTCTTGCCATTCACACCGTTCTGACCGTTGTCGCCATTGTTTTGGTCCCTATTTTGGCCATTCAGCTCATTTTTGTTTCCTCTGTTGCCGTTGGCATTGCCGGTAGTATCGCAGCAAGGATTAGGAGGAATGATGGCCACACCATTAGAGTCGATAGGGTAGCCGACCGGTGAGAAAGGCTCTTTATCCAAACAGTCAATAATACCATCGTGATCGCTGTCCAGCGCCACACCGTGTGCGTCTACAGGGCATCCCTTCTTAGTATTTGGCTCTCTGTCAAGATAGTTAGGCACGCCGTCATCATCATCATCTTTAAACATTTGCTCCATCAATGATTGAGGATCTACTTCGCCTAATTTTCTGTAGGTATGGTACACCGGGTTGAGCCAATACATCGGCTCCGTTCTTTTTTTGCCACCTAAGTGAATATTCAGGTTAATGGAGGTGTAAGAAAGGTTGTCGTAATGGCTAACCAGGGCAGGGTGTTCATCTTGCTGCCAGAAATAACCGTCGACATGCGCCTGGGTAAAGATCACTCGCTCTTCTAAACCCAAAGTCACCCATTTCGAAATGTGAAACTGAACTCCGATACCGGCAGTGGCAGAAGGGTCAAATTCCCAGTTTTTAATACCCGGTTTATCATTTTCATGCTCTACCGGTTGGTTGTATCCGCCATTATAAATTGAATTCAACAATTTGTTGGCTTCTTTTCTTTGGTTTTGAGCTCTGGAGTTAACGTTTTGGTTATTGTTCGATAAATACAATTCCTCGACTTTAGAAAAATCATAAACATTTCCATTCTTATCCAGAGCATCCATATACGTAGTAAAGAAGAACCCGCTGATACCTCCCAATACATAGAAGTTTACATAGTTTCTTTCTTTATGGAAATTGATGTTTCCGATATTAAAAATTCCTTCAAAGTGAACCTCATGCACCCATGCCCGGTAATTGTAAAAGAAAAAACCGTTCATGTCAATTCCTGCTGCTGTTCTGGAAGGAAGCAGGTTAGGATTGCTCAGGTAATTGACATGGGGGTTATATGTTCCATTCAATGCCTGATCGAATGTGAGGTTGGCATCGGGTTGCCAGTTACGGCCTGTCATCATCATAAAGTTATATCCTCCGCGTAATGAGAAGAAATAACCGAGCGCTTTACGGATTGTAAATCCGGCACCAATATTTTCAAATACGCCGGGACCGGTAACGTATGGTTTAACGTTGCCACTCAAAAATGCAGAACCGAAATTAATTCCCAGTTCCCATTGGTCTTTTGGTTTTGCAGGGAATGCATATTGACGGGCCAGGTAACTTTGTTGTTGTTTTTCTTTTTTCTTACCTCTTTGGTATACGGCTGAATCCAGATCGTACCGGGGCATTAACGGAGTTGAGATCTCTTTTCTTTGATAGAAGTTATAATTCTTTGACTCCATATCAGGCTTCATGAACTGAGTCTGGTTCTGAATATCTTTTTTGTGCTTGCCTTGTGCGGTATCTGTTTCGGCGCTGGTAACCGGTTCTGTTTTTGCCGGCTCAGCAGTTGTTGGTGCCGGTTGAACAGGCTTTGTGGTGTCGGGTGTTGCGGTTGCAGGTTCAGATGAAACAGGTGAGGAAGTTCCGGGCGAAGTTGTAACAGGCTCAGAGGGCGCAGGTGTTACGGCCGGTGAGGAAGTTGGCCCGGAAGACACCGGAGTGGCAACAGGCGTTGGTTCTGTGATAGTTGGTGCAGCTGTTGCCGGGGCCTGGGTTGAATCAACTGCAGCCTGCGCGTAAATAGACATTGACGCCAGCGAAAACACAAAAATCAAAAGCAGTTTTGTAAAATTTCTCATAATCCAAGTTGATTTTAATACCTAAAACCGGCGTTCAATTACATCACGCTACAAAATTGCAACAACCAGAATACACCTGTAAGCAAGCAAATTAAACTAAAAAAAGTGAATGTGGAAAACATGTTAGCCCATTTAGTGAGGGAAGTTGCCAAAAAAGGCCGGATTTGGTCTTTTTAATAGGCGAATTGGGCATAAATTGAGTTGAATGGCGCTTTCATGTAGTTTAAAGGCCATGTCTATTTGATGAATCTTTCCAAAAAATCACTTTTCATCCTGGCAGAGACCTCCACATTTGAGCCGTCGGACATGACGAGATGCCCGCCTCTGCCCTTGACGTATTTTTGAATATGAAATGCATTGACCAGGTAAGATTGGTGTGTTCGGCAAAATTGTTCAGCATCTAATATCTCTTCAAAATAATTAAGCAGTTTGCTGACCAATACTTTTTCGCCCGAGCGCAAATAGAAATTGGTGTAATTACCCTGGGCTTCGCAAAAAATAATATCCTCTTGCAGCACAAATATCAGGCCCTCCATGGTAGGAAGGGCTATTTTTTGTTTATGCGGATTTTTCTGATTCGCATTGTTCAAAAGCGCTTCTTTACGCTTTTCACTGCCGGGTATATCCTTTTCATTCCGTACTTTGTTTACAGCGTCTACCAGCTCATCAATATCAACCGGTTTTAGCAAATAATCAAGGGCACTTGCTTTAATGGCCTTAATGGCATAGTGCTCATATGCGGTTACAAATATCACCTCAAACAGATCGGGGGCAAAACTTTCAATTACTTTAAAACCGGTCCCGTCGGGTAATTCAACGTCGAGAAAAACCAGGTCTGGTCTTTCGTTTTTGATCATCTCTACCGCACCCGAAACACTTTGAGCAATACCCACAATTTGTAGCTGGGGGCAGTATTTTTCAACCAGGCTTTTTAATACATCAGCGCTGCGGCCCTCGTCTTCAACAATAATGGATCTTATCATATCCCTGGTTTTGAATTTTATTTAAATACTCAGGCTTAACTTAAAACTTCACTCTAAGGGTATTTCTATTTCTACCCTGGTGCCACTGCTGCCGGGTAAAATATCGGACTTGTCGATAATAGTGTAGCTGATATTTGAGTGATGCACTTCATTCATAGAAGCTATCCGTTCGTTGATCATATCCAGGGCATGTGCCTCGCGCGTTTCGGGCTGCTCGCCCTTTAGTTTTAAAGATTGCTTTAACCCGATTCCGTTGTCGTCAATAATGCATACCAGTTGGCTTCCTCTCAGCGAAAAGGTAATATTCAACTCACCCTGTGCCGGCAAACTTCCGATGCGGCTATGCCTTACTGCGTTCTCAATAAAAGGCTGTAAGATCATGGCGGGTATCTGGATGTTTTTGTTTTCAAGGTCGTCGTGAAGCGTGATCTTATAGTTGAACTTATTGGTAAACCGCATACTTTCAAGTTCAAGATAAAGATTTAAAAAATCAATTTCATCTTTTAAGCGGATGCTTTGCCTGCGTGAATTATCAAGGGTTTTCCGGATCAGTTTAGAGAAACTGGTGAGATAATGTTTAGCGGCGAATGCATCGTTTTTAAGAATGAAATCCTGGATGGCA
>Ga0364859_10014_pt1 | contig 156436 bp, 149 predicted proteins | sample ExccelAu500001D3_FD_206911 | JGI IMG/M metagenome (GOLD analysis project Ga0364859, IMG submission 206911) | Enriched cells from Trout Bog Lake Hypolimnion, Wisconsin, USA - BchlTB.Aug20.5000.01 .D3 | ecosystem: Environmental > Aquatic > Freshwater > Lake > Hypolimnion/Profundal zone | place... | reverse complement strand
CGACAAATTTAAACGGTAATGTTCCGATGTGCGGCTGAGTGGATGTGCGGAGGATTTTAAAAATGATTTTTAGACATAATAGGTTATCGAAGAAATCCACAAATCCTGCCGGCCAAAAATATTTTCCGTGATTGCCTGTATTATATGCCAATGATATAAATATTATAACTACATTTATATCCTAAACCAATCACAATGAAAAAAAACCATTTTCTTCCTGCAATTGCACTCCTGCTTTTAACTTTACTTTTTTCTTGTAAAAAAGAATCAGTTGTTAAAAATCCTGTAACTTTAAAGCAAAATACCGGCGTTATGCCCAAAGATTCAAACTTTGTGCCGTTTACAATGGCTGCGTCGGCAGCTAAACAGGTTAACCACAGCCACCTGGTTAATGATATAATTGCAAAAAAAGTTAATCAGCAGGCTATTAATCCATCTGGTATTAACCGGTCAGTTTTTAATTTATCCGGCAAACAAATATTGGATTCGCTTGCCGTGCCCGATAATATAAACCCGTCCTATTATATTTTTAATTACGTTGGCGGCGGTTACGTAATTGTGCCTGCGGATAAACGGGTGGAACCCGTTTTATCTTATTCAAATGATGGTTATTTCCCGCACTCCGGCACTTTGCCGTCAGGTTTGGTTAACTGGCTAACAGTAAACCATAAAAACATGCAGATACTACGAAAAGACACCACATTAAAGCAATCGGCCGGGGTTGCCCGGCTATGGTCCGAAGTTGAAACAGCAAATACAGGTATCATCAGGGCCGGCGCAATTATCCGAAAAGCGCTGCCACCACCACCGCCATGCCAGGACACCTGGACAACACAAACGGTTGGGCCGTTATTACAAACCGCCTGGGCGCAAGGGTATCCGTATGATAATTCATGCCCGAGCGGTTCCTATTATTATTCGTTAAATCAAAGCAAAAGCCCAACAGGGTGCGTTGCTACCGCAATGGCCCAGGTAATGTATTATTGGAAAGCCCCTTCATATTTTCAATGGAGTTTAATGCCATTGACATCTATCTATCCTGGTAACAGCTTAGGTAATAATGCAGTTGCTAATTTAATGTTTTCTGTTGGAAAATCTGTCGATATGGCTTACGGCGCTACAGAGTCCGATCCTGCCAATGGTTTTCTTGATCCGCCAATTTCCTGTACGTCAGCTTTCAAAAACACCTATAATTACTCATCTTCAGCAGAAGGTAGTTATAACTATCTTACCGTTTTGAATAATTTAGACGCGGGTGAACCTGTTTTGCTATCCGCTTCAACTGATAATCATACTTTTTTATTTTGGAACTGGTATTACCTTGGCCATGAATGGGTGTGTGATGGTTATCAGCAGATAAACTATATTGGCTGTCCTGGCGAGCCTGTGTTAGGAGAATCCTGGCTTTATCTTGATATGAACTGGGGCTGGAATGAAGTGGGAATGCCTTACAATGTTGATGGATGGTGTAGTTATGACCAATGGAGTGTTAACAACTATGGTGTCCAAGAAAACTATCAATACAACTTAACTATGACCTATAATATTCACCCTTAAATATTAAAACCATGAAAACATTAGTGCGTTTTCTTGCAATATTCGTATTTATTGTAAGTTCCTGTAAAAAGCAAGCTATAAATTCTAACAACCAAATGTCAGCAGCGCCACCACTTACCTTTGTAATTTTGGACAAAAATGGCAATAATATCCTTGATACGCTTAATTTGCCCAAGGATAGCCTGACACTAACCTGTAGCGTCAACGGAGATAATACGCAATTCTATGACTCAATAATTTACGGATTTAAAGAAAACAATACTGTTGTCGCTTTCGATTATAGAATGATGTTGTTGAGTGCAGGAATCTTGTCGCCCTCCCCGCTACAAATGACAACTCCGGTACACACTTTTGGTTTAAGCTATCATGGAAATTTTTTAGGCACCATTTATTTTGAATATTTACGTTGGAATTACAACCAAAACACATCATGGCAGGAGGCAAAAGTGTTTACTTTCAACAACATACCTGTAAAAATAGACAGCTCAGGCGGAAGGCATATTTATGTAATACGGTTAACGCAATAAATCATATTTACCTATGAAAACATTAATGTATTTGCTCGCAATATTTTTATTTGTTGTGAGTTCCTGCAAAAAACCAAATATAAATGCATATACCCCTCCTTCCCATATTTATTTTGTTATTATCGGCAAGGATGGTAAAAACATTATCCACAGTGTTAAAGACAGCCTAAAAGTTATTTATATTTTGAACGGCGTTACAAAAACATCGCACCTTACAGTTTACAAAGTTCAAGTATCCGCGTCAGATACAACAGCAGTTTCAAAGTATAACGGCTTTGTTATTTCAGATAGGGACAAGGCATTTGAATTACAGGGCTATATTACGGATGCCAGCGATGGCGGCGTTCGTAATTTTAATTTATATTTGAACGGCGTAAGTATCGGGACGATATATTTTGATTATTTGGGTTATGTATCACTTCCTAACCCTCCGCCGCCTTCTTCCACTTTTACATTTGGTGGTGTGCCTGCGACCACCGATCATTTAGTTGGTGTTTTTAATAATGGCTCAGGTATTGCCGCTGATGTTGAATATCATACAGATTTGCCTGGTCTTCCAATTGCGGTGTTACAAATGCAATAACTATTAGCTATAATATACATCCTTAAATAGCAACAAGTTATGAAAATATCAACATACTTATTATTGATATTATGTTATGCAATATCGTCCTGCAAAAAACCAAATATAAATGCATATACCCCTCCTAATCATATTTACTTTATTATTATAGGCAAGGATGGTAAAAATATAATACACTCCGTTAAAGACAGTCTAACGGTCACGTATGTTTCAAATGGACAAACAATAACTGATCATTTACATATCTATAAAGTTGAGGTATCTGCAACTGATACAACAGCAGTTTCAAAGTATAACGGGTTTGTAATTTCAGACAGAAATTTTGCATTAGCATTAGAAGGTTATATAACCGATGCCAGCGCCGGTGGAGATTTACCGCCGGTCCGTAATTTCAACTTATATTTAAATAGCGTAAGTTTAGGAATCGTTTATTTAGATTATTGGGGGTGGTTATCAAGTTATCCTCAGCCATCCTCATCAACTTTTACTTTTAACGGAGTACCCGGAGTGTTCGATTACTTTGCCGGCGTTTATAACAACGGTGATGGAATTGCCTCCGAAATTGAATATCACACTGATTTGCCTGGAAATAATATCACGGTGCTTAAAATGCAATGAGGATTTAAATTTTGCTGACCTATGAAAACCACATCACTACTTTTAACTTTCATTTTACTATGTACCGGCGCTTATTGCCAGTCAAAAAACACTGTATCGCTCGTATTTGGAGCAGCCGGGAATGATATTGGATTTATTGGCATTGGCGGACCAGGGTATCAGGGGCAAGGCGGATCCATCTTTGGTTTTAACTATTCGCGGAGTTTAACAAGAGCCTTTTCGATAGAAACCGGATTAGAATATTCCGTAAACAACGTTTTATGGGACTATGAAGATGCTTATAATCCTTCTTTTACCCCACGGAAGGCCAGTATAAAAATGCTGTCGGTACCTGTTTTTGCCAATATCACCTTCCTTAAATACTTTTTTGCCGACGGCGGCTTTATAGCTGATTTTGAGACCAGTCATAAGTCCGATGCAATTGTAAATGATCAAAACGGCATTGGTATGGGGCTGGGCATTGGCGGTAAATACAAATTAAAAAATATGATTTTTTTCATTAACCCGTTTATACAGTTTCATGATGCCGTATCATTTAATCGCCAGGGCGGCGGTTCCTTATTAGATCAGGGGGTGAAATTTGGTGTTGGGTACAGGTTTTAAAAACTCCATTCGCAGCATAGGGCTCACGGGCCCTTAACTGGTTACATGATCCTGTTTTAAAAAACAACATTAAACTTTTTTGGCTTTCGCTTGTCAATATGTTCAGTTGATTAAAACATATTAAGATGAAAACATTATCAAAGTCAATATTACTGTTTATGTTCGCGATAGCGCTGTTTATTTCTTCATGCGCGGGCGGGTATTTTGTTTATTCGCAACCTGTTGAGCCAGTATATGAGCGACCTTTAGCGCCTTATCCCGGTGCTATATGGATAGACGGCGATTGGGCCTGGAGCGGCGGCCGATACGTTTATGTACGCGGACATTGGGACCACCCGAGAGAAGGACACATCTATGTACATGGCAATTGGGAACATGGCAACCATGGTTACAGATGGCATAGAGGTCACTGGAGATAAATGCATGTTTTGTAAAGATACCCGGATATACCTGGGCATCTTTACAAACTTGCTATGAATGGCCTGTTTACTTCAGCCATAAAATTTGATGCTTTTTCTTCATCAAGATATTTTGAGTAATAATTTTTGGCGTTGCCGTTAATAAACATTACCGTTTTATCTTTAATATTATCAATCACCATATCGGCAACTTCGGGGGAAACCGCAGGGCAGCCTAAACTACGCCCTAAACGACCTTGCTGTTCAATAACATTTTTACCCACATACTCCGCAGCATGTACAACAATTTCACGGGCCCGTGCATTTTCGTTAAAGCCGGGGTCCATGCCGTCTAACCTTAATGAGCGACCGTGTTTACCATAGTACACATCATCTGTTACATAAAATCCCACGCTGCTTTTATATGAGTCGGTTCTGTCAGAAAAACGGGTTGCTATATCCATTCCGCTTCGCTGCCCATGGGCAACCCAGGTATTGAGCACTAATTGTTTGCCGATAACATCAATTATCCACATCCTTTTTTCGCGACTTGATTTGGTGAAATCAATAACTGTTAATATGGAACTTGCCGATGATAATTTATTGGCCATTTTCAAATTTAAAAACCCGGTCACTGCTTTTTTAAAGACACCGAAAGTTAAGCCCGATTCCTGCAAACGGGCCGATTCATAAATATTATCAACATATTTCTCAAGCAATTCGCGCGCGGTAAAAGACTTGTTAGAATTACTTTTTGTTTTTGTCGCTTCTGCCGGCCTCCAGCTAATTGTAGTAACTGAGAGTATCAATAAAATGCAAATCAGCCCGATAAAGTGCTTCTTCATTTTTTTAAATTGGGTTATAATCAATAAAATTAAATAGTAATCAGGTTTACGAAAAAAACAGAATTAGGTTCCGCTTTTTTGGTACAAGTACTAAATATAATTTCCTGTTCATTGAATCATCTGGAAATTATAATTAAGGAGTTACTTCATTAGTTTGGTAAACAAGCGTCAATGAAATAAACAGTGATCGAAACATTAACTGAAAAAAAATGCAATTATTGTATAATAAGCGATATTTTTTTGAAATAGGATATTTATTTACGTTATACGACTGTAAGACACAAAAAAAGGCCCCGTTTTAGCATGGGCCTTTGCTATTGTATCTAAAAGTATTTAGCAGCCGATCAAACGTAACTGCCGCATATCCATCAATAAATTGCCGGATATTTACCTGGATCCGTTTCGCTCATCAGGCTGTAAACGGCTTCAATAATATCGTCCACAGATGGTTTGCTGAAATAGTCGCCATCGGAGCCATAGGGCGGCCTGTGTTCCTTGGAACAAAGGGTGCGCGGTTGCGCATCGAGCGAATAATAGCCTTTTTGCGATTCCAAAACCTTCTGTAAAATATAAGCTGAGGCTGCACCCGGAAGATCTTCATCAACGATCAGCAATTTACTGGTTTTCTTTAATGAGTTTCCACAAACATTCTCTGTATCAAAAGGATATAAGGTTTGCGGGTCAATCACTTCAATGTTAATTCCTAATCTCTCCAGTTCTTTGGCTGCCTCCATTACCATCCGTAATGTTGAACCATAGGAAATTATTGTGATATCAGTACCATGCTTTAAAATCTCAGCTTTCCCTAATTGAACGGTAAATTCGCCGACATTAGCCGGAAGCCTTTCTTTTAAACGATACCCGTTTAAGCATTCTATAACCAAAGCAGGTTCATCTCCCCTCAATAGCACATTATACATACCTGCCGCCTGTGTCATATCGCGGGGAACGCAAATATGCAGGCCACGCATAGAGTTCAGGATCAATCCCAAAGGTGAACCGGAATGCCAGATCCCCTCCAAACGATGCCCCCTCGTACGGATGATCAACGGCGCCTTCTGCCCCCCATGGGTACGATAGCTTAGCGTTGCCAGGTCATCACTTAAAACGTTAATGGAGTACAAAAGGTAATCGAGATATTGAATCTCGGCTATTGGCCTTAAACCGCGCATAGCCAGGCCAATGCCCTGTCCAACAATAGTAGCTTCGCGGATACCGGTATCGGTTATCCGCAAATCACCGTATTTAGTCTGTAAACCGGCAAAACCCTGGTTTACATCGCCAATAGCGCCTACGTCCTCGCCAAAAGCGACTATCGTTTTATCCCGGTCAAAATTGGCTTCAAAACAAGCATTTAAGACCTCGCGCCCATCAACAAACTTCGAATCCTCATAATATCTCGCCGCAACCGGAGCTACATTTAAAGGAGAATATTGCGTTTCGGTAAATAATTTAGAATCGTAACGGGCTATATTTTTAACATTTTCATCTGCCAGCCAGTTAATCAGCTGCTGTTTTTGTATTACATTATCTTTTATCGTAATGCGGAGCGCTTTGCGGATGGCCGAAACCACATCTTTACGGCCAGGATCAATACATTCGCGCAGAGCGGAAGCAAGTTCATTTAATTCGTCACGGGCAGGCACATATTCAGCTAATTTTTCAATTAAACGAGCTGCTTCATTTAATTCGAGCCGGATATCATCACATAACTCACCCCATACCTGGCGCTGACAGTCACGCACATATTTTTTTGCAGTTGCCTCCAGCTCATCCATTTCGGCTTCTGTGGCAATGGCCGAAGTGATCATCCATTTGCGCATCTGCACCAGGCAGTCGTTTTCATCTTCCCACGCCAAACGTTCCCGGGTTTTGTACCTTTCATGCGATCCTGATGAAGAATGCCCCTGTGGCTGCGTCATCTCGGTAACATGTATCAACACGGGCACATGTTCCTTGCGGCATAGTGCAATAGCGCGTTCATAGGTTTCGCACAGTGCTACGTAGTCCCATCCGCGAACTTTAAATATTTCGTAGCCATTTGTACCCGGCTCACGCTGAAAGCCTTTTAATATTTCCGAAATATCTTCCTTTGTGGTTTGCAACCTGGCTGGTACGGATATTGCGTAGGCATCGTCCCAAACAGAAATAGCCATTGGCACCTGCAATACGCCGGCCGCGTTAATAGCCTCGAAAAATAAGCCCTCAGAAGTGGAACCATTGCCTATCGTACCAAAAGCAACCTCGTTACCATTTACCGAAAATTTATCAAGATATTCAAGTTCTTTATTTTGCCTGTAAAGTTTCGAAGCGTATGCGAGGCCAAGCAAGCGTGGCATATGCCCGCCTGTGGTCGAAATATCAGAAGAGCAGTTCATAGTCTCTGCCTGGTTTACCCAGCTTCCGTCTTCATTTATAAAACGGGTAGCATAATGGCAGTTCATTTGCCGCCCACCCGATGCCGGGTCCTTCTCAATATCGGGGTAAGCATATAACTGGGCAAAAAACTCCAGAAGATTACTCATGCCCGTAGCGAACATAAATGTTTGATCGCGGTAGTAACCGGCGCGCCAGTCGCCTTTTCGAAACGCCTTGGCCATAGCCAGTTGCGCCACTTCCTTGCCATCGCCGAATATTCCAAACTTAGCCTTTCCCGTAAGTACTTCCCTCCTGCCTATCAAACTCGCCTGCCTGCTTTCGAAGGCGATACGGTAATCAACAATTACTATTTTCTTAAAATCATCAAAACTGAGCTCAGCAGAATTAAACTTACCTGTAGCGTGTGTTGCAGTTTCGGGCATATAAAATTTTGTTTAAGCGGTAAAATTATAAAATTCTATTTTGTAATTAGCAACAAAACATATAAAACATACACTTTTGCTAATAGTTTTAAAATTGGATTAATCCTTTTATATTTGTAATAATCAAATATGAAATTTGAAACTGTCATCAGTAACTGATACGCGTAATATATTTGCATAAGGTACGTTAATTACCGTTAAAAACCGCGAAAACCTGAGTACCAGTAAAAAATAAATTATAACACGAAAAACAAATTATAAAAATGAAAAACACATTAATGATATGCGCAGTAATTTTTTGCTTCGTATTTACCGCATCTACAGCCCTTGCACAAAAAGCTGAATTTAAGTTCAACGAAGAAAAACATGACTTTGGTAAGATCCCCCAGGGCACGCCTGTTACCACTATTTTTGAATTTACCAATATTGGACAGGGGCCTCTTATTTTAACTGATGTGAGGCCAACCTGCGGCTGTACCATAGCCAATTACACCAAAACTCCCGTAAAAGAGGGCGATAAAGGCACTATTACGATCACTTATAATGCAGCGTTTGCGGCGCCATTTACAAAAACAATTGTAGTAACCTCAAATGCAACAACCCCAACAAAAAATTTAATTATTGTTGGCGAAGTTGTGGCAAAACCGGCGACAAGCAGCAGTAATTAGGCCTCACCCAACCCCTCTCCAAAGGAGAGGGCTTCAGAAAGACAATCAAAAAAGACACGAGTTTCGTGTCTTTTTTAATTTCAGACTTTTTTCTTTCGGACTTTCTGACTTTCGGACTTTCGGACTAATTTCACTAATTTTGCCCCATGCCAAAAATTTCACAAAAAGGGAAGCAGATGCCTGCATCTCCTATCCGAAAATTAACGCCTTACGCTGATAAGGCTAAGCTGGATGGTAAAAAAGTTTATCATCTGAATATTGGACAGCCTGATATCGAAACTCCGGCGGGTATGCTTGACGCGATAAAGAATATCGATTTTAAGGTCTGGGCTTATACCCCATCCGAAGGCACCCTGGCGTATCGCAAAAAACTGACCGAATATTATAACAAATTAGGTTACAATATTGGTCCTGAGAATATTATTGTAACAGCGGGCGGTTCTGAAGCTATCACTATAGCCATGATGGCCTGCCTTGATGCCGGCGATGAGATCATCATCCCCGAGCCTTTTTATGCTAATTATATCGGGTTTGCCTGCCAGAGCGATATTGTTGTTAAACCCATATTGTCGTTCATTGAAAATGGCTTTGCTTTGCCACCCATTGCCGAATTTGAGAAACTGATCACGCCGAAAACAAAGGCGATCATGATCTGTAGCCCAAATAACCCGACAGGCTACCTGTACTCCAAAGAAGAACTGGAAGCGCTGAAAGTATTGGCCCTGAAGTACGACCTTTACCTGTTTTCGGACGAGGCCTACAGGGAATTTTGTTATGACGGCCGGTTTTTTACCTCGCCAATGCACTTCGACGGTCTTGACGAAAATGTGATCGTGATTGATACTGTGAGTAAACGTTACAGTGCATGTGGCGCACGCCTGGGCTGTATGATCACCAAAAACAAAAATGTAATTGCCACTGCTTTAAAATTTGCCCAGGCAAGGCTTAGTCCGGGTATGGTGGAGCAAATTGCCGGGCAGGCTGCAGTTGATACCCCCGATGTCTATTTTGAAGCCGTAAATAAGGAATATACGCAGCGCAGGAATACCATTGTGAATGCCTTAAATAAAATGGAAGGCGTTTATTGTCCTAACCCGGGCGGCGCATTTTATGTGGTTGCACAATTACCGATAGATAATGCTGATAAATTTTGCCAGTGGATGCTCGAAGACTTTAGCTTTAATAACGAAACCGTAATGATGGCCCCTGCAACCGGCTTTTACAGCACACCGGGCGTTGGCTTGCAAGAAGTAAGGATGGCTTATGTGTTGAACATCGGGGATATTGAAAAAGCGATGATCGTACTCGACGAAGCATTGAAGGCGTATCCGGGGAGAACAGTTGGCAGTGGAGAAATTGCTGGCAGTTTGCAGTAGGCAGTTTGCAGAAAAACCTGGAAAACTGCAAACTAAATTGCGTATATTTGTACTCTTATTAACATCACAACTGCTAACTGCCCACCGGCAAAGCAAACTCTAAAAATGGGGTCGACCGGAATTGACAGGATGGAGATAAGTAAGTAAGCATGCAGCGCGTTGGGTGAATTAGCGCTTAAATCTGAACGCTCAAACTTACAAATGGCGAAAATACTTACGCCTTAGCTGCCTAATTTAGAATTAGCTCAGCTTTTGTCCCGCCGGTTTTCCGTTTCATCGGGCTGGCAACCGGGGCATCGAAAGATGAAAATAGCCTGCTTAATGGTGTGCGTAGCAGGCGAAACAAAGCACCTAAGGAAGACGGTACAGGTAAGCGGCTGACCTTCCCCTTCCCTACAATTAAACAGCAGCTAAGCATGTAGAAAGCTTACCTTATACCATGTTTGGACGAGGGTTCGAATCCCTCCGGCTCCACGAGTTATGTTTTAAAGAACATCAAAAACGCTGTAAATGAATGATTTACAGCGTTTTTTGTTTATAGTCCTATCCAAATAAAACCAAATAATCGCATTCTTCTGGTGACCTATTGGTGACCTGTACGGGTTAAAAGCCCAATAGGTCACCAGAAAGCTTATAAGTTGCTGTTATTGAGCCTGTTCAACCATTGAACATCTTGATTGCAGCCATAAAAGGAACTAATTTTATAACTTTTAAAGCTTAAGCGATGAACAAAACATTTGGACTACTCTTCTATGTGAAGCGATCAAAAATGATTGGTGATGGTACAGTTCCGGTTTATTTACGGGTTACTATTGATGGAGAACGCATTGAGATCTCCTCTAAACGGTATGTCAATCCCGACAAATGGAATGCAAACGGACAGAAATTAAATGGTACGGGCGAGGAAGTACGCTCATTGAATAATTATCTAAAAACCCTTGAACACCAGGTTTACGAAATTCACAGGCTGCTGATAGAAAAAAAACTACCACTAACGGCAGTTAACCTGAAAAATGCCTTGCTGAAAAAAGATGAAGTAGCAGCCTGTAAAACGCTGATACCAATATTTAAAGAGCATAACAGGCAGGTTGCCGCGCTTATTGGAACAGAATATGCCAAAGGCACAGCCGACCGTTACGAAACCAGTTTAAAGCATACACAGGCGTTTCTTAAATGGAAATACAAGGTAGATGATATAAATATTGAAGGTATTAACCATGAATTTATCATGTCCTACGATTTTTATTTACGTTCGGAACGCAAGTGTGCCAATAATTCTACAGTAAAATACATGAAGAATTTTAAAAAAATTATCTTAATGTGTATTGATAACGGATGGCTCGACAAAGACCCGTTTATCAAGTATAAGCCCAAAGTGAAGATAGTGGCACGGGATTACCTGACCAAAGAAGAATTAGAAACAATGGCTGTTAAAACCTATTCCAGTCTGCGGATTGAGCAGGTTAAAGATATATTTATTTTCTGCTGTTATACCGGGCTGGCCTATATTGATGTTAAGCAACTTAAACGCTCGGAAATTATCAAAGGTATAGACGGGCAGCAATGGATTTTCACAACAAGGCAAAAAACCAATACCGCATCCCGGATACCGCTTTTAACTCAAGCCCTGGAAATTATTCAAAAATATGAACATCACCCGGAATGTGCTGATCAGGATAAAGTGCTGCCTGTATTATCTAATCAAAAGATGAACAGCTATTTAAAAGAGATAGCAGACGTTTGCGGAATCAACAAAGAATTGACCTTTCACATTGCGCGGCATACCTTTGCAACTTCTGTAACTTTAGCCAATGGTGTATCTATTGAAAGTGTAAGTAAAATGCTTGGCCATAAAAACATGAGGACAACGCAGCATTATGCCAAAATTTTAGATTCTAAAGTAAGTGAGGATATGCAATTATTGAAACTAAAACTGGCCAATTGATTAGTAGTAACATTTAAAGCCCCTGTTTCGAGGAGTACACCTTTACCAAAAGCTGCTTTAGGCGGCTTTTGGTTTTTAAGGATAAGCCGTATATTTTAATTGATGCATTTTAAATTTAGCCGCTAATATGCTTTCGCACACGTGTACGCCCCGCAAGCCTGTAGCGCACACCATCCCATATTCACCATGTAAGCAACCGACAGCGCGAGCCGGGTAAATAGTCAAGGCCGGGCAAGCCAATAAAAAATAAAACACATCTGCCCGTTTATATAGCCTTTACTTTTTATCCCGGCGGTGGGCTATCTTCGCGGCAGTGGTGAATATGGAATTGAATTTACGACTTAGTTATAGGAAAAGAGGGAGTTTTGTAAGCGTTAAAAGAAAAAAATCTATCAATTAAGATGGTCATTTTATACCGGATTGATTTGATAGGTGTTAGGAAATACCAGATATGTGTCACCGAAATTTCCAGATAGTTACCCAACTCTAATTGCTTTTAAGATCAATTTTTACGAAAACCTTTGTGTATTTTTTTATTAATGTAGTTATTGTTAAATCAACTTCGTATTCATTGTTACGTAATGTACTTACAGACAAGAATGATTCATCACTTAGCTTCTTAGTAGTAATCGATATTATTGAAGGATAAAACTCTCCTTGAAGATCATTCAGAAGCGCTTTTTCGTCTTTGGGTATTAAAAATAAAAATTTATATTCATATACCAACAGAAATCCTAAATCTTTGGCCTCCAGAAAAGCTGTATTTGTGTAAGGTTTTAATAAATTCGGAAGCATCAAATTCAACATTGGTAATTCGAATACAGTTAAAATTATTAAAATGGAACTATCACTACCCGGTTCGGTAAGTAAATAAATTTTAGCACCTGAGACACCCCTTTTTAATATTGAAATCATTTTTTGTTCTTCAATATATTCAAGGTGGCTCGTTTTAATTTTATATTCGAATTGCTTTATTGATGAAGTCATCATAGGTTAAGCATATAAATTTTAGATAAAGTTATAAAATAAAGAGTCTTCAGAAATTGTTAAGTTGTAAAGTTCCGACAATTTAAAATTTTTTTGTGCTACTACTAATTTGTGATGCGCAAATAAGAAACATGTTTATCGCTTATTATCGCATTTTACCGTTTCCCAAACCCCCGATTTTAACGAAACGTGGCTTTGATCCCAAGTCTTGGTTTCTATCCAAATATCATTAATGTCAAAAATTAAATGAGTAAGCCCGGCATGATAAACCAGCTCGTGCATTAGGTAGCAGCAACGTGTTTTAAGGGTTGGTAGCCAGCCACTTTCACGCCAATCCTCCTCGTCACAAAGTAAGCCCCATTTATTTTCTTCAATATTGTGATTGTCAAACCGATGGCTTTCAGTATAAATGGGATCGCCATTTGATGCTTCTGTGGCGAAATTTATATCTACAAAATATTCATAGTCGGAAGTTGTGGCGTTACTGTCTTTTATTCTTGCCTCTAACAGGGGAATATCCTTTTTAGCTCTGGCTACAATAAGTTCCTCGGTATCAATTAAAAAGGAATTCAAATTGTTTAAAAAATCAATATGCCTATCAGTGATTTTAAATTCACGCCATGTTTCATATTTCTGGTCAATTAAAGGCTGGGCTATCTCGAAATTTATTTTTAAACCTTTGACATATTTCCCGGAATATTCCCAAGATTCAGGTAAGGGCTTATTTGCATGAAGTTTTGCAAAGGTTTTTATCTTTTCAGAAAACAAGGGTAAACAAATATCCATTACTTCCCTTTCAATTCCCCGATTGCTTGAACCAACTATATCCCTTCTTAAAATACTAACGTGTTTTATAATAAATTGTAATAAAGCGCTTTCATCTCCATTGCTAATCCTGTTAACTAAAACAGCGTCATCGGTATTTAAAAAAAATGCACTGGCTATAGCATCGGATGACCACATTGCATCTATTCTGTATTTTACTTCTTTTTTTCTTTGTTCCGGTTTCATGAAATTCAAAATTAATAGCTACGTTTATGGGGCTAAATTACAGCGCACCACCGCCATTGTATGGCGCAGTGAAATATTCAGGATATAAAAATTAAATTTTCGGCAGGATTTTGCCGGGTTACACTTAGTATTTTGCAAATGCCTTTTGATGTGCCGCCTTGATTTCATTTGCTAATGAATCCGGTTTCAAAACTTTTACATTATCCCCAAACGAAAGCAACTCCATAATAAAGTCATAAGTAATGTAAAGGGTGAGTTTTATTTGCAACTGGTCAGCTTTGTCAATTAAAATTTGCTGGCTTTCGTGAAGCGGTAATGTTTTGATATACTTACCCTGATGCGGGTCAAACGATAATATTATTTCCTCCGGTACTTTATCATTAGGGCCAATTATGCCGAAACAAAAACGAAAGTGTTCTTCAACATTGTAATCGCCAGGAAATATGAATTTTTTACTGGTAATCTCTAAATTTGTTAACCTGTCTAATGCGAAAGTTTTAATAGCGTTGTCTTTACTATCTTTAGCTAAAATATACCAGCGATTTTTGAACTCTTTTAAAGTATAGGGCGCAACAGCCCTTATGCCCGGTTCATCAGCCCAGAATTTTTGATAGTCAAATGTTATTTCCAGCTTGTTTTTTATGGCATGCAAAATTCCGTATAAATTTTCGGTGCCCTGGGGCCTGCGTTTTTCTAAATGGATAAAAGGCGTTAAGTCCTGGGCCAGGGTCAGGGAATTGAACATATCAAAAGCTTCCATCATCCTTTGAAAGTTCATGTTTTCGTGCTCATTTTGGATAATATAATATCCCTTTCGAGAGTTTGAAAATTCCACGTCTATGCCAAAAAGCTCCCGTATTTCTTTTAAATCACGCTGCAATGTCCTTTTCGAAAAGCCAACGGTTAGGGTATCATCCTGTTTTTGCAGGTATTCCAGTTGGTTATCAATATAAAGCAGTAATTCATCGTAAGAACTATAAGGTTTTACCTTAAGCTTTTTAAGGATGAGCAGGTACCGGGATATGTAGCCGCGTTTAGACATTTTGGTAATGGCTCTCTAATAGTGAGAGCATTTCGTCATGGTGAGCTTTTATGTCATCTATATTCCAATTGTCAATGTTCTTAGAAGAATAGATTTTAGCCAGCTTAAGAGATTCATATACATTCATTGATCGTCTAAAAAAATCAATTTTCTTCTTGCCTACATCTTGGTTACTGTAGGATGAATTTTGCCCGACAGACAATAATCCTAAATTACCAAAACTGTTTAACCAATCCAAACCATCGTTTCCCGACAATTTCCTGTCAAATTCATCGTTCTGCGGAAACACGTGTTCAATTGAGTTTTTGGATGTTATTCTATATTTTTTTAATTTTTCGTCATCTCTGCTCCAGTTCTTCCAAAGTAAATATTCCAGCTTATAAAACCAATAATGGTTGAAATTTACCCCAAGGAATTCGCCCATTTTAGAAAGGTCAGCTTTTTTTCGAAGTTCGATTTCATCCATTAATACCCATGATGCGTTCTTCTTTTCGCCTGGCAGCATTAAATTATCAATCTTTTCTAATGCTATATTCTCAATACAGTCGTGATTACATAAATAAAACAAATAAGGCGTCAACCAATATTGTTGGTTATAACCGCCATTGAAGTACAACACACTTTGGAGCATCGCCTCCTCGGTCATCGGTTTGTTTTCACGATAGAACGAGTTTTCCGATCTGTTAAGTTTTGTTAACCGAAGTTTTTCAACCTCGTCCGTATCGGGATCGGCTTCGTTGTCGTATCGCCATTTGACAACGTATTCGTCGAACAAGAACCGAACTTCCCATAGCGTCTCAAAAAATAATGGAATGTTATCGGCATCGTCGATCAATTCGTCAAATATTTTCAACAAATATTTCTTGTCAAATGGTAAGATAAAATCCGCTTGATCCCTTCTTTTTCTGAAAATTCTATAAGCATGTAACAATAAAACACTAAAAGGAATGATTGAACGGCATCTCGCCTTCGCATTGCTGGTTCCATTTTTATTTGATATATTTATCATTCCGCCTTCTTCAATTATCTTGGAAATTGATTTTGAAGTCCCAAAATCAGTTTTGTAGCTATTTACAATAGTAAAAGTTTTTTCTTCGAATGATCTTAGTGAATTTCCTTTGATTTTATTTTTGTCTTCATCTGTTTTGGCGAAAATTGCTGAAACATTATTCTCAAAATAATCGTTCATATTTTCGCAAGCCTCCCATATTTTGGAATAAAGTACTTTGTTTTCGATATTTTTTAGCAGTTGTGATTTGAGAATGTCGGTTTGCTCAAGTTGTATACCGGAATTACCCAAAGCAGTAAATAGCATATTTAGATCTGTTTCGAGCGGAGCAACATTGTAAACAAATATTAGGTTGTTGTAAAAATAATTACCGAATCTTTTTAGCGTTTCGATATTGAATTTCGCTGAGTCGTTTAAAAACCCCTTAACGGTTACTACACACTTAGCGATATGTTTTAAGAATTCATTCTCATTTACCTTATCGCCATCAAAAAAATTGCCAGCGTCTACCAGTATAGAACTTAAATATTGTTCGACTTCTTTTCTTATAGTAAAATCGATCCGCAAATCTTTGCTCTGACCTAAAAACGAAAAAAAATCAGTTTGGACCTTGTCGATCTGTTTAAACGCCAGGGCCGTAAGCCAAAGCGTAATAAAACGTTGCTGGCCGTCAATAATATCAAATGTATTTTCGCCGGTTTTGGTTACATATACATTTCCTATAAAATATGCCTTTTGTTCATTATTAAAAGCATCATTTATATCCTGCAAAAAAACTTTAACTTCGTCAACGTCCCAAACGTAAGGCCTTTGATAAGTTGGTATAATAAATTTTATTGAAATATTTTCTTCAATTAATTCGGCGATGGTTTTCGTTTCTGTGATGAATTTTTCCATTTAGTGCTGATTTTTTTGACTTTTAATTTTTTGGATTAGCTGATTATCAAAATCAACAAAGTTTGAATTGGATTCAATTTGAAAGAATGTTTTTACGCGCGCCACATATCGTCCTTTTACTCCAGTCATATGTTCCTCATTTAGTGTGTATTTTTCTTGTTGTAACCAAGATAAAAGCTCTTCTTCTGTATGACAGGAAAGGATTCTGTCTACTAATTTTCCCTTTTTTAAATGTGTTATCGCAGTTGCTTCCTGCACTCTCATCGCAACACTTAAGCGTATTGAATAAACAAATCGGAATATCCACAACGAAACTTCAGTCCGCCTGTTAAGTCCAAACCGACTAACAAAACATAATAAAGCAAGTTGATATAATGGTTTCAGGTCAATGGTTCCATCGATAACATTAATAATTTTCGTGGTAAAACAACAATAGAAATCGTTTTCACAGTCTTTACTAAACACGAATAGTTGTTTGTACAGGTCGATATATGAAATAAGATAATTGATAAAATTTTGTCCATCCGATAGGGGCTGGCGAACATTATATTTATTGCCTAATAATTCTAATTTATTGCCCTCCATTTTTAAATACGAATAAGATGTGTCCAGATTATTTTTTAAAGTCTTGACACTAAACTCGTCAGTAATAATTTCTTTCCATTCCTTTAATCCGCTTTTTCTTGATGGAATAAGAATATCTTCAAAGTTTAAAATATTCCATTTCCTTGCTTTTAGCAGTAGTTTTGTAACGTCTTCCATGTAATGTTGTTCTTTTTCCCAGGCAATTGCGTAGCTATTTATTTTATTTGGTTCTACGCTTCTAAGATGGTGTGCCTTAATAATATCAATTCCGGAAAGTCGCTTACCGCCGGTGTTAAGGGTTTCGAAGAAATTATAAGCATCGTCCTGGCTTTGTGTCACAATAACAGTTACATTTATTTCGTCAAGATTTACTTCGGTTAATATTTCTGTTATTTTCGTTATCGTTGATAGTTGCTGATGATTATCTCTAATATTTTGCTGAGTAATTAAATTGTCATACTTAATTTCCAATTCCGAACTTCCATTAATATAGTCAATAAGCGCAAGGGTAGTTATTCTTTGTTGCCCATCAATTATGTTAAGATTACCATCCGCATCTTCATGCAAAACGATACTTCCTAAATAAAACATTGGCTTATTATTTTTCTTATTATCGTTGTGAACTTTTATCTGATACAATAGCTTTTCAATATCTTTTAATTGCCAAACATAAGGCCGTTGATATTCTGGAACCGCCAATTTTTTTGCGAATAGTTCACGCACGGTAATGCTTTGCACTTTTATTTTTTTACTTATGTCTTCTATTTCTGCCATTTTTATTAATAAAATATGAGTAGTTAAGTACCAGTTTTAAACAAAACTTAAAATATTAAACCTTTCCCCAATTATTTATAACGGTACATGAAATTTCCCATAAGGGTTTTTATTACAATGAGACGCGGTTAAACTCCTGATGCTTGATCGTTCTGTGCCGCAATATTTACATTCGTAATCCGATTTTTCATCGCCGTCATAAGGTACGTGGTATTTGCTATCCGGATTGTTATCACAATGCGATGCAGTTAAACTGCCAATGCTTGAACGATCTGTACCACAATATTTGCAGTAATATTTTGACTTTTGGTCTCCGTCGTAGGGAACGTGAAATTTTCCTTCAGGATTTTTGTCACAATGTGAGGCGGTCAAACTGCTGATGCTTGAACGTTCGGTACCGCAGTATTGGCAATAGATTTTTTCGGACATGGTAAAATAGGATTTGAATGGTGAAATTATAAATAAATTATCGGGTATGCTGTTTTTAAATTATTTATTTTGTGGAAAACTTATACTTAACATCTAAATCCAGCTCTACGCGGTCTATATTCAAAAAATCGTCCCAGGCCAATAATCCATCATTTGCTAACAGTGAAAAGAGCAAACAAATCTTTTTATCCCTGAATTTGGTTGGCAGGGACGATAAAAAATCAAGTTGGGGGGTGTCTTTACCGTAAAATATAGGGATACTGCTTATAAAATCATTTAAAAGAAATTCAATCTGGTAAAAAGGAACTGCATGGTTAAAACCGCGATGGTTAAACTCATAATAATTGCTTTGGGTATAACACTTGATGGTAAGTGTGCCAGGAGGCACATGATCGGAAAGGTCTTTATACGACTTTAAAAACAACTGTATATGATCTTCTTCAATAGCTAATTTTTTATTCAGGTCAACTAATTGATTTAAAGATTTATCATTAAATTCACGGCTTTTATTAAGTTCAACTTGCCTTTCCTTTAATAATACAGTGAAATTTTTAGGAGCGTTTTTCCAGTTATGGAAAATATTATAGGTAAAAATTTCATTGTAAAAATTCGTCCCTTTGGGTGTTAAGCCCTTTGTTAAAGTTGGAATAGGTGATTTGCAACAGCCAAGTTGTTCCTCAATACTCAAAAAATGCTTTTCGATTTCGCTTAACCTGATAGCATATTCGTATTGCTGAAACCTGACAACGAAATTTTTTAATGCCTTAATACTTTTTAAACCGATTGATACTACAATATTTAGCTTGAATAAGTATGGTTCGAACATGACGCTGATTATTTGTTTAAGCAAAGCTATGTGGGGGCTACGTCAAAACATGTCGCTGTAAATTAAATTTTCTTTGATATGGTGAAAGCAGGTGTGTTATGAGCGATAGCGAATTTCACTCCTGCTTGTGCGGCAGCGAGGCTGGCGGCGGAATGAAACCCGCCGCGATAGCGGGCGTGGTGTAATGCAGCCGCTTGCCGCAGCTGCATGGGGGAGATTTAAGGATTGAAAAAAACATTTCAATACATTATCAAGCATATATTTCATAAGTTATGATTTGCTTTCACAGTGAAGCCGTTCTAATAATTCCCTTTTTTCACGTTCACTTTCTAAAATACGAACCTCTAATTGCGCAATCAATGGATGGTCGTTATTGTTTAAATTGTCATTTACAATTATGGCCGAAGAGAATTCGCTCAGATCGGTATCATCCATTTTATCCTTAGCTTTAAAATGATTGCCACAAATATTGTAGCTATTATCATGAATGTGGTAAATGTTAATGGTATTGATTATTATTTTCATGTTGCATTATTTTTCCTAAAATTCAAATCTCGGCATGAGTATAATTGTAACAAACCAATAGCGCAAGTAATTTACACGCAAACCTGTTATATTTACCCTTAAGAAAACTTTGTATATTTGAACCTATGGAAGCATCTACTAAACCAACTAATACCAACATTGGACGAAAAATTGGCCGTATTCGTGAGTTAAGAGGAATTAAGCAGGAAACCCTCGCGTCTGAATTAGGGGTTAGCCAGCAATCTGTTTCCCGTATGGAACAAAGCGATATTTTAGAAGATGATGTTTTAGATAAGATAGCTAAAATTTTAGGCGTAACACCTGATGCTATCAAGAATTTTAGCGAAGAGGCCATGGTCAACTATTTTAATACATTTAACGATAGTAGTTCGGGCTTCAACTATCATTGCACATTTAATCCCATTGAAAAAATTGTCGAACTTTATGATGAGAAGGTTGCTCTTTTGGAGCGCCTGTTGCAAAGTGAACGTGAAAAAAATGAGCTTTTAAAAAAATAAGTGCTGCTATCACGGAATAGCAGCACTATCTTAACCTTATTGATTTTTACGCAACGCTTTCAAACTGTCTGCCTCCCTTTCGAGGTCTTTGATCCTTAATTCTGTTGCCTGTTGTTGTCTGTACCTTTCGATGCTGTCTGTTCTAAAACTACTGATACTATCGACTTTGAATTTCCCCAAGTCATTCTCCATATCCTCTTTGCCTTTTTTATCCTGCTTTAGGTAATTCCAGTACCATGAATTACGGTAACGGGTATTTTCGCTGTTCAAATACCAATAGCGAAAACCAAAAAAACATATCAGGGTGACTGTTAGCGCTAGGCTGATTAAAATCATAGCCCGTTTGCGCATGATCTTTAAAAATCCCTTTCCACCATCCTCCGGCAATACCAATACGCGGTTTTTAGTAAAAAGGTCATTAAGCTGCCCTTGAACAGCATTTTTGATAGTGGAAAAACCATCCGCTACAATATGGTGTACCGGTAATAAATCCGGCTTAGGCGCCGTTATTTCAATTTTATCTATTTTATTTTCAAACCCCTCTACCTTATTCGTAAGCTTATCAACTTTCGCAGGTAGTACTTTAACCACCTCTTTTACTGCCTGTAATTCTTTAGTAAAGTCTTCCATCATGGAATTAAAAACTGTTTCATCTATCATAATCTAAACCCTCCTGAATGTTTAATTTCTTGTTTATCTTCTTGTTGTTTTTTCAATTGTTCTTCTTTTTGTGATTTTGCAATGTTCTCCCTGAGTTGCTGTGCCAGGCTTGGCTTTTTTTGCTCTTCTAACTGTAGCTGCTTGTTCTGAGTTAACTGCTTTTCAATTTTGAGCAATGCAAAACCAACCTCGCTTCCTTTAAATCGTACCGCTTGCGCGTCCGTGAATGCAATGCCACGGCCTAACTCAATTAAATAGCCTTTCGCGGTAATCTTACTCTGAAAGTCCTTCATGTTGGTGGATTGTTTCAGGCATTTGTCAATCACTTCTTTTAAAGCTTCTTTCCTTGTATCCAGCCTTGGTAGCATTCTTTGTTCTTTTGACAGAAATTTCCGTGGACTTAGTACCTGTTCAAGCTTGTGGTTCTTCTCTATGCTCCTGCAAAAATTAGCCATCCTTTTATAGTTGTTGCTGTCGGATACTGTTTTGGCATCATAACCAACCCTATTTGCAACGATATGCAAATGCTGGTGCTGCCGGTCGCCATGCTCTATAACTACATATTGGTTATGCTCAAAGCCGAAGTCTTTAGCCATCTGTTTCCCAATGTCAACCTTATCCTGATTACTTAATTGGTCGGAATGGGCAAAACTTAAAGAGGCGTGTAGTACCGGCTTTGATAGCTTCGGATTTAAATTTCTCACTTCGTTAAATTGCTGTATCAATTCTTTTTTATTACCGAAGCATTGATTATAGCAAATAACCTGCGCCTGTTTTTTCTCTTGTTCTATCTCTTGCAAAGCTTTACTCTGTTGTAATCTGCCTTCATGCAGATAGTTCAAGCACCCCCGGAAACTTTTACCTGTACTTATCTTACCAATCATTGTAAATAGCTTTTAACATCTTTCACTAATTCTTGCAAGCCTGTGCTTTGCGCGTTGAGCTTTGCCCTTTCAAGCACGCTCAATTCGTCGAAGCTGTTCCGTTTTTTGGCTATTTGATTCAGGTTCGCCGCTATATGGTTAAGCGTACCGCATAACAGCAAAACCTCTCGTGGCAGCGTTTTAACCCTGGCTTTTACCGTGCCTTTCAATCCCAGTTCCCGCAAGTATTCCGATACACTTAGACCAACTTGCTTTGCTCTATTTTCAATCTGCTTACCTTCAAAAAAAGAACACTTAACGGATAGCGTTCGCAAACGCTTGACCTCTTTCGGCGGCCTGCCGCCTTTGTTGGTTTTTGACTTTTCAATCATTCTTAAATCCTTTCCTGTCTTAAAAATCCCCCCATGAATGCGATAGCATGAATGGGGCCAGCAAGTTTTGGTAACACCAAAACATAGCTGGCTCCCACATCGGGGCTAAAGCCCCTAGTGTGTCCCGGATACTTCGTATCCGGGATCTGTACCTTGCCATCTTACCGCGTTTTTCTTTATCCGGGCTTTAGCCCGGAGTCTTGCGGTACTACGTACCGCCGGCTTTACAGCTATCTCTATATACCTTTATATTACCCGGATGCCTTACGGCATCGGGCAATCCGGCCAATACACCAAGCTCCCCTTTACGGGGTCGTAGGACGGCTGGTAACATATGTATCCATACTCGTCCAATTCCCGGATACACTTATGGTAAGTGGCTATCGAAGCAATCCTGGAATAACCCATCAGCTCTTTCCGGGTAACCGGAAAGGGACTGATAAAACCGTTCCGCTGGCATTGCGCAAATAGGGCGGTGAACAGACTGATATGGGTCGCCATCAGGCGCTCGTCTTTGCCCATACGCCTAACCAATTTGCTATAAGCTACTACCGGATTGTTGATGGCTGCCGGAATCATGATTGGCCTCCTTCTAAAATCTTGTTAATGTCTTCCAGTTTGTAATACATAATACCGCCGATCTTAGTATAGCGGAGTGTGCCGTTAATCCGCAGGTTTTGTAAAGTACCGGGGGATATGTTGAGCAGCTTCCGCACCTCAACGCTTTTCAGCCATTTCTTAACTTCGCCCTGTCCGGGCTTATTAATTAGTTTGATCGCATTTAATAAGTTATTTTCCAACTCCTTTAAATCCTCTTTCGTGACTAATTCTACATTCATCTTTCGCCTCCTTTGCGTTTGCTTGTTTGTAATAGATTATTGCCCGGCAGTGTGACCTCACTGGCCAGCCGGTTGTTATGTGACGGCTGATAGCCGATATAGCCCCTTTGCACTAATACCCGTAAGCATTTATGATAAGTGGCAAAGGAGCGGATGCCGGAAAGCGGCATCAGTATACTACGGCTTACCCGGAATGATTCCCGACAGCCTTGTTCCTGCCAACACGTCAACATAGCTGCGTACAGACTGGCCGGATAAGGGCCGACAGCCTTATCCTTTTGGATGATTTTTAATAAGCTGGAAATTGTTGTTTCCATTTTTGCCTCCGTTTCTTTTTTGGTTCAACGAGGCAATTATAAAGCGGAAAACAGGCGAAACCATGACCATCAGATCATGATGGTCATATACAAGAAATGAACGTGGCTGTAATGAGCGGAAACAAAGGTTCGTATCCGGCAAAAGAAAAAAGATCAGACTTCAGGGTCAACCCTAACAATCTTAAATAGTTTTTTCTCTGCGGGTATAGGTGTTTTGGGCGGCGTGTTTTTCTCTTTATCGCCAAAGTAGTTCTTAACCGTTTCTTTAGAAATGGAGCTACCTCCCTTTGAAAAGTACTTGCTGACCATTTTGTAATAGGGGCTGGTATTGTCGCACTTTAGAAAGAACCTGCCGGATGGCAGGATAAGGTCATCGATTTGATGTAGCAGGTCGATCAGGGTAGACAGGTGGCTTTCTTCAACCATGATCTTTTGCTTAACTTCCAATTTGTTCAGTTCCTGTAATTGCTGCTGATATTCTGCAATCTGTTGCTGTTGACGGGCAATAATGGCATCTTTTTCCGCTATGACGATCTGTGAGGGGCGGGCGTTAAACCGATCAATACTATCCAAATAGGTCACAAAAGTCCGCAAGTGCAGTTTTTGTTTATTGGTTCGTTCGTGTTTGGTTTTAGAATCGATTTTATCATCGTCGATCAACTTCGCAATACCATCATGGACAATATCCCAAACATGCCTGAAAAATTCCGGTTCTTCGTCACCAGGATTGATCTTTAGAAAATGGCTTAGGTGGTAATGGTAGAATGCATCAAACTCACTTTCATTACGCTCATAAATGTTATTCAGGAAGTGGCGGTCATAATGGCTCGCCCACCATGAAAAAGGCATACCAATGTCATAGGGGTGTTCCCGCCGCTTAAAGCGTAAGCACGGTTTAAAGTATTCTTTGGATTTAAAGTTTTCTTTCATGGCAGATAAAAGTTACTTAACTCAAAGTTAGGTATTATAATTATGCCAAAAAAAGCCTGCATATTAAGGAAATAAACAAAGACGTAGATAACGGTGATTTTTACAGGTATGCTAATTTTCTGCCATTTTCCTAAACCGTTCGGTTAATTCATTCATCCGGCTAATAAGTTCTTTAAAATCAACTGCCTTTCCATATATCATGCTGTTTCGCATTAGTCTGTAGTCTTCTTCCCAAATGGGTAATATTCCTTTAGGCGGGATGAAATTTATTTGTTTTGGCCCATGCAAATTATAATCTATTCCCCTAAGCAGGTTGAATTTTTTGCGATGCGCTACAATATTATTATATAAAGCCGTATCTGTTAGGGCTTCCTTGCCGTGTACGGTATCCATTAATCTTTCAAGATCGTACAGATGGCGTGACATGCGTTCATGCCTGATATGCTCTACGGGCTTTAGAAATTCCTCGTGTAAAAGAAAAACCTTTTCTAAAAAGGTACGGCGGGGCTCTACGGTTTCTACCGTAAAGGATTGCCCACCAAAAGATTGATCAGGAAATGCATTGCCAACAATCGATCGGATTGTACGGTTACTTGATGGTTCACGCAATGAACGTGCGCCAATTTCTATTAATACTTTCTCGGGAATATAACCATTATGATCTAACAGGGAGCGATATTGCAGTTCCAATACCTGTGGGTCTCTATCAGAATCTTTGGAAGCTTGCGCGGTAATAGTGAATAATTGCTGGTCGATACCGATTATCAGTAGTTGTTTTGTTATCTCATCTTTAAAATCATTACTGATAAAATTAAAAGAGGCCTTTCTCAAATTTTTGATTTGGCTATTGCTCAAATCGCCCTTAAATCCCAACACTTCACGGTCAATGGCCAAATCAATATCTTCTGAAAATCGTTCTATCAAATCCCATGACTTACTTAAAGAAGTACCGCCTTTAAAAACAATATCTTTAGACCATGCTGTACTGAATGCCGCTTTTAATGCAAGGGTTACCCACCAGTCTTTTTCTATTGCATTTTCCGGCAAGCCCGTTTGATTACTGGTGGCATTTAAAATTTCAATGCGCCTCTTTTCTGTTAGTCGCAACCATTCAATCATCGCTGTTCATTTTTATTGTTAATGGAAATAAGCAACTCGCCAATCCATGCCGGTGCAAGTTTTGCATCCTCCTTTAGAATCCTCTGATCTTCTTTTTTCAGCAAGGTAGTCACGCGGTCGATAACTTCCGACGTTGTACCGGTTTTGCCCAGGGCTTCCAGTGCCTGTATGACAAGGCTGCTGACCTGTCCTTTAGTAGCAAACTTTTTAGGTGCAGCGGTTTGAAAAATAATCGTTCGTTTACCTGCTTGCAGCGTTTTGGGCTTACCATCCGTCAAATAGACTGACTTCATCGGCACCTGGGTTGAAAGCCCTAATTTATTTAAGGCGTTAATACCTGTAGGGATTACTCTTATTTTGTCCCTCTTTGCAATTGCCTGTACTATATCATCTGTGGAGGGATATAATATGCCTAATACAGTATCTACTTTCGGATATAAATAAATACCGTGTGCAAGCCGTATCAATATATTATCTTTCACCAGCCGGGAGAGTGCCTGGCGTACTGCATCCGTGTTAGCCATATCATTAAAATCGGAAGGGAAAATGATCTTTCCTTTCTTTCCTTTAATGACCCTGCTTAACAGTTCCTGATGAATTGACTTTTCCACTTTAAACTTATCTTGTCACAAATTTACATCAAATATGTGACAAGTAAATAAAAATTTATTGCATGAATAAAATGTTATTGCGTATATTTGCTATCAATAAGCAACAGCATTATTTTGGTTTATTTTGGTGGTGACCTATTCGGTGACCTCCGAAGACTATAAAAACATAAAGAGCTGATTAATAGCGACAAATTTAATAACTGTCGTTCCCTCCGGCTCCACTTAATTCGGTATCAAAACCAACTAAAAGCCTGCAAATCAAATGATTGCAGGCTTTTGTTTTTTAGTCAAAGTCCTTATTTATACACCAATTCCCGACAAAAAGGGGAGTAATTCGGTGAGTAGATTTCGGACACATTACTACTCACCGAATAGCTTATAACCAATTGATATACAGCATGTTCAAAAACTAAACATCTTGACTGGAAGTATCTGCAAAGCTAAATTTGTTTCACTTTTTAATGTAAAAACATTATGAAAACCAATTTCAGCTTACTCTTCTATATGAAGAAGCAAAAAAACTATCAATCTGGCTCTGCCCCGATCTACATTCGCTTCACTGTCAGCGGAAAACGATCAGAAACGACAACTGGACGTGAATGCGAACCTGCCCGTTGGAATACTGGCGCAGGACGCGCCAACGGCACCAAAGAAGACATTAGGGCATTTAATTCCTATCTGGACAACCTGCAAAATCAGGTTTATGAAGCACACCGCTTGTTAACCGAGGCAAACAGCATGGTTACTGCGGAAACCCTGAAAAACAAATTTTTAGGTAAGGGCGAAAAATCTATAATGCTTTTAGATGTATTTAAAGACCACAATAAAAAAGTCGCTACGTTGGTGGGTAATGAATATGCTGCCGGGACATATATCCGATACAAAACCTCCCTAATGCACACGCAGAACTATTTACAATGGAAATATAAAATCTCTGATATAGCAATCGAGAAAATAGATCATGATTTCATTACCAATTATGAGTTTTATCTTCGTTCTGAACGTAAATGCGCTAATAACTCGGCTTATAAGTATATCAAGAATTTTAAGAAAATCATTGGAATATGCGTAAAAAGCGGATGGTTAACTACAGACCCCTTTGTTAATTACAAAATAAAAATCAAACAGGTTGATCGCGTATTTCTCAATCAGGACGAATTGCAAGCGATGGCCGATAAAGTTTTTTTCACTGATCGTCTTAACATAGTGAGGGATATTTTCGTTTTCTGTTGCTTTACAGGATTAGCTTACGCCGATGTGAAAAAGCTGAAAAGCATGGAAATCGTGAAAGGCGTTGACGGGGAAATGTGGATAAATACCAAAAGGAAAAAGACCGATACACCAAGCCGGATACCATTATTACCAGTTGCCTTGAATTTGCTCGATAAATATTCGGATCACCCTATCTGCTGCAATACAGGCAAAGCCCTGCCAGTGTCTTCTAATCAGAAAATGAACGCTTATCTTAAGGAGATTGCCGGTATTTGTGAGATAAACAAAGATTTAACTTTCCATATTGCCAGGCATACGTTTGCCACTACCGTAACGCTCCTAAATGGCGTACCGATAGAAAGCGTATCAAAGATGTTAGGCCACACCAATATTAAGACGACACAACATTACGCCAAGATACTTGATATTAAAGTGGGGGCTGATATGGCCATGCTAAAGCAGAAATATATAACTAAATAAATTTTCTATTAGCCCTGGTATTGCAATATGCGATACCGGGCTTCAATACATTAAAATCTTCACAAATAAAATGCATCAATATGACAGATCAATTAATGGCCGATGAGCTTATTATTAATAAAATTTACTTTGTAAGGGGACAAAAAGTTATGCTGGACGAAGATTTAGCAGAACTCTACCAGGTGACAACTGGTAATTTAAACAAAGCCGTTGCCCGGAATATCAAGCGCTTTCCTCCCGACTTTTCATTTCGGCTAACTGACGAGGAATATAAAAACTTGCTCTTCCAAAATGGAATAGCAAGTTGGGGCGGCCGGCGGCAAGCTCCACATGCCTTTTCAGAAGAGGGCCTGGCTATGTTGTCAGGGGTATTATCCAGCGACAGGGCAATTAATGTCAATATTCAGATTATGCGAATTTTTACCCGCATCCGTAAAGTGCTGTTAGACCATACCGAATTGAGACTGGAAATTGAAAAAATAAAAATGAAAGTAGATAATCAAGATAAAAATATGGATGTAGTATTTCGATGTCTCGACGAATTGATTGAGAAAAAGGCAGCACCACGAAAACGAATAGGATACAAATCTGATGATTTATAGAATCATGTTTGTTGTCGCAAGACGTTAATGAATGAGAAATAACTATTATTGCGTCTTGGCAAAAAAAGATACCTGATTGGCACAGATTTACGACGACTGTGAAAATTTAAAATAGTAGTCCGATTAACCTAGCATACAAGATATTTAGCAATATTATTCCCAACATGATCTAGTGCTGCTTATTCAAATTATTTACACAGTATTTATTGCGGAAAATGAATGCAGTGAATAAAGTACTAATTGCCTTTTCGGTTTTTAAAAAAACCATGGTAAATCCTTTCTAACATCTTCAATTCGAAAATCATTTTTATCAAAAAGCCATTCAATAAAATATTTTTAATAATTCATCGCCTAAAGAAGCTTCGAATCATTAAATACAAACCAATCAGCACTATGATCAAAGTAAGCATCTGTTTGAAAAGCTGTAAAAACGCTGCTTTGTCGCCATTTGAGTAAACGGAAAAAAACAGAAAAAGCGCTACTACCACTAAAACAACTTTCGCAAGACTATTTCCCAATGCAACAAACACTACTACACCAAACATGATAAGCGCTGCCACTTCTACCGAAAGAATCTGATTGTAAGCAAGTCGAATACAAGTAATCGCGGTGCTTACGATCGTCGCTATGTTCACCAATGTCTTAGTGAATGAATTGCTTCGTTGATTCTTGTATCTATTGCCAAACATATTGTTAAATGGCTTCCATAAAACTCCGGCGAAATTGCAATGGGCGACTGATATTACGAAATGACTCTCTTGTTCCTCCTGTACCGATAATTGTAATGCGACCGTAACCGAAAATTCGTCCTAAGACACTTTGCTGAACATTCACTGTTTCAATTCTTCCCAAATTCATCTCAAGTGTATAATATGAAATCAATCCCTTTTTTATGATAATTCTTCTGTTTGTTACGACAAATTCATCAGTGTAATTTTGAATAGCCGGGTAAATACCTAAAGTAAATAGCGACACCCAACTGAACCAATGAACCCAATGGTAATTCGTTTCAAATATTACTTGTTCATTTCTGAAAAGGTTATTATTTACATAAGTTCCCATGTTTAATTGAGATTAATTTATAGAAGAAATTTTATTATTTGAATGGCTTTTAATCGCATCTCGCTGTAACGGAAATTGTCTTTCCATTTCGAACTGTAAAATCGCCGACTTCTCTTCCTTGCACCCAAAGCGATCCGGTACCTTCGCCATCTACATAAATTTTTGCCCAACCATCACTACCTGTCCTGCTTTCTGAAAAGCCACCAGGCAAAAATGTGCCGTGATAGAACATTACCACCGTTACATCTTCCATCGGTTTGCCATGTTTTTTACAAACAACTTTGACTGAAAAATATCCCATAAATACTACTATTATCTATTGCTTACGGTGTTCCCCCATTCCTCCAGTCTTTTTTTGATCACGCCGTGAAGTACATCAATAAAGAAATGAATAAGGATAAATAAAATAACGCTTACAAACGCAGCAATACCTAAATATAAAAGAAAATGTCCATTAAGCTGTTTTGAATAAAATGCGGGGAGGGCCACGACCAAACAAGTGAATCCCAAAAGGGCAAACGGCGGCTTTATTACCCTGGAAAATGTGTCACTTACCTCATCATCCTTACCATCGTTCATTAACCCAAGATTAGTTTTGAGAACACGGAGCCTTATCTCATTTTCAGCGCCGTTCAGTTCTCCGTCTTCGAAAACGCCCACATGTTTATTCAATAGGACGTATAATGCCTTAGCATCTTCTTCGTCAAGGTAACCAATCGCAAAACTGTCGGCAAATATCTCATCATTTAATTTTTGCATGCTCCAAATAACAATCTTTTCACCTACCGCCAATAAGATAATAACACCCAGGCTCAGGTAAACAAATAAAGGCACCTGGCCCCATTTCAATAAAAATCCAAGAAAAAGGAAATAAACAAAATAGAGTTTAAAACAATGTGACGTATAATTTGAACTACCCACGAAAAACAGGCAGGCATGGCCCAGCTCATGCAACAGGCTGAACTTTTGAAAAGGGCCCATCTCTTTAGTTGGCGGTTCATTAAAAAACACATAAGAGCATAGTGGCGGGGTAGTGTAACAAGTTAGGTTCGCACTGATCGTTTCCTCTGAACTGATATGGAAAACATTCACAACATCGTTAATAGAAAAAGTGCCAATCCCTAATAATCCCGTAAATTTTTTAAGCAAGAAATCATCAATATCGTCATATTGCCAGGTAAGATAATCGCTCACCAAGTACTTCTCGGCCTTTAAGCCTCGATCCAAAGACGTTTCGTAAATATTTAAATAGCCGTAAATTATTCTAAATTGGGTGGCGACAACCCTGAGTTTAGCAAACAACTCAATAAACATATGATTGAGCACGAAACTAAATATAATAACAAAGGGGCTTACCCAACTAAAATGGATCAAAGCAAGAACGGATAAAAAACTTGCAATCGGCCTGTCCCGGATCAAACCTAGTACGCCCCTTGATACCTCTTTTGCATTCCGTTTCCAGATATAAGCCCATGATCTTTGAAATAAAGACTTTTCCTTTTCCATAATTTATTTCCAGTTCTTCAATTTCTGTGCGATAATATCATCACGAACACTGATAAGTTGATGGGCAAATTTGTGTGTTCCGTATAAACAAAGCGTGGTGAAAATCAGGCTCGCTACGAACAAGTAGCCGGGAGTCCTTGAATAAAACGAGGGGATCACCACAATCGAATTGATCAATAATAAAACAAACAGTCTGCGTTTCGGGGTATCATAAAAAATAGTGCCGGGTTCGTATTTCCGTTCTTTATTTTTTGCTATACCAATATTTTTTTGAAGCTCTTTCTCCCTTAAAGCATTTTGCTTACTGTCTAGTTCACTGTCGGCAAACATCATAGCGTATTTCTCAAACAGTACGCTTAAACGATCGGTCTCTCCATCGTCCAGGTATGTGATGGCAAAACTATCGGCCATAAATTCATCCATTAATTGCTGGTTCCGTGTAATAAAGTATTTATCAAATAATGTCAGTAAAATCAATAACAATGAGCCTGCGAAAACATACCAGGGTGCCGTTGGCCACGCTACAAAGAAAACAAGCAGAGCAAAGTGGATCGTCAGGAGCTTGATGCAATGCCAGGCAAACGCGGAACCACTAATTGAACTGAGCAAGGAATGCCCTAGTTCATGCAACAAGGTAAATTTTTGGAATGGCCCCAGCTTGACTGTAGGCGGCTCGTTATAAAATATACAGGAGTGATAAGGGTGGATGGGGTAGCAAACCAAGTTCGAATTCAAAGCGTCCTGAGTTTCTACATGGTAAAAATCCACCATATCATCGATTGAGTAAGTTGATATCCCTAAAAAATTTCCAATATTTCGCGAAAAAGAGTCAATGTCTTGGTATTCCCATTCAAGATAATCAGAGATGACATGTTTCTTAGCAGTGACACCCGCCTGTTTTTCTAACTCCCCAATATAACCGCTCATTAAATTTTGTTGAACATCCATCGCCCGTTTCATTTGAAATATTTCTACTATCAATTGATTAGCCGTAAAGGCGAAAATAATGATCACCGGTGTCATCCAACTGATATATACCAAGCTCAAAGCGGAAAGGTACAACGCAGATGGGCGCTCCCGGAGAAAATCAAGGATCGATCTAAAAACTTCGATGCCGGGTTTGCTCCAAATTTGCCGCCAGGCTTTGAATCTTAAACTGTTATCAGTTTTTTGATTGCTCGTCGCCATGGGTGTCCAATTGGGACATTATAAATTGGAGGATAGCACCCTGGAGCTCTTCAGGGATTTCAGGGTGATCCACAGTCATGTTTTGAATGTTAATTGTCGTTTTACCTGGGGCTGCCTTCTTTTCTTTTTTGAAGGCCTTAGAGATGGTAATAATATGGGTGATCAACGTCGCGCTGCTAACAAGCAGCGAAATAATTGCGGTAATATCAAAATTTCTCCCCCCCTTTGTTCTTACGATCGCGGTATTACCCGCAGCAATTTTCGAAACCGTTGTATCGCCTGCAATACTACATTCGTCCGGGAAAAATTCCAGGAGCGCTTTTTTTATCAGCTCCTGGTCATTGGTGTTTTCTATCATATGTCTATAATTAGCTTTATCTTCTGCCAAACTGGTACCAGGATGACGTATTTCTCGAAGCAATGAATTGCCCAAACATCTGATGAAATAGCCTGGTAATTTCTTCATTATCGGCATTTTCCTTAACCTCCTCCTCTATCCACCGAATTGCGTAATCATCATTTATACTTAATTTATTAAACAGGTTAGTAAACGATTGCGCATCCGTGGGTTGAGTGAGAAATACCCGAGCTACAAAGTCCTTTTGCAAATAATTCAGCGATGGGTTTTTAAACGTTGAATGCTGTCCATACCTCGGATTATTAACTAAAAAGGCGAACCAAAATTCGGGTTGGTAATCACGCATATACTCCCGGATGAGGGCTATATGACCGCTAATATTTTTAAATTTCCCTTTCGACAAATCCATATCATTATTGAAGGCTCGCAGCAAAATTTCGATTTTTTGCTCTTTGGACAAGCTGCCAAAAAATGTCGCGTGTTGTGGCATTTTCTCTAAAAAGTGACTATGCGAAGCGGCAGACCTGATCTCATCAAAGGTTTTCACTTTGATTATATTTGGGATGCTTTGCCTGTTATCCAAATTATATTTTTCGTGCAGTTTCCTAACCGTTTCAATCTTGGACTCATTGAATGTGGCAAAATAGGGATCGGCATCTGCCAACAACCCGTCCAACCAGCTCTCAAGTTCAACATCCCTGCCATCGGCGAATGTCAACGCAAATAAGCTCAATTCACTTTTCTCGCCTTCAGAGGCCACGCCTTGGAAATGTCTTACAAAATCCGGTAAATACTTGATCCGAAAAGATTCGTTTGTTTCGAAATGTTCGATGTAGCAGTTACCGAAAGCAGTTTTTTTATCTGTAAACATCGCCGTACGGCTCAGTTTAGCATTAAATTCATCGATAATAAAGTCGATATAAAGTTGCGGATAATCTCTGCTAAGAATACCCCGGAGTTCAATCAGTTTGGTTAAAGGCAACTTCGATGCGATCAATGTTTTAAGTTCCGGGACTGTTCTGCTTTGCGGATTGCTTACAAAATCAGAATACAATGCAGGTAAGTTTAGCGCGATACTGGCTTCGGTAACTGCAAAATCATGTTTTAGGGCTGAATTCAGTGCTGCCCATTGTTCGTAGGACTGGTAAGAGTTTTCGTTGATAATATGAAGCAATCGTTTGGTATAAATATGCTTGGCTATATAATCCAAAGGTTTATTCGCATCGATTAAAGTATAATACTTAGGGTCGAGCACCTTGATCCCACATTCCGGAACAATTCCCGTCAGCTGAAAAGGATAATTCTTGGGATTGTTAACATAAGTCGCAAATGATATTTTGTTTGCGATATGCTGCGGAAGAAAAAAATTCACTGCCAGGATCAGCAACTGAACCCTTTCCTTCGCTCCATTAATGGTGATATTATTACCGCGTGTCGCTAGCGATCCGTCAACGATCAGATCTAACACCTTCGCAAAAACAGCAATGTTCCCATTTGTCAGAAATTTACTAAGGTAAGTAAAGTTGCTAAACAGGGCTGTTTCATCAACCGAAATAACTCTTTCAGTTAAAGCAGGATGATAGTCTTTATCCTCGTCTATTGGAAATTTTGTTTTAAAGCCAACCTCTTCAACAACGGATATTGCTGGCAATTCCGGTTCACCGCTTTTCAAGATAATGGAATGTGAAAAGAAATTCCCAAATCTATCAGGCGTATGGTTTGCCCGTCCGGTATATTTTGAGTGTAAATAAACAAATTTATTAGATGGTGCAGGCAGCTTATATAGGGCAAAATTTACTGGAAAATCCACTTCTATCTCCTGGTCGCTTGGATTGGCATTGAGATGCGCAGGTGCCTGATATACCCCTGATCGTTCGAGGTTATTAACCTCTTCAGGGGTCAAAAAAGCCGAATGGTCAATTGTAAACAGACCATTTTTGAATTTTGATGTAGTATAATAATGTTCTCCGACAAGATAGGTGATCATCTTAATACAATTTTAATTTTATTAATAACCATATCAATGGCATCAACACACCTTGTGGTGCTGACATGTCATTGATTATACCCGTTTCACTAACGTCTCCTGACTTTATACCAAATAATTCATATTGTTCAACACCTCCATTCAACAGCTTTCCTACTGCGACTTCGCCAGACATTTCGTTAAAAGCGAGCTCCTTTAATTCACCGGAAATATCGCGAATTTGTTCCATATCAATCTTACCATCTTTTAAATAAATCGTTTCAAAATCAGTATTATCATAAGGTATCTCATTCATCAGTAAATGTTGTATCTGATCAGCCTTGGTTAGACCGATCGCGATTGGAACCTTTACTTTGTCACTATTAACGGCCGTTTTCACAGTTCCAAAAACGCGACTCCAGATTCCATTGTTAGGCGTTTCATCCTCTTCCTGAATATTTTGTGCCGTTTGCACCCGGATTGGTTCCTCGTCGGGCGCGGGGTCATTTTCACCTGCCTCAGGTACATTTACAGGTTGCGCAATTGGAGCCTGGACATTTCGCTTGTTTTTTTGAACATATTTGAGCAAATCGATGACATTGTAAAATACCTCGTGAAGGTCACCAGGCCGCTGATTCTTCAAATAATCGTTGGTGTGATGGACCTCGTCGATGAGGTACTTGATCTGGAGTGGCTCAACCAAAAACAACAGACCATCAGCCTTATAAATACACTGGAAATTCCGGTACATATAGTCCCGGTCCGTATATCCTTCACCAGGTGTATCAAAGAACGATAAGTAAATATGCGTTGTCGTCCTTTTCGTAGATATAGCCAGGTCGATGACCAACGCCTGTTTTTCAACGCCAGTACGCATAATCGAGTATGGTAAAACTTTCCCATCATTGATATCGTCCACTTTTTTATTGATTTCGGCAACAGTTTCTTTGTCCCCGATCAGCTGGCTGGAAAACCCCAGGCCGTGGAAACTCTTATTATACTTTAACTGATGAAGCAGCGCGATCAAATAATACGTCTTGCCCACGTTATGGCTGCCGCAGATCGATATGACTTTCGACTCGGTATCAAAGAAGTTTAGGGGCAGTTCTTTTTCACAGACTTTTCTTTCAAAATCATCAATAGCGGGGTTAGGACAGTGATAGACTGTAATATCATGGTTGATCTCTTCCGGGATTGCCGAGGACCTGTTAAAGCTGTAAAAGCAAAAGGGGCATTTATAAACGTTGCTCATAGACCATTAAATTTTAAAGGCGCTGTTTTTTGTTTTTGTCGCCTCGTGTGCAGACTTCTCCCGTGCGAGTTCGTCCTTTAATTTTTTTATTTCACTATCCTTTCCTTCTAAATCTTTTTTTAGCGTGCCTATTGTTCCTTTAATTTTCTCCGCGCCTTCCACGTTTTCAACAAGTTTCTTGTTTTTGGACCCTATTTCTTCAACTTGTTTTTCCAGTGCGGTAATTTTATCCAGGTTGGAGAATCGATCTTCATCAGCCTTTTTGATCAAATCAAGTATTTTTTTATGCTGCGCTAGTTTCTGGTCGTAATAAGACTTTACGCCCTGCGAGGCATTTGCAGGCACGATCATTATCTCCCAGCTACAGCTTGTACAAAATGCGAGGGTCTGGTCGCTGATCTTATGGTTACAGGCGGGACAGTTTTGCATGATAGTTACGATTGATTTGGTTCATCCCTATTAGGTTCGTTGGAATTGATATATTTTTCATCCAGGTCGTTTCTACCGCGTTCCTTGTTTCGCCACTGCTTGACCGCCTCACTCAAAATATCTTTTTGCGCCAAAGCCAGGTCTTTGATCAGGAACTTATTGGAAAGTGATTCCTGTTTGCTTAGAAACCGCATCCTGTCTTCGTCCGCTTCTACCATTTCCTCATAAACCCCCCTTTTTGTAAGCAACTTGACGACAATTGGTGAAGTATCAATACAAATAATCACGAGTAGCAAGACAAGCCGGACGGCACCGGCAGACTTTCCTTCAGGCGTTTTTTCAAAATTACTCAATGACTCAAGCTCTGTGATTAAACCGGGATGAACCGGATCAAATGCGATATTTGCGGCCTTAGTGATTTCAGCTGTAGCCACTGCATCATCCTGTTCAGTTGTATTCTCTGCCTTTGCCGCTTTAACTTTGCTATGTGCATTGGATGTGATCAAAGAATCGTAACTCGAGGAGAACTCTTTTTCCTCGGCTGACATGATCGTTTGCAGCGAATCGCGTGTATTCAGGCACTGCTGTATATTTCTTTGAACCCGTGGTATTTCGACATTTGTTAAATTATGGTATTGTCTGCTGGCGCTTGCTTTCCATTGGGAATGAACGGTTCCCAAATTGTCAGTGTAATGTGTATAATTCACAGATGAATGAAGAAGGGTATAAGCAGTTTGGCCCATGGTTGCTTTTTCCCTGTTAAACAAAGTCATATTAGCCGTATTTGCACTATCTCGTCTAATATGTTCCTTATGACCTGGCGATTGAAGACCTTGCAATTTCTGGAGCCGTAACGTGCTATCTTTAGTTGTTAATTGACCCACCTCGCCTTTTTGAGCTTTGATTTGAATCTTTCTTTTGGCTTCTGCATTGTCGATAAACTCTTGGCGATCCCTTGCAATTTGACCATTAAGCCTTTGCTCATAAATTTTCACTTCCAAAGGCCGTGATATGGAATAGGACAGGATCACCGCAACTGCAAGCCTGAACAATGCGGTACTTATCAAACGAACCCATTGCCCCCATGAAGTATCCTCTGTCTTTGGTTTCTTCATCGTCTTTACCAAACCCCAGTCGATCGTAAAAATGGCGAATCCCCAGAAAAGGGAGAACAGGATCAAATAAATCTCCTGAAGAACGGTATCGGCACCAAATATGGAATGGGTGGCGAACATCATTGAAATGAAGCCCAATAAGGTCGTAATGATAACGCCCAAACCTATAGGGTAAAATTTGTGCCGCTCATTATCGCAGTTTTCCCGGAGGAACTGAACATTCACACCTCCACAAAAAAGCACGATATTGGAAATAATTCTCTTCATTGATAAGGGGGTTTATTTTAGCTGATATGATTTAAAATTTTTTAACTACGTTTCTTATACCGTTCATTACGTTTTTGCCGTTCTTCAAACTTTTTGGCGGCGTTTTCCTTGATGGCTTCTTCATTATCCGCTATTATTTGCCTGATAAAGGCTGACTGAAATGCGAAAAGTTCTTTGGTCGACTGGACTTCAAATCTTGAATTAATATTGAATTTAACTTTGGCATTAGCATAAAACCCCTCGTTCGCTATTTTCAAAGCGGGCATCTCTTTGAGCAACTGTAGCGGTTTTTTATGCGTCGTAAATTTCGTCCCCGCGATCCTGTTAATTTTCAACTTGATGACCTCTGATGATTCCAAGAACTTTAACTTAATGGGCCTGCAATAGGCCGCTAATATCGTTTTCTCCTTTTCCATACTCATTGATAAAGAGGATTAGTCATTTCCAACATTTCTGCACCATTTATTACTTTATATTTTACATCTATTTTTTTATGCCGCGTCAAATTGCTGAGATTTGCTTGGATGCGGCTGGCGCACTCTCGGTCATTTGTGATCACCAACATTGATTTGCCGGCAAGCGCCTCATTTTCAGCAAAAGCGAACAAGTCTTTGTCAGCAAAAGCGTTAACATCAAGTTGCGCTTTTATATCGGGTAGGTAGACAATCTCCTCTTTCAGGTAATTTGCGATGATTTTTTTCGCAATCCGCGCAGCAATATTTACTTTATCGTTCCTTGCGTGTTTGGCAAATTTGATAATTTCGTCGTAAGTCGCTCCGTGAACAACAATACATCCACCTGATTTTTTGTATTGTTCTGCAATAGTGTCGATCGCTTTATAATAGGGCTTGCTCAATTTATCTTCTAGCCAGATATTCGTATCGATTAAGCAGTAATCATAGAGCACTTGCTGGGCGACGACGATTGCCGATACCTCGTTCTGCTTTTTTTCTGGTACAATTGGTATGATAACGTTGCTTTCTGATGAATCGGGTAGGTCTTCAGGACCAACCAACTCAACTTTGAATTTTACTTTTCCTTCTTTACCCGCATTCAAAATCCTGACACTAACCATAGCTCCCGGCTCCGATTCGATAGCCGACCGGTCAAAAGCGGTATTCAGGTCTCTGACGATAAAGTCAATTACAGGCCGTGCCCCCGCTTTATCATTACTGAATTTGCCCGAAAGGATTTCGATGATCGTCGGATCTATGCTGATCAAAGTGCACTGTCGTTCAACCGTCACAATACGAATGATGTTCTCGACCACTATTTCACCGATGATAACAGGGGGCAGTTCATTGAAGACCAATACATGTTGTATTCTCCCGAGTACCTCCGGATAATCAAAAGGTTTATGATATTCTTTTAAGCTATGCGCATTCCAGCCCTGGAGCAGGATTTCTTTAATAGCCGCTTGAAATTCCGTGTCTTCGGTATTATTCCCTTGTGCAATTTGCGCTTGTTTTTCTGCAATGACGGCTTCGCGTTCAAGATTCGAGGTGAAAATGATTATACAATTGTTGAAATTTCGTTCATCATTGTTCCAGTTTAACCGGCCCTCATCCAATAGTCCCATAATATTGATCATGATCCTTGGATGCGCCTTTTCTATTTCATCAAAAACTATGACCAGTTTATTGTTCAGGCGGTGTTTTCTAAATAGCTCGGGTTCTGTATTGCTGCCAATATAACCAGGAGGACTGCCGATAATTTCATTGATCTGTGCTTCGTGAGCTAATTTATTACAAGTAATGATATGAATTTCGTAGCCTTGCGAAGAAAGCGTCGAGGTGATCTGTTTCGCTGTTTCCGTTTTTCCAACTCCGCTTGGCCCTACAAAAAAGAAATTGAGCGGTTTTGACTTTCTCCGTATCCAGGTTGCGATGGCGTCAGCAATGTAGTCGAAGCTATCTTCCTGGCCCTTGACTGACTGTAATGAGGTTACCACCTTATGCGGATCGATCTGTTTCTTTTGCTTGGCTAATTCGTTGGCCAGCCTGATGGCGTCTACAAACAGCCGATCTAATTCATTAGCATCAAGGTCATTTTGATGATTTGACGGCGATAAAAATTGGCTTTCAAATCCATGGTTATCGTTGATTTGATAATAAAGTTTCGTATCGATACGTAAAGCTTCTGCCAATGACGATAACTGGTCCTTTACGACAGTTTTAAGGTCCCTTAACCCATAGGAGCTTTCGTTGAACGAGGAGGCTAATTTTCCCAAAAAAAATGGGGTGATATAGTTGAGCTGTATATCATATTGAGAAAGTGCGGTGGATTTGATGTATTCATAAGCAACCTGAACCAGGTCGGGTACTTTAAGCGGATTATAAACGAGAAATGAATTGATACGCCCGCAAAATTCCGGCCTGAATTGATGACCATCGCCACTTCGCGAAAGGGTATCTTTCAGCTTGTTTTGAAAATCTGTATTTAACAAGGCCTCGATCGAATTTCCGGGATGGTTTTTCAACTGCTCATTTTTTAATGCCACAACCCGGTCACGTTCAGCATTCGAAGTAAATATTAAAATACAATCTCTGAAATCACCCTCTTTCTCATTCCAACTCAAAGTCCCCTTGTCCAGCAACTGCATTAACGCCGTGATGACTTTTTCATGAGCTTTCTCGATCTCATCAAATAAAATCACCAAACGGCTGCTTTTTTCCAATTCTTCAAAAAGTTTTGGCGGTGTTTCGCTACCGACAAAACCCGTCGCCGATCCGATCAGCCTGTTGACGTCATGCTCCTGCTGATATAAATTCATCGCTAAAGGCACATACCGATAACCTGATTTTTTTAGTGACGCAGCCATTAATTCAGCCGTAAATGTTTTACCAACCCCACTGGTGCCGATCAGCAAAAAACTTAAAGGATTTTCCCGCTTGCGCAAATTGAAATGAGCTTTGACCTTCCTTGTTATTAAAGGCGTGATCTCTGACTGGCCGATAACCTTGTTTAAATTTGCCGTGAGGACCTCTTCATCAATTTCAATATGCAAGGGTATAATTATCTCGTTCTCCAGCAGTTCCGCAGTATTAAGATGCTTCAAACTTGTATTATAGAGTCTTTTTGAGATTTCCATGGTCGTTAACTCACGGCGGACTAAAGACTTTACTATTGTTTGAAGTTCGATAAAATCCAAAGGGATTTTTTCGTTGATCCTCAACCGTTGAACGATATGATTAATTTCTTCTTCATCTGGCAAGTCGATGAAATGAGTTAAGTCGTTATTAACCTTGACAGGATGCGTTCTTTGGCTAATGAAAATGTTATAAAAGTAAGCATTGCTAAAAAGCATATCGCTGTAGGCCCCGAAATGGGTATCCAAAGAAACAGCATCTTGGCAGTCATAGATAATAATGATCCGGTTCCGGAGTTCCGGGTTGCTGTCATATAATGCTTTTATATTGTTAAATAATGTAGCGTAGTTTTCCTGGTTTTCAAATGAAGTCGAGCCCGGCGAACGGATAATAATCGCGGACTTAACATCCTTAGAGTTCCTGGTTAATATCCTTTCCATATGCCGGTACATCTCCGCAACATTTTCACGCAACTTCCAAAACCCATTATTTGCGTTCATGTGTTTCACCTCGATATACCGGTCATCGTCATCGAAATTAACAGGCGCATCAGGCTTCGGCGCTTGCTGGGTATTGCGTACCGTATGAAGCGGGCTTTTAATGTGTGAAGCCCTGTAAACCTTATTGACGGTGACTGTTTCCTGCGCTTTGATCGCAGAATTCAGGTTTAAAAACTTTTTAAGATCGGTTTTACTGTAAGAGTGAAAGCGATTGTTTGTATCATAAAAGAGGACGATATCATAGTTCTCGTTCTTTAAATAGAGATATAATTGCTGCTGGAGGCTGTACTTTTTTAAATCCTCATCAACAAAATAGTCCTCCCAGTTACCGTAAATTGCGGTAAATAATCCCCTTTGTGAAATATTGATATTTGTAATTCTTTTTACCGGCATCCGCTTACGATTTGATCTATTTATTGATGAATCCGAGCTGCCGCTTCAACTCTTTTTTTATCCCAACCTTTGCCAGCGCGTTGGCATCCGCCAATTCATATTGGCTGTTATCACCTGTCCCTTTTGGAGGCGCGACGTCCCCCATCTGGTAACCTTGCTTGCTGATAATATCCTTGACCTCGTAGATACTTTTACGCAGTTCATCTTCGCTTAACGAACTATCATCATTGCGTTGAAAAACAACGTGGTTTTTAGTAAGGGTTTCATCGGGATGAATAATGACCGATATTTCAGTTCCATTACCGTTTCGCAATATCGCAAAGACACCTTCCCGCTGATCTGACTCCATTTCGCCACCGAGATAATTATGAGCCGGGATGCCATCATCCAATATTTTGACTTCGAAGCCTCTGGCCAGCATCGCATTAATAATGTCTTCGCTGATTCTGACCCTTTCCTCAGAAGCCATTCCTCTTCGTAAAGCCAGCTTTATTAATTCGCCCTGGTCGAATTTGATCTTCTCAAGTTCGGTAAATATTTCCTTTACCCTGTCTTCTGACAGATTAGGACTGTCTCTTTGCGATTCCAATTCATCTTTTAAACTTTGTGCTTGCCGCTCCAACGCCCCATACTCATCCTGGGTCCAAAAATCAAGCTCGACCTTTACCTCGCACCCTCCATCGTCTTTTATCCGATTTCCGTCCTCATCAGTAAAATAGACTTCGCTGCGGTTCCTGCTCATGATCTGCAGCAGCTCGATCGCCTCTTTCAAAACAAGGTTATGTATCGCTTCAAACTTTAATTGCTTTCTTAAAATATCCTCTTCCAGTTCCCATAGATCGCTGGTAAGGCTCGTCGCCAGAGCGATAGCCGCAGCCGGCGGAAGGCTTCCATTGCTAAAACTGGAGAACCTTTTTTGAAGCTCCCTTAGCCTTCCAGGAGCATATTTATCATGATTGGTCCGTTCGCTCACATCTTTTAACAAGATATCTAAATCTTTGATCATGAGCTGCGCCCGTCTCTTTTCATCCGCCTCCCGCTGGTAAATACCGGCCACCTCGCTTCTCACATAATTGATCTCCTGCTGTTGCCTGGCAAAAGATTTGTCCATTTTGTCGCCAAGTTCACCGATCTGATCCCCTGTCCATTCACGCAGGTCATTAATGCCCGCATAAAACTCATCTGCCTGACGTTTCATCGCAGCACGGTGCTTTGCTTCTTGCCGGGCCATTTCATTTTCCAGCCCATGGATCTCATGGTCCATCTGGTTCCTCAGATCCTGGAACCTACTTTGCGCGATGCGTTCAGCGTCTTGTTTTGCTTGCACAATAATGTTGTCCAGCTGCCCCTCCAGGTTCCTCAGCTGGCCTTGCTGCCGGATAAACTGGTCTTCGGTCTGGGAAAAAGATGACACTTTAATCGATTTGCTCATGATATATTTTAAATAGTGATATGCTGGTTAGGCACACCGATCATTAACTGGTAATCATTATATACATGTATTTCTATACTCCTGTCCCGCTCCTCAAAATAATGCGATTCTCCTTTAAGCTTGTCTGTCAGGTAATGTATCCGCTGATTCGATGACCCCCTAAGGCCTTTATTATCATTTAGTTTTTCCACATATTTTCCATCAATGAGCACATCGGTCAATGACAGTAAGGCCACAGCTTCTTCCCAATTGAGTTCCTTCAGGGTAAACCCCGAAAAGATAATGACATTGAGCTCGGGCCTGATCGACCTTACCATGGCTAATAACTTCACCAGTTTTGAAGCCTGCATAAAAGGTTCACCCCCGCTGATCGTGATCCCCGCAATTCTGTAATTCCCACAGATGTCTGCTGCAAGCCGGCCGACTTCCATCATTTTATTTTTAACAAACGGGATCCCGTCCGGCGTGACACAATTCCGGCAGTTAAACGGGCACCCCTGTACCCAGATAACAAGGCGGTTTCCGGGACCCAGTTCCCTGGTCCCGGTATCGCATATATCTAAAACGTTGATGTGATCCACCATTATTGTTTCTCCTTTAACTGATAAATTGGCAGCTGGTCCCGCTTTTCAATTATAGCCCGAATTTCCTGGTCATACTTCTCCAGCCTTTCTCTAATTTCTTTATTTAACAGTTCGACATGAGTCAAAACGCCTTCCCGCGAACCCAAAACGCCATAAATCTTTTCGTTTTCCAACCGATGCGCCGCAAATGTTCCTAATACCATATCATGTTCTTTGCTGATTTTTTCCAAGTCTGATTTTACTTCCGAAATTTTGATCACATACTTATTATAGTCTGTAACCAAGTCACCGTACCCTTTTGTAAAACCTTCGAAACAATCTTTTAGGGGTTTATGCGAAAGCAGTTTTAAGGTCTCTGTTAAACCATTCTGAATGGAATGCAGGTTCGCCGTTGCGGTATCTATATTCTCCCGTAAAGCATTTTCTAAAAAATCTTTTGTACTACCCAACGACTCATTTAAGGCACTGAGGTTCCTGATATGGGACTTGATCAGTTCCGTACTTTCCGCTTTTAATCCTAAAATATTGGACTCAATCTCTTTTTCGTCGACGCTGGCAAGCTCAGCCAATTTAGCTTCCAACGTCCTTATTTCAGATCTCAATATTTCCAGATCGGCATACTTTAGCTTTATATTTTCCTTTAGAATAAGGCGCTTTGATATTGCTAATATTTTTAGTATATTTGAATCTAAATGCACCAGATCGATAAAAATATGTTTCAAGGATTAAATATACTGGAGTTTACTGAGAAATTCTCAACGGATGCTAAGTGTTGGGACTACTTAGCTGCTCAAAAATGGGAAAAAGGCTACCAATGCGGTAATTGCGGCCATGTTCGTTACTATAACGGGAAGCAGGCGGGCACCCGGATATGTTCTAAATGCAAGTATTCGGAGTCGGCTACCGCTCGTACCTTATTCCACAAGCTCAAGTTTCCCATACGCAAAGCATTTCATATTATCTATACGATGTCCTGCAACAAAAAAGGTCTTTCCAGCTACGAACTGTCCCGTCAATTGAGCCTTCGGCAGAAAACTTGCTGGTTTTTCCAGCGAAAAGTGCAGGAAGCTATGCGTAGTTCGGGAAACAACCTCCTTAATGGCACTGTACAAGTTGATGAATTTTTCGTTGGTGGTCCCGAAACAGGCAAACCCGGTAGAGGTAGTGAAAAGAAAAAGCTCGTGGTGATGACCCTTCAGGTTGATGCCTTCGGCATACACCGTTGCTATGCCAAAGTGATTCCCAATGCGACAAGTGATGAGTTAGGGGCTTTCTTACAGGAGAAGGTAGCTGCGCAAGCAACCATAAAAACAGATAAATGGTCTGGCTATACGCCTTCTAAAACAGATTTTCCTAATCTGCAACAGGAAAAATCCGATAAAGGCAAACGGCATCCCTTAATGCACAGGCAAATCATGATGTTCAAAGCCTGGCTACGGGGGATTCATCACCATTGCTCACACCTGCAGAGGTATATCGATGAGTTTTGTTACCGCTTTAACAGGCTTAAGTATCCCGACAATATGTTTCATAACCTTATCAAAACGATGATCGGAGCCGGACCGATATATCTGCAAAAATCATGGATTATTTAAACGCCTTATTCTATTTTCCTTTTCGTCTAGCAACGCTTTGGTTTTAGCTACTTCAGCAGTAATTTTTTGATTTTCACTATCAGCCTCCTCAATCTCTTTTGTTAGCACACTCGCAAACTGTTCCATTTCCCGTTTAAACAATGGGGAATTAAATTGCTCCGAAATCGTATGGCTGATCTCGCTAAGGTCCGAGGCAATACCCTGGGCGTTATTTTCATTGACGCTCTGCGCCAAAAGCCTGATCTGTACTTTTATTTCTTCAATATCCATATACGTCAGTTAAAAACCCGGTTATAATAAACCGTTCCATTCAGGTCTTTTATTTGTAGCCAAGGGTCAGTTAATAGGTCTTCGTTGAAAATTGCCTGATATTTTATAACCTTTTGATTATTGATCAAAAAATAGGAACTGGCAGAGCGCTCGTTCAATTCCGTCAAATCAATAGAAAATGATTTTCCGCGATACGAAAAATGAAATATTTGGCCGGGCTCTACTAATAACCAGGTAGAAAAAGGCAAGGTGGCTGTGCATTTTTCCGGGTAGCTATCCATCTCAATTATACCGGGTTCCATGATTTGTTTTAGACTTACCGGTTGAGCCGCCAATTCATCACAGCCCATTAAGGAGGTGTCGATCCCTTCAATGAAAGGTATCAGAGACCTATAAGCCGTCAGCGGGGACTGGATCCAGATGGGGCCACTTAAGGAAGCAGTACGTACGTAGTTACAAATTGCTTCTGCAAGAGCAGTGAAGAATGGCTTCAGCAAAAGCTCTTTATTGAAGATTTGTTTAAATCCGCTGTTCCCAAAATGTAAATTTTGCCGGTCAAAAGCATGTTGATTGCCAGCGATCCTGTTGCGGGGGTCCGTTACCAGATCGTTTAATGCCAGGATATGCTGGTAATCAAATAATGCATCAAAAACCTGATCATTGGTTACGCCAGGTAGGAGAAACCGGCTGATGGCTGTAAAAAAATCTTTCTGAAAAGGTCCAATAGCAAGCTTGCTGATCGCAAACCCGGAGAAACCCGAGTCATCGTTATCCCCTGCTAATACCCAGCAAGCATTGCGTTCAATAACGATCACAGAAAACTTACCAGGCGCCACTTGACCTATTAGCCCGTCAACAGCAGAAGATATAGTATAGTCTCTTGGAAAGGATGTCTTTAACGACTCCAGCAGCCCTGGAACCGCGTATAACTCGTAAGTTAAAACGATGGAGCGTTCATCAATTTCCTTGCAAGCGGCTAATATGCTTTCGGACGCTAATTTAAGCTGCGTTTCAGTTGTTATGGAGGCTGAAGCAAACGATAGCCGCTGAAAATACTTAACCGCCAAAACATTGTTGGCAGCAAAATATATAACTTCACCGTTCCGTACCAGTATAGCCATGTAAATCAATTAGTTTTATCAAATCAGGGTGACTCAAATCAAAGTCGCCTTAAAAAAGGTCACCAAGAGAAAAATTGAGCTTGGAAAAGAGAATCCCGAAAAGCTGACAAAGATTTCAATCGTGACAAATTTTAGCTCACACATACTATCTACTAGATAATAAGGTGTGTAATTTATGAATAAATATCCTTACTGTCAATACGATATCCCTAAATTTCTTAAAAATAATATACCGACCGGTACTAAACATCACAGTAACTCCTCAAAGGGCTCAGGCTCTACTCCACGATTAATCCGCTGTTACAGAAATCCAATAAATACAAATGCGCTAAAACGCATTAAACCCCCTCAAGTCATCATCGCGACCCGTCTTACAGATCACAAAAGAATTCTCGGCATAAATTGAAAAGATGGATGATTGGGTTGTTGCTTTTTTCATAATTGGTTATAGATAAAAAAGCCCCCCTCGTTTTCCGGGATGCTGATGATATATTTTTGAGTTTTAAGATTATATAAGGCACTCCCGAAATTATTGGAATAATCAGGACTCACGCGATAATAATTATGTTCAAAATAAAACTGTATATTTTGGTGCCATCAATGCAAGAAATTAGCAAAAAGTTTACCATATAAATTCTTTCAATTTGCTATATTAGAATAATAAAATAGCTATGAGCGATACACACCATTCCTGTTCTAATTGTAACATCACAACCAAAGGCGTTAAAATTTTGCAATGCAGAAGTTGCGGAAAAGTATTTTGTGAAAAATGCACGATATACAAGTCAAAATTTTTCGGATCAGAGAAACTCTGCCCGGGATGTCAAAAAGATAGTTTTTGGTTCACAACATTAGGAAAAATAGCATAAACTCAACATCCCGGAATATCAAAGCTGATGATAAATTGATGATCACCAGCGATGTTTTTATCCGTTAAACGCTGATTTTCAAAATATGACAAGGGGCTTCGCTAAAGATTGCTTTGAGGTGGACTATACGCGGCAGTGAATTTCAAGAAATCAAATAAGCAATAGCGAGTCTGCAAAGGGAGCCGATTATAAAAACCCTACTGCAATAACTTTGTGGATGGGCAAAATGGCACAAAAAGATAAAGGTTCGTTATTTTATTTAAGAATGATTCATCAAATTATGCTTGTGTTGAATTTCGGGCGTCAAAGGCATAAGGAAATAGTGATTTTTTGGCTGGATAATGAAATTTTTATTCCCAACCGTTTGAATAAGTGTTTTTGGGGTCGGATAACTCAGAACGCTCGAAAGAAACTGTTTCTACTCAGTTTCAAGCAACCATGTTTTCGCCATACTGAAACTGCTTGCCTGGGTAACGGAGTCCTCATACCTCACTTTGTTAAGATGTGCCGTGAATAAAATATAAAGCGCAACGATTTGTATAACAATGTTTTATAGAAAATGACAATAGGTCTACCACAATACATTTCTGTTTATATTGCTTTTTGTTCTCGATATTATACAAACAATCGGTGGGAAGGCGCAAAATAAACTTGAAAAAAGGTAGTCTACTAATTTTACAATCCTGTTTTATTGACAATCTCCCGATTTTCTAATTCCTTTCTCTTTTAGCATTTTTTTTAGGGGTATCCCTTAATGACCCAAATGCCTTTTCTAACTCTCCTTTCATTTGCATCATTAACCACAGGTGAAAACTTGTACATCATGCAAAATCAAGGAAATTATGACCTCATTAGATTTAATCACCAGAGAAGACCTCGAACACTTCAAGACTGACCTGTTTGCAGAGCTACGCAAGTTAGGTATCAATTCTACAATAGAGCAAACCGGTAAAAAATGGTTGAAAAGCGCCGAAGTAAGGAAGCTATTAAAGATTTCAGCAGGAACTTTACAAAACCTGCGAATCAATGGCACGATAGCGCATAGCAAAGTCGGCAGCCTGCTTTATTATAATCAGGAGGATATTACCCGGTTACTTGAAGGAAACACCTCAAAAAGATAACCCGATGAAACTATCCTATCCAATAGAACAGTTTCTGCGTAAAGCATCAAATGACAACCGTTTGCTGCCATCCCATATCAGCCTGTTTACATCTATGTTCTATTACAGCCCTGGCGATACTCCCGAAATTTTTTTTAAGGTTAGCCGAAAAAAATTGATGCGTTTTTCACGGATCAAATCCGTTGCCACCTACCATAAATGTATCCGGGAACTGGTAGCTTACGGCTATATCATCTATCAGCCATCCTATGACCCGTACCGGGCAAGTATGGTGTCACTTACCTCTAATAAATAAGAATTATGAAAGAGACAACCGTATTAGGTTTCTATCCCGCTTTAGAAGCTGGTTATGAACCACGCAATTATTCCTGGACAACGGAGGATGTGCCGGTAGGCGAATACGAAGCCAAACTGGACTTTATGATCTGGTCGAAAAAACAGGTCGCCATTAACTGCTATTTGACGACCCCTAAATCGGGGCAACATTTCAGGCTTACAGCCTATCGTAATAAGGCAGAAGATTACCTGGCAGGTGCAATAGCCGTCCGCTTTTTGCCGTTCGGTTCTGTCCTTTTGGTAACCATCGAACTCAACGGAAGCGGCAACCCCAAATGGACTAACGCCGTCCTAATCCGAGCAGTTAATGAGGAATTGCAGCCGGTAAAAGGCCACGATGCGCAGCATCGTTTGGAGTTTTAACCGCGTCCATTTTTGAAAAAAATGGAGCAAGCGGAAGTTGGGCAGAGCCCTACTTTGCTTGCCCCACGCTATCGCTACGGGGGTTTGACTTATACTCCGGGTATAAGTTGAGGCCCCAGGGCTATCGCAAAGCCCGAAATCATTATAAGTCAAGTTATAAGTCAGTACAAAAATGAGCACTAAAGATAATAATACCAAAACGCTACGCTTTTCGGATGATACGGGTGAAAAGCTCGGAAAACTTGCCGAAAAATTTGGACGGGGAAAGCAGGTTTTCTTTGAGCAGATGGTAGAATATTTCCACCGTACCAAAAAAGATCCCATAGATATTAACGACGAAATACTTAAAAACACGCTCGTTAAAAATCATGATACTTATATCCGATTTATCCGGGCGCAGGAAGAAAAAATACTAATCCCTGTCAAAACTGAAGTTGACCGTATGGTACAATCCCAAATCAAAATACTTGACTGCTTTAATGGGCAGGTTTTGAAAGCTAATAAGGACTTACTAAATAATCAGCAGGCACAGATCGAGAAATTAACGGAAACAGATAAGTTGCTCAAAGCCATTACTGAAAAACAAGAAACCAAAGAAAGCCTGAAACTTAAATTTCTGTATATCCTGAACAGCTATAATAAGGCAAGAGAAAACTTTGGTTTTGCGACTTCGGCTAAAGAAAAAGAAGAATTACTGTTAATGACACGCCAGCAAATCACAAAACTTTAATCCTGAAATTGAATGTATATCAATATCACCGACAGCGAAACCGCAGATAATAAAGGAAGCAGCGCCGGCCTGGTTCATTATTTGGACAAGGAAAACCGGACGGACAAGGAAAAGCAGCAGGAATACTGGTTTAACCACGAGCGCAATAACATTGTTTCTAATGAGGTAAGGCCAGCCATTGATTATAATATAGCCAAATTGAGTAAGGTTGACGCTAAGTTTTTCCTGGTCAATATCAGCCCAAGTCAAAAAGAGATTGCTTTTCTGAAAGAAAAATACGGTGAGGGTGGTGCAAAGGAGCACCTGAAAGCTTACGCAGTATCCATCATGGATGAATACGCCCGGAACTTTAAAAGGCCGGGTATAGAAAGCGGCAAAGACCTGCTCTGGTTCGGCAAACTGGAAATGCACCGTTATTACAGTCATAAAGAACCGGAAGTGAAACAAGGTATCAAAAAGCGGGGCGAACGCAAGGACGGCGAACAAATGCACATACAGGTGATCGTCAGCCGTAAAGATATTACCAACAAGATTAAACTTAGCCCAATGAATAAATCAAAGGGCAAAAATACCGAGCATTCTAAAAAAATGGGACAGTTTGACCGTTCAGCCTTTAAATCATCGGGAGAGCGGCTATTTGACACGCAGTTTAGTTTTGACCGTGCTTTAACAGAAACTTTCCGCTATGCCAATACGCAAAAGAAAGGCAGCCTGGAGCAAAGAATGGCGCTTCACGCGGAAAAGAGAAGCCAGGAAGAAGCACAGAAATTACGACCATCTGAAAAGCTGCAACAAATGCCGGGCAAAAAGACAGATTTGGTACAAGATAAAACCTACCTGAAACCGCCTGAACCGACACAATTCCTGAAAAGTTTATTTAATAAAACCGCACCGGACAGCGCACCAGGGATACCGCGTAAGAAGAAAAAGAAGAAAATCAAAGACCAGGAACAAGACCAGCAACAATCTTTATAAATCATCATCATGCAAACAGGAGAAGATACGCAGGGACTACGCAAGATCATCGACTTTACCCGGTTGATTAGCCTTTTTATTTTGGCTATCCATTTCTATATCTGCTGTTACCAGGCATTTAGCCACTGGCACTGGACGGCAGGGATCACCGACCGTATTATCGGCAATATTGCCAAAACAGGCTTGTTCAGTAATATATGGAAACCCAAACTGGCGGCATTGCTGTTTCTAATTATTTCATTAGTTGGTGTTAAGGGAAAAAAGGATGAAAAAATGAATTACCGCAGCATTACCGCTTACATGGTTACGGGCCTACTAATTTACTTCATCAGCGTGTTATGTTTTTACCTGCGCACAACAACCGCCATAGTTGCTATCAGTTATATGGTATTAACCGTAACGGGCTATTTACTGATCCTGACTGGCGGCACTTATTTATCACGTTTACTCAAAGACAAGCTGAACAAGGATATATTTAATACCGATAACGAAACATTCCCGCAGGAAGAAAGATTACTGGACAACGAATATTCCGTTAATCTGCCCGCCATCTATAATTTAAAGGGCAAACAGCGTAAAAGCTGGATAAACTTTATAAATCCCTTTCGGGGCATATTGGTAGCCGGAACGCCGGGAGCAGGTAAAAGCTACTTTGTTATCCGTCATATTATTGACCAGCATATAAAAAAAGGATTTACTTTATTTCTCTATGACTTTAAATATGATGATTTGACTAAAATAGCCTATAACAAGCTGTTGAAATACAGTAAGAATTATCCCATCAAACCGGCCTTTTATGTGATCAATTTTGACGACCTGAATCGTACCCATCGCTGTAACCCGCTCGACCCGCAAAGTATGGAAGATATAACGGATGCCACAGAAGCAAGCCGTACTATTATGTTAGGGCTAAACAGGGAGTGGATTAAAAAGCAGGGGGACTTTTTCGTAGAAAGCCCGATAAACTTTTTAACAGCCATTATTTGGTATTTAAGAAAATACCAAGACGGCAAATATTGCACACTGCCACACGTAATCGAACTAATGCAAGCTAATTACGATCATCTATTTGCAGTATTGGAACAGCAGGAGGAAATAAAAGTATTGATAAATCCATTTATTTCTGCTTATCACAACAAGGCAATGGCACAATTAGAGGGGCAGATTGCCAGTGCCAAGATTGGTTTAGCGCGTTTATCTTCACCGCAATTATATTATGTATTAAGCGGTAATGATTTCACGCTGGACGTTAATAACCCCAAAGAACCCAAGATAGTCAGCATCGGTAACAACCCACAGAAATTACAGATTTACGGTGCGGTACTATCGCTTTACATTTCCCGTATGATTAAACTGGTGAACCGGAAGGATCAGCAGAAATGCAGTTTGGTTTTTGACGAGTTTCCTACCATTTATTTTAATAACATAGATAGCCTGATTGCTACCGCGAGGAGCAATAAAGTGGCTACCACTTTAGCGGTGCAGGATTTCAGTCAGCTAAAAAAGGACTACGGCGCAGAAATGGCAGACGTAATTACCGGGATAGTCGGCAATGTTATCAGCGGGCAGGTGACTGGTAGTACTGCAAAAACTCTATCGGAAAACTTCGGCAAGATTGTACAGGATAAAAGTAGTATGACTATTAACAGTAGTGATACATCCACTACTAAAGCTACCCAACTGGACTACGCCATACCTGCCGCTAAAATTGCAGCACTTTCATCAGGTGAGTTTGTGGGCATTGTAGCGGATAACCCTGATTGTAAAATCCAGCTTAAAGTTTTTCATAGCGAGATACAGAATGACCATACGGATATTAAGGCCGAAGAAGATAATTATAAGCCTATCCCCGCTATAGCCAAAGTAACCGAAGAAGATATACAAGAAAATTATTTAAGGATTAAACAGGATATTACGGACCTCTTTAAAGAAGAACTGGCTTTATTAAATGCAAAGGATGTTTTGGAAGAAGCGGCACAGCAGCCATCTGGTGAGCCTAAAGAGGAAGAAGAAAAATCAAAAGAAAACGGAGAAGTATCGGGGCAAACGATTTCTATGTAAATAAAGAAAGAATTAAATTAAAAGGCTATGATTTTTCTCCTGAAAATGATTTTATCGATGCAATTGCCCACTACCCTCAAAACATGAGCATCTAAAAAATCTTCGTTCCGCTGCATCTATTCACTTCCAAGCTTAAATAGCATTACAGCTTTCCCATCATCAAACTGAATATTCCAGACATGCCAGGCTTTAAAATAGGCACTTGTAATTTTAATAAGTTGTAACGTTCCGTCGGCTAATTTGATTTTATACTGCATGTATTACCTATTAAAATATATGATACACTAAAGAGACGTTTATATAACTTAATTATTGCCGTTAGGCAGGTTTAACTTCATTTACCTTCAAACAGTAAAATAAGAAAGTCCCTAACACTCGCTGCCGGGGACTTTCAACCTAAACCTTATCACAATAGCAAGCAAGACGCTTGCATTTAGATAAGTGCAAATTATATATTATAATGGATTATTTCTTATTTCTCTTCCAAATAAGTTAGGCCAAACCTCTTATGGTGAAAAATCATTTGATACCATTCCCAAAATCGCCAGGGCTTTATTGTAAAAGTCCTATAGAGGGTTTTATCTTTAATATCGGGATGAGTTTCTAAAAAGTAGGCATATTTTCGCTGGCATCCCTCAAAGGATTTCCCTTTGCCCCCCTCTTCATTGTAATAAAAACTGCCATCAATATTACTATAGGTGTAGTTCTCCTGAAAAAAGAAGTTAAACAATGGCAGGTTACTAATTACAACAATTGCCACTATAATGATCAGTATCTTTTTCATAATTATGGTTGTTTAATTACATGGACCGCTACTATTTGGCGTATAACCACCAGTTGTATTAACATTGGGTTGACCTTTCATATCTTCTATACTGCCGCCCAGATGTGCTGGTGTCATAGCCTTATCTAATGACATTGTGGCGCCGTTCAATCCAACAACTCCCATCGCGTCCGGTATCGTAATGCCACCCGCTTGACAAGCGCTACTTACAAAATTGGTACAATTAAAAGTATTTAAATCATAGGTGCCTGGAGGATTAGCTACATAGTTGGTAATTTGATTAAATTGGGTTGCACTAACCGTGTAACTTATACTGACATTATAATTTAAGTCTCCACCATTATCGACAATTTTCGAAGGAGCGTTAAGTTTGGCATAACCGGTCGCATTGGGATAAAAACCAACGGTTTGCGTTATTGAAGTACTCCCGCTTGATTTAGTAAGTCCAATAGCAACGTGACCAACACTATTGGGCCCTATGTCAAACGACGTTCCTGGCCAGGGTTCTTCGACGTACACCGTTATTGTCATTTTTGCATTTGGATCAGTGATATTTCCGAAGCACTTCATTAAAGCTTTTGAATTAACCGCATCTTTATTTTCATCTGGCAGATTAGATGGTTCTGATGCAGGGCTTGAACTGCTGCCCGTCCCGCCACCGCCGCCGCCCGCATCTCCGGTACTTCCAGTATAACCACCACCGCCGCCGCCACCACCGCCATCATCATAAATCGTTGTAGTGCAGTCTAATTCTGAATAGACGGTAAACACCCCATCACCGTCAATGTAACTGCTGTCATTCCATTGACAATCCTGTTGAATAGAAACTTCATCAGTTTGAAATTTTGATGATTGTGTTGTACTGGTTTGTGCTGTTGTAGAAGAAGTCGACTTAGGTTTAATTTTGCCCATCAGTTTACCATTCCCATAGACATCCCCGCTAATTAATTTATAATTTTGGTCATAAATAAATACCCGGCCTGTAAAATCAGCAACTGTCGCCTTCTGTTTTCGTTGCAAGTAAATGGCATCGGGAATAATTTCTAAAATTCTGGATTGAATTTTCCCTGTTGAATCTCTTATAAATGCCAATTTACGGTATCCCTGTTTTACATTTTTAAAAGTGGGCTGGCCATTTAAGTAAACAAGCCAGTAATTCCCTTTCGTATTATTAACCGATTGTGCCTTTTCCCAGGCAAACGGTACGGAAGAAAGTGCAAATGTTTTATTTGAACCTGCCGTACTTGTTGCATTCAAGCTATTGGTATTTGATGGTGTTGAAGCATTTTTGCCGTACCAATCTTTAACTTGAGCGAGTGACAGCGATTGAAGCGAATCGGCGTTTTGTAAAGCAGATTTTGGGTTGGCTGACTGCTGATCTTTTTTACAGGAAATAATCATACTCAATAAGAGTAGCATTGAAATTAATTTCGTTTTCATAGCTTTTCATTGATTTTAGAACGGGTTTGCATTGGTTAATTTTTGACTTATGTCAAAATTCCTTTTTTACCACGTACCCTGCTTAGGGTTTCAGGGCTTATTCCCAGGTAAGAAGCTACTTGCCCCATTGATGCTTTTTTCAAAATACCAGGGTGGGATTTAAGTAGTAATTCGTACCGTTCTCTTGCTGAAAGCGTCCGAAGCAAAATTGACCTTTCTTCGCTTTGTATATAATATTTCTCTGTAACTATCCTGCCTATATAATTAAACTCTTTAAAGTCGGCATAAATAGCTTGTAAATCAGTCCACGACATAGATTGAATCACGCTATGTTCCAGTATTTCAATACTTTCTGCTGCTGGCTGTTGGGTTAAAAAGCTATAGATAGAGATCATAATATCTCCCTGGCCCATGAACCACGAGGTACATTCCTTACCCTCTTTAGTGTAATAATAGGCCCTTGCAAATCCTTCTTTAATAAAAAAGATTTTCTTCGCAGTCTGGCCTTCAGTAAGCAAAAGATGTTTTTTAGGATAATGATCCTCGGTGATATAGCCTGCGAATGCCTGCTGCAATCCGGCTGATAACGGAGCAATGAATGTAAGTGTTTGTAATAGCAAATCGGCATCCATAAAGCAAAAATTCTTTAGTTAAAACGATTTTGATATTTATCAAGGCTTATTCAGGCGATAGTACTTTTCTTTGAAATTACAATTGGTACTTATTAGTTAACACCGGAATGCTTAAAATATTGCCCTTGTAAGATTTCAGTTCGTTGAATTAACCGAAAAAATGGATTAGCCTATGGATAAACTGCTACTTATTTTCCTGCCTAAGTGAAAAGTTGTTGCCAGTGAACAGGCGTGTCAGGGCTTACCTAAAATATAGCTAATATGATTCAGGAATTAAGTACCCGGCTTTCAAAACAATTAGAGCAGGATTTGGAACAAGTTGTTTTACAGATCAAAGATCCATTCAAGAAACTCACGAGCGCCTTAAAACTCATTAGGGAAGCCCTTAAAAAGTTAAGGGGATATATCACCCAATATCCATTTGAAAACAAAGAAGAAGAAATACTCATCTTCAAGTTTACCAAGCCTGCATTTTATCAGTGGCAAATTTATTATACGGAATTATATACCATCGAGGCCGATTTGCCATTCGGTGACCTGGAAAAGCAAGTTGCTTACCTACAACAGGAGCTACACTACATCGAACGTTTTTTCCGGCAATATGCCTTTCTCTACCAATACTATAAACTCGGCGCTGTTGAACTGGATACCCTGTATTTCGTGCGAGGTGTCGATGTTCAAAGTGTATTACTACCAAACGTGCCTGATCTCGACCCTGAATTTTGCACCAGTTGCGGTTACCTTTTTTCCAAGTTTAAGGCTTTTGAGGGCTTGCAGGAATGGGTTAACGAAAGACTACAGTTCCTAAAGAAAAATCCACTTACACCATATCAGATTGGAAATGATCCCGGAGAGATGAACTGGACTGGCGATACGATCAACCTGGCCGAAGTCGGTATCGGTTTTTTCAATACGGGGCAAGTCAGGAACGGCACGGCAAGCCTATCCGAAATTTTCCGATGGCTGGAAGAAAAGTTCCAGGTCAGCATAGGCGTTCCGTCCAAACGTTTGGCTGAACTCAGGCGCAGAAAACGACTAAGCCGGACCAAATATCTTGACGAAATGAAAGAAAGCATCATCCATAAATTGGATAAGGAGGACGAGCACGACCCAGACAGGGTAAGTAATAGGTAAAATACATAATAATGATCAGCGCAAATATCAGGTTTAAAGCAATTTAACTTTTATAGTTAAGGTATCCCTAAATGGTTCAATAAAGATTTTGGGGTAGTTGAAAATTTGCTTTTGTAAATCACGGCACAATTGGGTGCCGTGCTAAATGTAAAATATTATGTTACACTATTTCACATGGCAAGCCTTTTTAGTCGCTGCCCTAATCCTTACCCTCACCTGGTATGCGGTGGTTATCCTTCTCTTTTACCGCAAAGAATTAAATGATTTTATAAGCGGCAACCGCCCGCCTGCCATGCATCCCGAACCGTTGACCCACGCATGGGATGAAGACTTTGAGGACGACCCTTTAGCCGATGAAGAAAATTTGATAGGCAAGCCTGTTATGCCCGAGGGAATGAGCAGGTTGAGTATGTCGCAATTCGGCTTTGCACCGAATGTTAAGGAAACTGCAATTCAAGATGACCACAGGGACACAGCTTTAGGACTAATACCTGATGTGTTGGAAGAACTGAAAAGCATCTTTCATATCCTGGATACAGAGCATGGGGATAAGGAAGATTTCATATCGCTGTTTGGTTTGGTAAGCTCCAAGTATCCTAAAATCAGGAACACTTCAAACCAGCAAGCCTTAAACGATTATATCCGTGAAAACCTTGCCTTTGAAATTTCAAACGAGGAATTGGACAAACTCTGGATATAATCTAAACACCTTTCAAACCACTGTTTAATCAATTTCTAATTAGTGTAATCCTAAAAATTAAAATCATCATGAAAAGTCAATTCATAAGTCCCAAAAAGTTATATATCGCTAAACTATTGTTGCTTGCCTTCATAGTCAACGCCTACTCCTTGTTACTCGATGCCTTTAATGCAATGGCCCAAGATGGAAACGCTGGTATCCAACAAGCAACCACGATGGTCAAGGGATATTTTGACACCGGTTGCAGCCTCATGTACGCCATCGGTGCGGTTGTCGGCATAGTAGGTGCCATCAAGGTATTCAACAAATGGAACGCCGGTGAACCGGATACCAATAAGGTTGCCGCCGCATGGTTCGGCTCATGTATTTTCTTAGTTGTGGTAGCCACTGTAATCAAATCATTTTTCGGGTTATGAGCAGCGTTTATCATATCAACAAGGGAATTAACAAACCGATTGAATTTAAAGGTTTGCGCGCACAATACATCGCTTATTTGGCGGTAGGGCTTGTTTCACTATTGGTCAGTTTTGCCGTGTTGTACATCTGCGGCCTAAGCCTCTTTATAATTCTGCCGGTGATCTTAGGCTTAGGGACAGCCTTGTTCCTTATCGTATTCCGGTTAAGCCACAAATACGGCGAACATGGCCTGATGAAATATTTTGCCAAAAAACAACTGCCCAAATACCTATGGTTCAGTTCCCGCCGCTTATTCACCCAACTAAAAACAAAATCATGAACAGTAGCAGAAACAGTTTTCCGACAAGCGGGGGAATAAAGGGCGCTGATATATGGCCCTTAAGCAAAGTAGAAAATGCCGCTATCCTTTCAGCTAATGGCGATATCACTATCGCCTACGAAGCGGGGCTGCCGGATATTTTTTCATTGTCTGACCGGGACTATGAAGCCTACCACCAGGCATGGGTAAAAGCAATCAAGGTATTGCCGCAATTCAGCATTTTTCACAAACAGGATTGGTTTACCGAAGCTGCATATAAGGCAAACTTTGAAAAGATGGATAAAAGTTTCCTATCCCGTTCAAGTGAACGTTTTTTCAACGAACGCCCGTACCTGGCGCACCGCTGTTATATATTCCTCACTAAAAAGCCCAATGACCGTAAACTTGCCTCATCGGTCTACAGTAATATCCTACGCAAATCAATCGTTCCGCAACAAACTATTAACCCTATTTTATTTAAAGATTTTCTGGACTGCACGGGCCAGTTTGAACGCATCCTGACCGACAGCGGTTTTGTTTCCATGCAGAGGCTGAATAATGATGAACTGGCGGGAACAGCAAACCATCCAGGTATTATTGAGCAATTTTGCTTTTTGCTGAACCCCGGCCAGCAGTCCGTTATCAGGGATATTCATTTAAAAGACGAAATAAAGGTTGGCGACCAGCATTGTGAGTTGTACACCCTTTCGGATGCCGAAGATTTGCCCGCGCTTTGCGGAAGCCGTATCAATTATGATAAGTACAGCACCGATAAAACCAAGTTCAGCATTGGGTTTGCCAGTCCTTTAGGCCAGCTATTGAATTGTAACCACATCTATAACCAGTACATCTTTATTGAGGATGCCGGGAAGACGATCAAGCGGCTCGAAGCAAAGAAATTGCGGCTGCAATCCCTGTCCGCTTATTCGAGGGAAAATGAAATTGGCCGGGATGCCTGTAATGATTTCTTAAATGAAGCTATCGGGGAGCAACGTTTACCTGTCAAAGCGCATTTTAATGTATTGGCCTGGTCGGACGATGCAGCCAAAATTAAAGACCTGAAAAATTTAGTCGGCTCCGCTATGGCGCAGATGTATGCCACGGCCAAACAGGAAACCGACGGTGCGCCGCAGGTTTGGTGGGCTGGTTTACCCGGCAACGAAGCAGACTTTCCGATGAATGACACCTTTGACACTTTCGTGGAACAGGCGACCTGCTTTTTTAACCTTGAAACGAATTACCGCGATAGTATCAGCCCCTTTGGTATCCGGTTGGGCGACCGCCTTTCCGGCAAACCGGTGCATGTAGATATTTCTGATGAACCCATCCAGCAGGGGTTTACGACCAACCGCAACAAGTTCATTTTGGGGCCAAGCGGTTCGGGCAAAAGTTTCTTTACTAATCACATGGTTCGCGCCTACTACGAACAGGGCACTCATATCGTTTTGGTGGATGTAGGGCATAGCTATAAAGGATTATGCGACCTGGTAGGTGGCTACTACTTCACCTATTCGGAAAACGACCCGATCAAATTCAATCCTTTCTATTTATCCGAGGGCGATATACTGGACACCGAGAAAAAGGAAAGTATCAAGACCCTGATGTTAGCCTTATGGAAAAAAGATAATGAAACATTCCGCAGGTCGGAATATGTGGCGTTATCAAATGCACTCACAGGCTATTTTCAACACCTGGTTAAATACCCTGACATCTTTCCCTGCTTTAATACTTTCTATGAATACCTGAAAGAAGAATATTTACAGGTACTCGAAGATGGCAAGGTAAAGGAAAAAGATTTTGACATAGGTAATTTCCTATATGTGCTTAATCCCTACTACCGGGGCGGGGAGTTTGACTATTTGCTGAATGCTACCGAAAACCTCGACTTGCTTAATGAAAGGCTGGTTGTTTTTGAAATAGATTCCATAAAAGATCACCCCATCCTTTTCCCGGCGGTAACGCTGATTATCATGGAAGTATTTATCTCCAAGATGCGCAAGCTAAAAGGCATCCGAAAGATGATTTTGATAGAGGAATGCTGGAAAGCAATTGCTAAAGAGGGCATGGCCGAATACATCAAGTACCTTTTTAAAACGGTCAGAAAATTCTTTGGTGAAGCGGTAGTGGTAACGCAGGAAGTTGAGGACATTATCAGTTCGCCGGTTGTCAAACAAGCAATCATTAATAATTCGGACTGTAAAATTCTTTTAGACCAATCGAAGTATCAGAACAAGTTTGACCAGATACAGGAACTTTTAGGATTGACTGAAAAGGAAAAAGCGCAGATCCTTTCTATGAATAAGGCCAACGACCCAAAGCGTAAATACAAAGAAGTATTTATCTCGCTTGGAGGGCAATACAGCAAGGTTTATCGCACGGAAGTTTCCCCCGAGGAATATTTGGCCTATACAACAGAGGAAAGCGAAAAGGTCAGGGTACAGGAGTACGCCCGGAAATACGGCAGTATCCAAAAAGGTATCACCGTGTTGGCGCAGGAAATCAGGGACAAAAAGAAATAATTAACCCAATAATTAACCAATCGGTGCAATCAAAGAAACATCGGTGCAATCTTCAATAATATGAAACGAGCCTATTTAGTATTAGCGTTAGCCATCATCGGCTTATCAGCTTGCCAAAATCAAAGCGACAGTGTAAAAGCATTTATACCCGGCACGTATATAAACTCAGCAAAAGGTGAATATGCACAGGCGGAAGACACATTAACCATTACCCTGGCGGGTAATAACGCTTATTTCATTACAAGAAATACTACTTATCAGGCCATCCGTGACGGGAAATTACTGCCCAAGCACCACAAAGTTAAAAAACTGAATGGCGTATTTGACCCGCAAACGCAGCTACTGAACGAAACCATTAACGGGCAAGTTTTCAGATTTGACCCGGCTAAACGGGTATTAATCATCAATTCCAAAGGCGAATACAAAAAGATCAATTAACAAAATTTATTAACCATCAAAATAGAATAATCATCCTTAAAAGGTGATTAAAGGGGGTTTATTATGAAAAAATACATGGTCATTCTGCCAATTTCCGCAATGACAATCTTTATATCTATACCTAAAGGTGCAGATGCTCAATTTATAGTCGGGTCCGTAATCTCATCCACCGTAGGCAGGGTTATACGTGCAATTGACTTGCATGTACAAAGTTTGCAAAATCAAACGATCTGGCTGCAAAATGCTCAAAAGGCGTTAGAAAACCAGTTATCCAAACTGAAACTAACGGAAATATCCGACTGGTCGCAAAAGCAAAAAGATCTGTTCAGTTCCTATTACCAGGAACTATGGCAAATTAAAACGGCTATCGCTTATTATTCAAGGATCAGCGAAATGACCCAAAAGCAAGTCGCGCTGGTCAGTTCCTATAACCGGGCTTGGAACCTGCTGAAGTCGGACAAACACTTTACAGCCGACGAACTCACTTATATGAGCAACGTCTATTCCGGCATCTTACAGGAAAGCGTCAAGGATTTAGATCAAATATTGCTGGTCATTAATCCCAATAAAACACAGATGCCGGATGCCAAAAGAATGGAGATTATCAATAAGTCTGCCGACCACATGGATAGCAATTACAACGATATGCAACAATTCAACAGCCAAAACGAAATACTTAGCCTGCAAAGGGCCGGTGATGAGAATGAAGTAATAACGCTAAAAAAATATTATGGAATCCAATAAGGTAAAAGCTCTTTTAAGCCCTTTTAGGGGGTTGGGGTTACTGCTGCTACTGCTTACTGCCAGTGCAAATACGACAAAGGCGCAGTCTTTCGATGAGTGGTTTTCGCAAGGTAAAACGCAGGTCAAGTATCTGATACAGCAAATTTCTGCTTTATCCACTTGCGAAAGTTCCTTGAAACAGGGTTATCATATCGTTAGTGGTGAGTTAAGTTCCATTAAGAACTTTTCAGGGAATGAGTACAGCCTGCACCAAGGCTATTATAATTCATTGAGCCAGGTTAACCCGCTTGTCAAAAACAGCACGGATATGACCGCCATTCAATATGAACAACAAACCATTATCAGCCAGTTTAATGCAATCAGTAATTTATCAGGTTTATCCGCGGCAGAACAAACCTATATCCAAAATGTAGCGCAAAACCTGATGTCAGAATGCAATAAAGATTTGGAGGAATTGCAAACCGTATTAACACCTGGTAAACTGGCCATGTCCGATGATGAACGCATAAAAAGGATTAATAAGGTAACGGCATCCATCAAAGACAAGTACGTTTTTAGCTGCTCGTTTTGTACTAAAGTGCGGGTGTTGGCGGTGCAAAGGGTTAACGACAGTAACAGTAACAGCAGGCTACAAAAGCTTTACGGCATTAATCCTTAAACAACAATCATCATGAAAAAAATCATCATCATACTAATACTAACGGGTGGGATAACAGTTTCAGCACATACGGCCAACGCCCAAGCTTCAACCGCGCAGGATGTACAGCAACTGGTACTGGATATTGAAAAGTTAACACAGTTTAAAGCAATCCTTACCGATATGAAAACAGGTTACACCTTGTTAACGCAGGGGTACAACCAAGTAAAAGACATCTCACAGGGGAACTTCAATATACATTCGGCCTTCCTGAACAGCCTAATGGCGGTAAGCCCGGAAGTCAGGAAATATGGCCGTATAGCAGATATAATTGAAGAACAGGCAAGTATTGTTTCGGAGTATAAATCGACGTTGAGGCAAGCCAACGCAGGCGGACATTTTAACGCGCAGGAACTGATTTATATGAATCAGGTGTTCAGCCAATTGCTCACCCAAAGCCTTAATAATTTAACAACGCTTGCCAATGTGATTACTGCCGGAAATCTACGGATGAGTGATGCGGAACGTTTGCAAACTATTGACCATATCTATTCGGACACACAAAATAAACTGGTTTTCCTGCGAAGCTTTGATAATCAGGTGGCTATCCTTTCCCTGCAACGGGAAAAGGCACAAAATGATGTAAACACACTTCAAAAACTCTATTAATCATGAAAAGAAAAATCATATATAGTACAGCGGGTGTGCTGCTCCTTTTGCAGCTACCACTATTATCACAGGCACAGGACATCACTTCGAGCCTGCAAGGTATGCAACCCATACTGGACAATGTGTATAATCAAATGATACCCATGTGCAGTAACCTGATTGGGGCGGCGCAGGGCATAGCGGGATTTGCGGCTTTGTGGTATATCGCTTCGCGTGTATGGCGGCAGATTGCCAATGCAGAGCCGCTGGATTTTTACCCGCTTTTGCGTCCGTTCGCTTTGGGCATGGCGGTGATGCTGTTTCCAATGGTCATTTCGCTGATGAACGGCATTATGCAGCCTATCGTTTCGGCGACCGCCGCTATGGTGACAGATTCCAATAATTCAATCACATTATTATTAAAACAAAAGGAAGATGCTATTAAAAACAGTTCAAGCTACCAAATGTATGTGGGCGATGACGGCAACGGCGACCGCGATAAATGGTATAAATACGCTCATCCTGATGACCCGAATGATCAAAACGAGGGAACATTTTCCACCCTGGGGAATGATGTTAAGTTTATGATGGATAAGGCTTCTTACAATTTTAAGAACAGTATTAAGGAATGGATGAGTGAGATTTTGCAGGTTATCTATGCCGCAGCTATTCTTTGTATCAATACGATACGCACCTTTTACCTCATTGTCTTAGCCATTTTAGGCCCGCTGGTATTTGGCTTTTCCGTCTTTGACGGCTTACAGCATACAATATCCCAATGGGTTGCCCGGTATATCAATATCTTTCTTTGGCTACCCATTGCAAATATATTCGGCAGTATTATCGGCAAAGTACAGCAGCAAATGCTCCAATTGGATATAAGCCAAATTCAAAGCGCCGGTGATACCTTTTTCAGCCCTACGGATACCTGTTACCTGATTTTCCTCTGCATTGGCATTGTGGGGTACTTCTCTGTTCCGAGTGTGGCTAATTATGTAATTCATGCACATGGCGGTAACGGATTATTGAGCAAGGTAAACAACGTGGCATCCACAACGGTAAGCACCACCATTAGCGCGGCATCGGCAGTGGGTGGCCGGATGGAACAAACCCGGAGTAACATCCTAAATGCACCAGGCGATTTTAAGTCAGGCTACAATAGCAGTGGTTCCGGCGGTAGCTATCAAAAGGACAAACTATCAGGGAAATAAAACTGCAATCATTTAATCAAAACTATCATGTTTAATCAATTCAAAAATATCGATACCGCATTCAAGCATATTAAGCTATTCAGCTATTTGCTAATTGGTGCCTGTATAGCGATTTCCTGCTTTGCCATTTACAAAAGCTACCAGAGTTCGGATAATTACAAGGCGCACATTTATATCCTGGCTAACGGTAAGGCATTGGAAGCTATCGCATCCGACCGTAAGCAAAATATACCCGTAGAGGCACGCGATCATATCAAAATGTTTCACGAAGATTTCTTCACGCTCGACCCTGATGATAAGGCCATACAAGCTACGATTACTAAAGCTTTGTATTTAGCCGACGAAAGTGCAAAAAGGCAATATGATGATTTAAAGGAAGCGGGCTATTATTCAAACATCGTTTCCGGTAATATCAGTCAGCAAATTGCAATTGACAGCATTTCATTGGATATGAAAGTATATCCATACGCCTTCAAATGCTTTGCGACAGAAAAGCTGATTCGCACTACATCAACAACGACCAGGAATTTAGTGACACAAGGCTATCTGCGGAATGTCAGTCGAAGCGACAACAACCCGCATGGGTTTTTGATAGAGCAATGGGAAACGCTGGAAAACAAGGATGAACAAGTAAAAAACACACAGCCATGAGATTATTTCGCAGAAAACAGCAAAAGGATTTTATACCTAATCCGCTGGCCATAAAGTTTAAGTCCGGGCTTGCAGCATTGCAGACAAATACAGCGGATTGGTTGAATAGCCGGACAATGAAATTTAACCGGCGGCAACAGGTATTATTCCTGGTCATTATTTGCCTGCTGCTTGGGAGCGGCAGCCTTTACCTGATCTGTAAAGCCATTTTATAACTTATTGTTAACCTTAAAAAAATAATTCCATGAAAACACAGGAAGAAAGAAAACGAAAAATGCTGCTGGTCTTGCCGCTGCTGTTATTGCCCTTTTTGGCATTAGCCTTTTATGCGCTCGGCGGCGGCAAGGGAAATCTTGCAAACGGAAATCAGCAAATCAGCAAAGGGTTAAACACCACTTTACCCGGAGCACAGTTGCAGCACGAAAAAGCGCAGGATAAAATGGCGCTGTATGATAAAGCCATGCGGGATTCAGCTTCTGCTAAATCACGGGCCAGCGGAAATGCCTTTGCCGCTTTGGGTTGGGATACATCAAGACAAGGGCAATCCAATAAGTCATTGCCTGCGCATACTGCACAGTTTAACGAAGCAAAGATCAACCAAAAGCTGGCAGAGATTAACAGGCAGATTAGCCAGCCCGAACCAGTGGCTCATTATCCCAACAATTACTCCAATACAAATTCAGCTTCACCCGATTTGGACAGGATGGAAAAGCTTATTAAAAGCAAGGAACGGGGAAATACCCCCGACCCGGAAATGAAGCAGCTAAATACGATGCTCGACAAGATCATGCAAATACAAAATCCGGGTTTAGCCAAAGCAAAGCAAACAGATAAACCTGTTTCAAAAGACAGTGCCTTTAAAGCCATTCCCGCCATGATTGACGGTAACCAAAAAGTGATGAACGGCGGCGTAGTGAAACTACGATTGCAGGACACCATCAGAATAAATGGCGTGACTTTTCCAAAAGGGCAATCTTTATCGGGCTCCTGCACGGTTACAAACCAGCGGCTGTTGTTGGATATTAAAAATATCCGCTTGGGCACATCCATTCTCCCGGTCAATTTGACGGTCTTTTCACTGGATGGGATGCAGGGCATTAATGCACCGGAAGCGGAATTAGGCGGAGCTGCCGGGGACGGCGCAAACGGCGCATTGGAAAATATGGAGTTTCTAAGCATGGATCAATCGGTATCAACGCAAGCGGCTACCGCCGGTATAAATGCTGCCAAAGGATTATTGGGTAAAAAGGTAAAGAAGATCAGGATAAAGCTAAAAGGCGGTGTAACTGTCTTGCTCCGAAATAATAAATGATCCCATGCAACTGGAAACCAAATATGCTGAAAATATCATCACCCTGCTGGAAGACGCACAAGATGTCGGGCTTGCGCATGTCGTGTTTGAACTGCGACCGCAGGATAAGGAACTACAGCCCCACCAGTTGAGTTTTTTTGAAAAGCTCGGTGAGGCTTTAGACTACCTCGACAATGCGGCAGGAAATAATTACCTACCAGGGGACGCGGACTACCCAATTTACTACCGGCATGCCGACCAGTTACTGGAAGAAATCAAACAATCGAATCTATTAACCATAAACAAGATTGACATGAATTTAAACAATTTAGAAGTGCGCACGTAATGGCAATTTAACAAATGTACCTATGGCAAGGTACTGGGTTAGTGTTCTAATGACCCATCATCCGTCGGCTTATCCTTGAGGGAAACCAATATAGGGGAGTATAGCCTGCCGATATAAAAACTGTAAGTCAACCAGTTATCAAGGTTGCGACTGAATGGTAGGATGAGATAACAGATATGAGGATAAAGTCCTTACTGATTGAACGATAGTCTGAGCGGTTTCTTTTGTTGACTGTGACGTAAGGTAACTATACTCGTCATATTGTGGTACTGGCCATACGTTTTCTAAGTAGGGCGAGCAGAGAACAGACCACAACGCAAGTGCAATAAGCATTAAAGGGCGGAAGTCGTATCCGACAATCTGTAGTGCCAGAGTTGTTAAGTTGTTAAACGTGGATTACCTAAATCAGAGTGCCACTGGCGTGGCTTTAAAGCGAAGGCTTGAAAATCTGACATGGTAACGGAGCTCCCGTAGTAGTCCGAGCAAGGGAAAGCCTTGTACATGGCGAAGGGGATGCAGCTAATATTTTTTAATACTAATAAAGGAAAATGTGAGAGACATTATGAGAAATCCGCAAAAGGTATTAAACAGTCTAATCGAGCATAGCAAGTTTTCAGAGTACAAGTTTGAAAGGCTATACCGAATTCTATTTAATGAAGAGATGTATTACAGAGCATACCAAAATATCTACGCGAAGCCAGGCAACATGACCCCAGGGACAGACGGCCAGACTATCGATGGTATGAGCTTATCTCGCATTGAAAAACTCATTGGAGCGATCAGAGATGAAAGCTACCAACCCCATCCATCAAGGAGAACTTATATACCAAAGAAAAATGGTAAAAAGCGTCCTTTAGGGATACCATCATTTGATGACAAGTTAATACAGGAGGTAATCAGAATGATACTTGAAGCCATATACGAAAATCAATTTGAGCATAGCTCACATGGTTTCAGGCCACGCAGGAGTTGCCACACTGCATTACTAAAAGTCAACAATACTTTCACTGGTACCAAATGGTTCATTGAAGGCGATATCAAAGGGTTTTATGATAACATCAACCATGATGTACTCATCAGTACACTCGGAGAACGCATAACAGACGACCGTTTTATCAGGCTTATCAGAAAGTTCTTAAATGCTGGTTACGTAGAAGATTGGGTATTCCATAAAACGTTCAGTGGAACACCACAGGGTGGAATAATAAGCCCGTTACTGGCTAATATCTACCTTGATAAACTGGACAAGTACATAAAGGAATACATCAAGCAATTCGACAAAGGGGATGAGAAAAAAAGAAGCCGGTTACGCATGGATTACCAGTATCAAAAAAGGCTTGCTGTGGTCAAACTTAAAACCGAACATGATGAATCAGAACGAAAATTGATTATTAAACAAATTAAGACTATAGATAGTCAACGAGCCAACACTTCGAGTTGCGATGAAATGGATGCTGATTACCGGAGGTTAAAGTACGTCAGATATGCTGATGACTTTCTAATAGGTGTAATCGGAAGCAAGGACGATTGTAACGAAATCAAACAGGATATTACCAAATTCCTGAATGACAAGCTACAACTTGAATTATCGGATGAAAAGACTTTAATTACCCATGCAGAAAAACCTGCAAAGTTCTTATCGTACGAAGTCAGCGTCCGTAAATCCAACGCAACTAAAAGGGATAAAGGCGGGAAAATCAAAAGGTACTACAACGGAAAAGTGGTCATTAATATGCCAAAGGATAAGATGAGACAGAAACTGCTGGAATATGGAGCTATGGAAATAACAGCTCATAATGGCAAGGAACAATGGAGGCCAATGCACCGCCCCATGCTACTGTTCAATGACGACTTAGAAATCCTTAGTAACTACAATTCCGAACTTTTGGGCTTCTATAATTACTATTCTATAGCACATAATAGTGCGATGATTAATGCTTTTAAATACATCATGGAGTATAGTATGTACAAGACTTTTGCAAATAAGTACCGTACTACTATTAGAAAAATATGTAGGAAATACATCGAGAACGGCATCTTCACGGTTCATTATAAAAATAAGAAACGGGTGGATAAGTTCAGAACTTTCTATAATAAAGGTTTTAAACGAAAAATAGAACCATTGGCATCTAATGTGGACAAGCTGCCTCACTACTTTTTAGCGAAAGTGGGCACGAGCCTGATAGACAGGCTTAAAGCCCGAAATTGCGAAATGTGTAGCGAAACGGACGACCTTCAAATGCATCATGTAAGGAAACTTGCAGATATAAAGGAGGGCAAAAATCCTTTCGATCTTAAAATGATAAAGAGGCAAAGAAAGACGATTGCTTTATGTGGTAATTGTCACAGGAGGGTGCATCATGGTGGATAGACTGCGGATATTAGTGGAGAGCCGTATACATCGAGAGGTGTACGTACGGTTCGGGGGCGAACACTTGGAAACCTACTATAGCAATATAGCGCAAGGCGCCGGGTGTTTAGCCTACAACCTCAAAGAGGAATTAAAAGCGTTGGCCTTTAAGGATAAGGTCATCAGCGAAATGGAAAAGAACATGGAAAAGGGTATCCCTGAATTTACACTTAATGACCATGTTGCAGGTGCCAGGGGTCAGGTTGACCTTACCCTGCATTTTAAACAGTCCGGGCAATCGGAGTATTATTACTTTAACAAATTTGAGGTGGCCCTCAACCAGGGCAGTCCATTGGAAGATGGGCAGAAATACATGGTAGTTTCACCGGATGGGGCTGGAAAGAACATGGTTAAAAAGCTCGAAAATGTGTCTGAAGCTATTTCATTTTTTAAAGAGCAGAAAGGCAACAGTGAATTAGCTATCGGCAAAGACGAAAAAAGCCGTACAAAGCTGGCCACTATGGAGGACGGGAAAGTAAATTACATAGCCAAAGACTTTCAGCGTACCTTCAAAACACCGTCAGTAACACAGACCTTTTATGTGGATAAGGGAAAGGGCTTTACCGCTGACCAGGCCGCAAATTTGATACAGGGACGCGCGGTTTACCGGGATGATATGGCGAATGTCGCCGGGATTACTTACAAGGCATGGGTCAAATTAGATATGGATACCGCGAAAGACCGCCACCAGAATTTTTACACTAACCAGTACCATGACCCCTCTTATGGCTTTAACCTGGCTAATACCTTAGATAAATTCAATATTAAGGAATTAAACGACCCGGCGAAAAAAGAAGCATTGGAAACTTCATTGAAAAACGGCAACCGCCCGATGATTACGACAATAAAAGACGGGCAGGAAGTAAAAATGTTTGTCGAGGCAGTTCCACGTTATAGCCAAATTAACCTGTATCAGGAAAACGGCAAGCCCGAAAAAAGGGAGCAGTTCTTAAAAGAGTCCAAAATAGATCAATCACTGAACCAGGGCAAAGGCCAAAGCAAGGGTAAAGAAATGGCTGAAAGCCAGGGAATGAGTGTTTAACAATGCCGCGATAGCGAAATAATCAAATAATTTATAAATTCAATTTAAAATCTAACAGCATGAAAAAGTTTGAAGAATTAAAAGACCTGGTAGCATCTGTAGAAAGCGATGCAAAAGCTTTTTACGACAAAGGTAATAAGGCAGCAGGCACACGTTTGCGCAATGCTTTGCAGCAAATTAAAGTAGCCGCCAGTGATATTCGCAAGGAAGTAACCGAAAAGAAGAACGCTTAATTTTTTTTTAAAGCTATAAAGGCTCGGTTAAAATGACCGGGCCTTTTTTATGGCTTTTTTACCCAACGAATGATATATTAGCTTATTAAAAATAGGCATGTTTATAAAACCTAAATAATCTCTCCGTAAACAAACGGAATTGCGCATTAATGAAAATCACGCTGAACTCAATCCCGGCCGGTTATCGTTATTTAGGCAGTATTTCAATCTCCTATCGGATAGGAATAGCTGGTGGTTGGTTTTTCTTCATGTATTCTTATTTTTCTTAATATTAATGTTTGGGCGTCTGCCGCTCCTTGATTTTATAATATTCACAACAAAGACTTCTGAAACGATCATAGACCAGCGTACTTCAAATGTCGCTACCACAATCAGCATGACGCTCGCGGTTATTGGCCTTCTCTTAAGTAATTTAGCTATAAAGGATTCTCAGACTTATAGATTGCTTTTTTTAAAATATCGACTTTATTTTATAATCTATTACATAATAAGCCCATAATGATTCATCAGTTTCACCAACCTCCTGTCGGATATAGTTCCATCATCAAAACTCAAAATAAGCGCTTTAGTTCTACCTCCTGGAAAAAGCATTTGAATGTTAAACTACTATTTTCTATAGAAAACGCTGATTGTCCTAAGGCTGGAATTAAATAAATGACAAAAACCAATACAACGATGCTCTTAAGAATTAAATTTTTCGTTTTTGATACTTTAGGCCTTTTAATTATCCAACCATCGCTTAAAATCGCTTACCCGATCGCGGCTCACGATACGGGCATCGCCTTCCAATAAAATTGAGGAAACGTATAACCTGCTGTTAAAATAGTTGCCCACCTTTTCAATAGCTGTAATATGAATGATGGTCTTTCGGTTGATACGAAAAAAGTCTTTGGGCTGCAAAATCGTTTCAAGTTCTTCCATTGTATAATCAATAATGTAACGGTTTCCTTTTTTTGTTACTAAAAACGACAAACTATCCTGTGTTTCGAAGAAACAGATTTCTTCGTTCATGACATACTCCATAGTCTGCCCTTTCTTTACCAAGAACCTACTTTTATAGTTCTTATTGAGCTGCTGGTACGCATCCGCTACCTGCATTAGAAAGGTTTTATCAGGTGTTTGCCGCTGCTTCTTGAATTTCTCTATCGCAAATTGTAGGTCATTTATAGCGATCGGCTTCAATAAATAATCAATGCTATTTTGTTTAAATGCCTGGATAGCATAGTTATCGTAGGCAGTTGTGAAAATTACGGGATACTCTGTTTTTGATTTTGCGAAAACTTCAAAGCTGTTTCCATCAGCTAAATGGATGTCGAAGAAAAATAAATCGGCTTGCAAGCCATCATTAAGCGCACGAATAGTTCCTTTTACCGTATCTAAATATTGAACCACCTCTACACGGCCATCCAGTTTTTTAAGCAATAGAGTCAAATGCTCTGCCGACAGCTTTTCATCCTCAATGATTACAACTTTCATTTAATACTAATTAAAGGCAAAGTTACCTGAAATACTTTACCATCGTTTGTAATGTCTACTTGCTGGCTGGTAAAAAAGGAATAACGTGATTCGATATTCTTCAGCCCGGTTTTTGAACTGATGATCTTATCACGTCTAAAATTGACCGGGTTTTTTATAGTAATAAGTTTTAAACCAGTGTAAATAGAAATCCGTAGAGGATTACTCTGAGAAGCTTCATTATGCTGAATAGCGTTTTCCACCAGCATCTGTAATGACATAGGCGGCATAAAAAGCGATTTGCAGTAATCGTCAATTAAAATATCGAAAGAAATACTACTATCGAACCTGATTTTTAAAAGATAAATATAATGTTCTAAAAAGTCTAATTCTGCCTGAAGTGAAACCAACTCAGCGTTTTTGTTTTCCAAAATATAGCGATAAACCTTTGATAACTCGTTGATAAATTCGACGGCTTTATCCTGGTCTTTATAAACAAGTGACGCTAGGACACTCAAATTGTTAAATAAAAAATGAGGGTTAAGCTGATTTTTCAGATTCTCCAATTGTGCACTGACGCTTTCGGCCTTATGTTTTTCTACATCAATTAAACTTTGTTTCCAACCTTTGAAAAACTGAATGCTGATATCGAGGGCGAGTACCGTAAAGGCTGTGAAAATACCTGGAATAAATAAAGGATCTATTCCATGACCGGGCGGCGGCGGCCCGTTTTTACGGTCAATCAACTCATGTACAACGGCAATCAGCAGCGTGATAATAAGGATGGTATACAAAGGAGAGATGATAAGTTGAAGGCGCAAGCGCCTGCTGGTATCAGCAACCCATGAGTATCTTAAATTCAAGCGGTGATCAATTTGTAAATTTCCTTCCCATGTGATAACCGTTACAAGGATGATTGCAATTGTATCTATCGGTGCGTTATGATGCCCCGGGGCTTGCGGAATTAAAAACCGAAATACCATCGAGATCAAAAAGCCCGTTGCTACCATGTATAAAAACCTTTTCTTTGATTTAAGCATCTTCGTTTTTTTATTGTCTGCCTTAATGCATATAGGCGATTCATCAGCCGCTACGTTTTTATTATGAGGGTTCTATTCGCATTAATAATACCACTTTAATTTTCGTTCTCCAATAATTTGATATGCCTGATTAAATTATCAACTTCCAATTCAATCGTTCCGTTATAAACACCCCTGATATGTCTGTTTCGATCTACCAGGATAAAATTCTCGGTATGCAGAAATTGGGTTGTTATAGCAGAACTTGTTATTGAATCGGCAAAATACCCTTTTCGGGCTATTTTATAAATTTGGTCTCTATCGCCGGTAACCAAATGCCAACTTGAGGCAGTGATCCCTTTTTCAGCGGCATATTTTTTCAAAACAGCTACATTATCATATAAGGGTGTTACACTATGGGAAACAATAAGTACATTATTATCCGAAGAAAAGGCATCCGCGACCTTTTTTAAATTATCCATCATTCGCGGACAAATGTTCTGACAGCGGGTGAAAAAGAAGTTGGCGACATATATCTTTCTTTTAATCGTATTTTCGGTGATCGTCTTTCCATTTTGATCGGTAAAGGCAAATGCTGGTATAGCATGCAGCTTAGCAAACCCCGGATCGGATTTATTTAACCAAACAGGTGTAAAATCAGCAGTATTAAAATAGGGCAATGATGCGGGCGTTTTAGGCTTACAACTGATAAGTAAAAAACATACGAGTATGAACCATAAAATATTTTTCATTTTAGATCTTGCTTTAAATTATTATTAGTACAGAGTTTTTGTCCCGACAAACCAAATTTCTCACCATTGATGATCACATAGTTAGCCCTGATTCTTCCATCTTCCCACCACATTTTTTCGCTGCCATCTTCCTGACCGTCTTTGTAATGAAATACTCTTGCGGGCGTTCCGTTGCTAAACCATTCTTTGACCAACCCGGTATAGGCATCGTTATTTAATTCATAATAGAACTTGGGTTTACCATCGGGCCACCATCCCAGGTGTATACCCACTTTTCGCCCCGCTAAATACGTCCGCTTTTCCATAAATTGCCTGTTGGGATACCATTTTTTTGTGATGCCATTTTGTAAACCGTTCAGATAACCGATAACAATAGCAGTGTCCTTTGATGGAAAAAGGCTAAAAGCATAACCGGAAAATAGCCTATTGTGGAAAAAAACCGTGTCTTGGTCTTTAGAAAATGCCGGGTCTGATGCCTGTTTATAATTTGTGGGAATAAATCCCGGGGCTTTCACCTGAACAGTTTTCTTATTTCCTAACCCGCAGGCGGAAGCAATGAAAAACGAAAGAGCAATAACCACATTTCCAACAAACTTATTCATTGAATGAAATTATTAATTACTAACGGTGCCTGGGGTTCCATAAAAACCGGAGCCATTTAGGTAGGGCGCATCCTGGGTAAAATGATAATGATATATTCCGTTTGGATAATCTGCCGTTACCCCGAAGTGGCCATGATATTCATCCAGATCGCTGCTCACTAAAGTTTTGCCGTTTTCCTGTGGCCCGTACACCGGAAAGCCATCCAATAAGAAGCCCAATAAAGCCGACTCTGAAAATTTGGTTTGGGTTAGATATTTAGGTTCCACATGGTAATGATAAACGCCATTTTGTTGGGGATGCCCCCAATATTGATCGAACCCGTCTACCTCATTGGTTAAAGGGGACCCGCCGCCGGCATATTGATTAAAAAAGGCCACGCCGTTTAACGCAATACCAATAGCGCCCAAAGGAGTTGCCGAATGCGTTGTTGCTTCGGTAGGGTTTAGAGGAATTTTAATAGTAGCGGTTTGCGATAAAATGGTATTAGGGTTTTTAGCAAACGTATTTCCGCCAAAGGTAGTCCCTGAATAAGACTCATATAAGGGGTTGCTGGCGGGCCAGTAAGTACTTTTATGATCAGGCAGGTCGTTGGTCTGGATAGTAATGTAAGTGCCGTCGGAGGTGATACTGGTAGCACCATAAATTCTTTTGTAAATAGCGGGAACTGCGACACTGGCTGTAGGCGTTACACTGCTTTTTTTACAGCTATTAAAAGATGGAATTAAAAGGATGATAAATCCGATGGACCTGAATAATTGATTTTTTTTCATTTTATTGGGCGTTAATTGGATGGGATATAACATGTCTAAAATTGTATTTTGTAGGTAAAGTTGGGAAATAAGCCTAACTGGTATGTTGTTACATTTGTCATCAAATGCGGGTCGTAACGGATGGTATACACATTTTGATGGTTGGTAATATTCTGAATATCCAGTGCAAAAGATTGGGATAGTTTTCTTTTAGTGCTGTTAATTTTATAGCCCACCTTAAAATCCATTCTGAAATAAGACGGATATTCACTTGAATAGGCGTAGTTGCCGCTCATTTGCTGGGCGCCATTTAAATCAAGTGGGGTATAATAACGCCCGCCCGCACTAGTAATTTTAAGGTCTGTAGTAATAGCGTTCATCTTTTCAAATCCAACCTGGTACGCTTTGCCGAACAGTATATTATAAACGTATCTGCCGTTGAATGCAGAATTGTGTTCAATGCCATCGCTTCCTTTATATTTTGCCTGGTATATTGACGATGTAAATAAGGCATAGTAGCCATCACTCAAAAATTTCTCTACAGTTAGTTCCGCGCCGTAATTTCGGCCTGTTCCTTTATTTTTTAAGTTGGTTGATAAATCCGGCTTAAAATCTGAACCGGTGTTCAACATTGAGTAGCTGCTGGATACAGAATCAACAGGCACATTGTAAAGGTACTGATAATAAACCTCGGCTTTGATACGCCAGTCTTTTGCTGGCTGTAAATCATAACCCAAAACAAAATGTTCGCTTTTCGTGAAACCTAAGTTTAAATTATCACTATTAATTGCGCCGTTGGGGTTTTGATTAAAATAAATATTTGCCGGCTGCATTTGCGAATGCAAACCATAACCAAAATTCAAACTGCTGAAGCTATTCAGATAATAGCTAGCTCCGAAACGTGGCTCTACGCTAAATGAATTGTCGTTTAAAAATAGTTTTTGAGTATGAAGGCCTACGTTAAATGTAAGTTGGTCAGTTACTTTATATTTTGTTTCAACATAAGCCTGGGCCAAATTTGCATACCTGTTCGTATTCCAAATTTGGTTATATTTCTGGTTAGCGTAAGTTAGGTAATTGAGGTTATAGTTGATTAAAGCATCCTGCATCCCTATCTTGAGAAATAACCTTGAATTGATCTTAGAATTATAACTACTGCTAAAATTAAGGGAACTGGTAGTAACATTTTCGTCCGAGACACTAATAGAACTTGTACTGTTAATGGTTGAATCACCCTGTTGAGTGTTTTTTGCATAGTTTAGGCCAATTGTCGAGCTGATGTATGATTTGCTGTTAAGCTGATAAGTGTTTTTTAACCCGATAATTCCAATTTTACTAAGGAAGCTTGTGTTATTATTGGCAGAATACAGCGAGGTTGCAGTTGATGAGCTTGTGGTTAACGAAATATTACTTGTCGCCAGGATGCCAAATAAGGTAAACTTACCGAACTCTGTAGTTCCGCTATTGATCTTAAAAGAAAGGTCCTGGTAAGATGGCGTAGATGGAGTTCCGATATTAATACCTGCTGCCTGTGCAAGTCCGGCAAGGGAGTAGCGGTAGCCGATTAAGTAAGATGATTCGTTACCCTTTACAATCGGGCCCTCCGTCATAGCTTCCAGGCCGGTGATTACACCAAACTGCAGCGTGTTTTCCCTTTTCTGGGTATTTCCATCCCTAAAGCCTAAGTCAAAAACCCCTGAAGTCGCATTGCCGTATTCTGCCGGGAAAGCTGAAGTAAAAAAATCCGAGCTTTTTAGCATATTGGTATTTAACGCACTAACGGCTCCGCCGGTTGTACCAACTGTTGCAAAATGATTGGGATTTGTAACATCCATACCGTCTACTTTCCATAAGAGACCTACTGGTGAATTACCCCTGATAACGATGTCATTCCGGCTGTCATTTGGTGCGCTGACCCCTGCAAAGTTGGCGACTAACCTGGCAGGGTCGCTTCTGCCGCCTGCGTATTGGTTAACTTCTTCCATAGAAAATGTGCGGGCGCTAACCAACGCAAATTTGTTTACGGTGGATGCTTTATCTGAAGCAGTGACAACAACTTCCTTAAGGCTGTAAAAGTTTTCCTCCATCGCTATATCCTGTATGGTTTCCTTACCAGATACCACCCCCACATTGTGAATAACGACTTCTTTGTATCCCTGATAAGTAACGCTTAGATCATAGCTTCCCGGTGGTAAATCCAAAAGCGTGTAATATCCCTTGTTATTTGTTGTTGTACTCTTTCCATTAATCTGCCCTATTATATGAACAGTGGCCCCAATTAGAGGAGTTTGCGATAACTTATCAGTAACCACCCCTCGTATATCCTGCCTGTTATTTTGTGCGAATGTTTTATAAGAAATAAGAATTAAAAACAAAAAAAAATAGTTTTTCATAATCAATGTTAGTTTAAAAGCTAGCAGTTACTATTGTCGATATAGTTGAGTTGTCGAAAAACCTCGTTGAACCGTCAATAAAGATTAAATCTTCAACTACTAAGATTGGGGCAAATTTCTTTTATGAATTTTACTTTGAAATAAATCGCAATTATTCGCTCAGCTGTGGAAAAAAAGAAATGAAGTTCATAGTGGCTCATAATATACCTTCGTTGTGACACTCCTACATCATACTGCCATCATCTGAAAACGGTCAGAAATTACCGTCGAGCTAAACGCGAACTTTGCCGCTGGAATTTATTGGCATGCCACGCAACGAAAAGTAAAAAAAAGCTGAATTTTAACTTCTATTACCTCCGCAGCTCCAGCCGCTTCATTCGTCCCTCATTTCAGCCGCTTCGCTGCATTTCAAAAGACCGTGCGATTTGAGCATCGCCTGCGCTCACTCAAACCACGCGGACTTTTTACCGCCACTTTATATCTTCTAACATGTGTTTTCAATGTCCTTTTAAAAATTCCCCCAGCCTTTTTGGTTAGCAAATTTCTGAACAAGCCCTTTGACGTCAAGACCGGGGCCCTGCGGGTTTGCTGAAAAAAAATCTTCCTTGCTCGTTCCTCGCAAGAGTATTTTTTTTCGCAAAGTCTTGCCTTACAAAGGGCTTGTGTTCAGGTGAGGTTGCTTAACAAAAAGCCAGGAGGCCCTGCCGACTGACTTTAAAAAGAAAAGCAACCATGAAAACAGCAAACGGCAGAAGCCCACCACACACAGCCCAACAGCGGAGCGGACAAACCGCCCCGCCATTGCAAAACGCCTCATTAGGGCAATTACTGAATTTATTAAAAACATTTAAAAATTAGAAATTATGAAAACCGCAGAAGTAAAAACAACAGGGATTAACAATAACAGGGCAAATATCACAGGTAACAATAATGTAACTGCAAAAGCAAGCAATTTACCAGTAAGTACTACTTTAAACGGCGAAGCCAAAAAGGATGAACCGAAGAAAGCGGAAACCCCCGCACCTGTACAGGCAACCGAACAGCCTAAAGAAATAGTACAGGCAGAGAACAGCCCCAAAATTGTGGCAGAACAGCCAAAGGCAGAAGAACCAAAGAAAGTTGCCGAAGAAGTAAAACCCGCTAAACCTGTACTGAATTTAGAGAGTACGTTAAAATTGGTGGAAGAACTGCACCGCCGTAAGGTGCAACGGGATAAATTAATGGATACCATCCAAAGTTTGGAAGCTTTTGAGGTTAACCAAAAGGATGAAGCCGAAGAAAGCGGGATAACCAATTATTCCCGGTGCGAACTAACCATTGCAGATGACAAGGGCAAAAGTTTTACCACTAAAAACCCGGTAATCATTTTTCATGTAACGCAGTATGTGAACGCCCTTTGTATAGACAAACTGGCGCAGATTGAAGCAGGTATCATTATTCCCGCTTAATTAATGGAAAACGCCCCCTGCATCTGAATTGCAGGGAGCGTTTTTAAAAACTTCTATTTTCTTAAAAGCTAAGACAATGTTAGAATTATTTATCGAATTAACCAACCAAATTTTTTGGGATGGTTATGCACAGCAATTAGCAAATGAAAACCCCGCAGTTTTCAATTCCGAGTTAAACGATTTCATTAATAATTACAACTGATAAGATGATGAAAGACACCGTATTTCTATTTATTAAAGTGGTTATCCGCACCAAATATCAACATATACAGGATGCTATGAAAGAACTGGAAACCCAAACCCAATATACCATCGGCAGTACCGAAAATGTGGAAGTATTGGAAACAGAGATTATCAAATTAAATAAAGAACAATTAAACAAAAACAACAATGGCACACAATCTTAATTATAACGAGCAAACAGAAAAGCACAGTTTTTTTTCAGTAAAGGAAAAGGCCTGGCACAACTTAGGGCAGATCATTACAGATTATCCCACGAGCGCAGAAGCTATCATACACGCAGGGTTAAACTACACCGTTGAAAAACGCCCTTTGTTTACGTATGATACCGAAAATCATACAGGCGACCCCGAAACGGATATACTAATCCCTGAAATTGAAGTACCCGACTTTTACGCTACCATCCGCAACGATACCGAACAGGTTTTGGGCGTAGTCGGTAAAGATTACGAAGTGGTACAGAATGTTAACGCCTTTGAATTTTTCGATAGTATTGTGGGGGGTAAAGACGGCATTTTATACGAAACCGCCGGAGCGTTAGGCAAAGGGGAGCGTATTTTTATTACTGCAAAACTGCCCGATTATATCCGGGTGGGCAAGGATGATTTAATAGAGCAGTATTTGTTTTTAACCACTTCGCACGATGGTTATGGCAGTATAACCGCAGCTTTTACACCCGTTAGGATAGTTTGCGCCAATACATTAAACGCAGCTATGCGAAACCATAGCAACGGCATTAAAATACGGCACACCGCCAGCGCAAACGAAAGGCTAAAACAAGCGCATCAATTATTAGGAATTACCAACCAGTTAGCCGATGAACTCGAAGAAGTGTTTAACCATTGGTCAAAAATTCGTATTACGGATAATGCCGTTAAGCATTTGATACAAATTGCAATGGCGCCGAATAAGGAAGTATTACAAAACCTGCAAAACGGGAAGCAGGACGAATTAAGTACCACCTATAATAATATGGTGAGTAGCGTTATGGAATATGCCCTAACCAGCCCAACACAACAGGAAGCGACCACAAAAGGAACTTTGTTTGGTGCTTACAATGCAGTTACGGGATATTTTCAGAACGTCCGAAACTTCAAAGACGATGAAAGCAAGTTTAAAAGCATCATGTACGGGACTGGATTGCAACGCAGTCAAACCGCCTTTGATTTATGCGCTGATTTTGCAAAAAGCGGCAATAGCGACTTAACACTTAATTAACCAAATTTAACAGGGGGATTATCCCCCTGTTAATAAATATTTACGTTTAATTTAAAGCTATGTGTTATATCATATTAGAATTGCATGGTGGCCCGGAATACGCCACAGTTTTAACAGACCAAAACGGAAGCAATTTGGTGTTTGAAAGTCGCGAGGATGCCGACGACGAAGCAGCAGACTGTCAGGACGGAATAGTTGTTGAATTATAAATCATTTCAAGCCAATGAGCCCACCTGCTTAACTCAATCTTAATGGTATAGCAAACCTCATTTAGCGCAAAAAAGTGGCAAGAAGCCCGCTAATTATCGATTTATAGGCAATTTAGCGGACGGCAATTAAGGTTTTTGCCGCGCTTTAAGTGCTTGAAAAATTTCTTAAAAGTGTCCTGATAAGTCATTTATATGCCTCTGAAGCGACCCGGATAAAATGAAAATCATTTTAAAAGATTGGCTATTTTTAATGCTTATTCAAGCCAGCTACTTTTTTCCCCAACACCTGTAATTATTATAGATTGTATGGCCCTCGAAAAAACCACATAATAAAGAGATCTTTCCTGTTGGTCATATGAATCTCGTTCTCTATCAGTCAGATTAGAGTAGTTAGCAAATTTATAGGGTACACTTAACTCAGACATCCCTTTAACAAAAACGACTTTAAATTCATGCCCCTTCATATTATGGAAAGTCGAAACGTTTATGGCGTTGATATTTTGTTTTGCGCTATTGAGGTCTAAATATTTAATATTTGCTGAATTAAGCGACTTCTTAAGATCGTCTAAACCACCATTCGTGCGTGAGCACAAGCAAATTTCGCTTGGCTGTATTTCACCGCCACCTATATACACTTTCAGCTTGTCCAATATGAATTCATCTTCTTCCTCTGGCGTAACAAATGTTTGATAAAAAGGCTCATTGCCATGCATTAATGATAGATAGCCTTTTAAGTTTTCCTGATTTCCATCGAAATCATCCACTTGCAAATTGGATACGACTTTCATTGCAAGATGTTTTATTTCTTCGGTTGTTCGATAATTGATTTTTAATTTACGACTTCTTCTTCCCCTTACAATGATTCCCGATCTTGCGAAATTAAGCGTCCTTTTATATATGTTTTGATAGGGATCGCCAACCAAAAACATATCATTTTCCTTTTCTTCAACCAATGATCTCAACAAACTCAGCTCCGGGTTACTAAAGTCCTGGATCTCATCACATATTAAATATGAATATGGTTTGGTTTTCTGTTTTCTAAAATAGTCAGCCAGCAAATTGCATAATTCTAATTTAGAATAATTTCCTGCCTTTTGTTTTTTGAATTCTTCAACTACCGCCCAAATATCGATTTTGTCTTTTTTGCCAATCCGGGAGTTTCTACCAATTCTCGAAGCAGTATTATATTCCGCTAAAGACGATATATTTTGGGGTAAGATTATCTCATTATATTCGGAAAAGAAAAATTCTACATCAAATTGAGATGGATATTTTTCCAAAGACTGGCTCCAAATCCCTTTCTCTTGTTCAGCTGAAAAGTAACCCACTTTAGAGTTAAATATTCTGTATTCAGAATTATTGGCTAAGTCAAAGATCAATTTGTCAATATTAATAATCTCGACCTGACTTTCTAAGAGACCTAAACCCTTTATGGTGTCCTGCAAATACCCCGTCAAACTTTTGGTGTAAGTAGTAAATAACACAGGGCGATCAAAAATTCCGGCATTGTCAATAAGGAATTTTGCGCGGTGTAAAGCACAAACAGTTTTGCCAGTACCGGCCCCACCGGTTACCTTAACCGGGCCATTAAAATTGCGATAAGCTAAGGTGCGTTGACTTGGGTGCAAAAAGATTTTCCATTTTTCAAAGCTGCCATTCAAAACTTCTTCCAATTGCGTATCGTCTGTTAGTATAAACGCATGTTTCAAAGCATTGCTGCTTTCCATAGGATTTTCATTGGCTTTACCAGCCTCAATATCTTCAAGTATTTCTTGAAGCGGAATCCCTTCTGCTATATAAAACAAGTATTCATATAAATCTACCGGCAGATTGTTTTTGCAATTGTTAAGATCATCAACAGACGATATCGATCTTATTAAACCTATCATCTGTTCAGGAGCGCCTATTGACAATAGATTAGCATCGGTCAGATTGTCAAAAAGTGGCGTTTCCTCCTTAACAAACGCTTCTTTAATAACTTGTTCCTGGGGTTGTTCAAAAAGCTGAAAACCCTGCGTTTCAAGGTTCCATTTGAATATTTTATTTTTCGCCCAATCCATCGCTTCGTCATGGTTATCAACCCAGAGCAAATGATACCCATTCCCCTTTTCAGGAGCCTGGACTATAGCCCTGTATTTATCAGTAACGCGAACGGTCCTTAAGCTCTGATCAGCAAACGAACTTATTTTTTCATAGTTAATTGCGGATGATGTGGGGTTTTCTCTGAACTTCTTCAAAAGATCCCTTGTTTGCTTTTGAATATGTTTTGGCAATGAGGAAAATGAATCAAAAAATGAGTCGTGTATAAACAGTTGTATATCGTGATTCATAATTATAAATTGTTAATGTTGAAATTCTCAATGGTATATTCCGTAAAACCTGATTCAATAAATTTTTTCCTGGATTCTTCATCGAAAGGAAGCATGAAGAATTTTGGCAACTCAGACCCTAATGTAGCCTGAGCAACAATTATTTCATCTTCCAGCAACTCAAAATCATAATCAAAGTTAATAGGAATGTGTTTTTCTATTAACGCTCTAACTATTCCGTGCAGTTCAACTGCGAAAAATTCCAATATCTGATTTATTGATTCTGTCGGTTCTTCTACCTTCAATTCCCTCTCTACTCCTTTGAAATCGTGGAATTGCAATAAATTATACGTCTGCCAAAAAAGCTCCCAGTTTTCTTTATTATAGTCAGCATCAGGCAATTCATGAAAAATGCCGGATTTTATGGCCAGCGTTACCGGATGCCCGAGGCAAATAATTTTTAATTCGTCTGCGAATTTTAGATTATCGCATACTGCGAATTGATCAGGCTTAGATTGCTCAAAATTGAAATCTGCCTCCCGTCCCGATTCTAAAAAAGCATCTACCTGGTCAATTGCCAGGCATTTATTTAAGAGTTTGCTTTGTGCTGCAAATAATGGGATAGACGACCACAGCTTAACATCATAGTTAAAAAGAGGCTGTTTAAGAAAAATGCAAAATCTCGAATAACTGTTCTGGTTCTTGATTAAGCTAAAATCAAAGGATTTTAGAAGCGGGTGTTTAGGCGCAATTCTTCCTATTGCTTCAAAATTTATTTGTCGAAAAAGGCTATCCTCTGTTTTATTAACAGCTAAATTTACTATGTCTTCCCATGAAAATACCCATTGGTCATATCTGCCTGATAGGGTTATAGCATCCCGTATTTTCAAATCACCTAAAACGCGCTTATTTTCAGCTATGGCATGAAATTTATAACCGTCTAAATAAATAACTATATCCTTTATTGCCTGAATCTGCTCAAATGTTTGTGCAACACCATTAATAGTTAAAGACACGCATTTAAACAAACAATCTGGCCTTGTGGTGTATTTTACTCCGGTTAAATAATAACCCAGATTCTGTGGCCATATTTCGTAGCAAATTCGGTGATCCCGTTCAATTAAGGTAAGCCGGTATTTTTTCAATCCATTTTCAATAAGCTCCTCAAAATCACTATTGTGTTTAGCCTTGAAGTCCCTTTGCAAAAGATCAATGAACCTTTCTTCTAATTCAGACTCCTCATTGTTGGCAATATGAGCAATATTAGTCAGGCTATTTACTTCATTCCATTCGTTAGATTTCTCAACGATGTCTTTGAATAAATTCTCCGCTTCAGTTCTGCTTAATATTTCCCTGTCATATTGATTAGCGTACGTGTAAATACACTTATAGCAACCATCTTTTCCCTCATCTTTGCAGGTACAATTCCTGATGTGGTCGTAAGCGATATTCAGCAGCTTTGTAAATTCCTCTGTATTAAACAATCTTGATAAATAGCCAGTACCGCCGGGAATGCTTTCATACATTACCAGGTAACTTTCTTTCCGGCCCGATTCTGTATTGAACTCATCATAGGCCCTAATATTTACATGATCCGGGTGACCTTTAAAATAATCCTTCAATCCTAATAATAGTCCTGCTTTAAAAATAGATACCTTCTCGGATGTCCTAAAATCCTGCACAGGAAGTAATATTTTTAACGCCTCGGTTTGAAAACTCCGGTAGATATATAACTCGTTAAAAGTGCTATCATTTTGCCCCTGGTAGTTATTTGCCCTATTTGCACAATAACCAAAATGATATGACCTTTGACGGTTATCAAGCTCACGTTGCGTAAGCGGCCTTTCTGTTGCCTTTCCGCAAGTTTTGCACACAATAAAACCTACTTCCGAGTTTTCTTTGTCGTTGATAAATAATTTCCTGCTCCCCCAAAATCCTTCTTCCTTAATACCGGTATTCACTTCAAAATATTCCGCAGCCGAATAAAATTCAATACCAAAAGGTACCCGTTTCAAAACTTTAGCGCCTCTCGACGAACCTGGATCTGTTTTTAGGTGAACCGATTTAGTATAAAATTTACGTTCCCTATCGTCTGAACTATCGTTAATTTTAGATGATTCCCTATCGTTTACTGATAGTACTCCCTTGAGCTTTACTAAAGTTTTTTTATTTGCAAGGCTCCCCCATGAGTTATGCTGGCACTTTGGACATAATAGCTGGTCCCGCGGTACATCTACATCTAATTCCAGGGCATCACAGTTGCTGCAAAAGCGCCACGTTTCATAATCATCCGCCGAAAATATTTCAATTCCCTGCGATTCCAGCTTGTGTCCCTGGCTATAAAAAATATTTCCGGGGGCAAGCTCTGTAATTGCACTAGATGCCGGCCGTACAATTTCACCAAAATCTTCAACATGGTATCTTACGCCTGTTGGTTCTTCAACCTTAGATATTATTTGTGCATTTATATGTACCCCCGTTTCAGGAAAAGCATAGTTTGGCAGAATACCGATATTAGTTAGGTATTCAATTGTATTTCGGTTGAAAATATTATAAATAGCACCCGAAATCGCCCTGTTTTCCGCCCTTAATGCTTCAGTTTCAGCGCCAGTTGCGGGAAGTTTATTGAGTTGATGCTTTACTTCTTTTCTTTTCTTATCGTAATACTCCAACTCTTTAAGTAATTGACCTTGTATGTATTGCAAGAGCTGAACCGGCTGATCAGCCAGTAAATCCATTTCAATCTGCTTAACGGCTTCTAAAGCATCTTCATTGGCATACTTTTCTTTAAAGTTTGCAAATAATTTCGCCTTATTTTTTGATATGAAATCAGCAATCTGGTTAAATACAAACCGGGCATCACCTAAAGGAAGGCTTTTTATTTTCAGTGCTTTTACAATTGGAGGAATGTTATTGCTATCATGTGAAGCCGATGCCCAGGTATCAAAGCAATAGGCCATAAAATGCCTGCGTAAAATATCCCTGGCGCCCAAATAACATGAGGGTGTTCTTATGTCACCCGCCATCATAGCCATGGTATCTTCAAAGTAATATTGATCGTGTTCATCGCGACCGGCGAGGTTTACAATGAGCGAGGTGCCCGATGCTCGCCCCGCGCGACCAACCCTTTGCAAATAATTTGAAGTCTCGGGTGGTATAGATGCATTAAAGGCAGTATTCAAATCACCGATATCAATACCCATCTCAAGGGTAGAGGTAGCCACCAATACATTTGTGCTTTGGTAATTAGGTCTGTTTTTAAAATCTATTTCAAGTTTCTCTCTTTTATCCCTGTCAATCAATCCCGTGTGATCTTTCGCAAATATTCTTAAAGCCCGGCCCCTATTATACACCATGCGGTAATAGTCAAATTCGTTCACGTTTTTAACATAATGACCGTTGCAGCGGTGTTGTAAGCAAGCCATTCCTTCAACCAAATTGCTGTTACCACTACCAACATTTAAACTATTGCCGCAAACGCTGCATTCAAATGAACTTACATCAGTTGTAAGGTATATTTGATCGGGATTTAGGCCAACGTTATTAATGCCGGCAGCAACTTTTTTGTCCAGTAATTTATTGGCCTCTAAGTATTCAAAAAGCTTTTGGTAGAAATCATTAATAAGTTCGGTTTCTGCTGACCCTACCAGCGGAAAACACTTCAAAAACCACGTGCTATACCAATTTTGCTTACCGCCCTGTGTTTGAATAATCTCAAAAGCGGCTGTGTTTGGCCCCGGTGATAATGTCGCAAACTTTGGTAAACGCGAGTTCTTTCCAAAGTTTTTAATCAGGAAGTGCTTTTTATTGGTGTTTTGGGTAATCAACCAATAATTGGTTTTCTCCGATCTATACTTCTTTAGATACACGTGGTCAACACCGCCTTTAAAACGTAGGCGATGTAAAAAACCCAATAGAAATTTGGCAAATGTGTCCTGGTTGATACGGCCATTAAGGGTTTCCTTTTCAATCCAATAACTCATTTGGTTATAGACATCATCAAATTGAAGAATGTCAAATTCTACCGCAGAAGCCCCTGATTTTTCGAGCGTACGCCCAATACCCGCGCTGAATGAAAATTCAGACCATATTTCCCAGCTTAACCTGTTACTAAATTCCTGCAAAAAGGGTTTGGAAAACGATTTATCCTTTTGCCTGTAATCATCAATTTTTATCCGGCTTTCGCAATCGGGCGGCAGGTATTTAAAAATGAAGGCATCTTCAGGCTTTGATTCATTAAGTAATTTTTGTCGCCATAGTTTTTCAAATTCCGGGTAAAGTTCAGTTAAGGTTATACAGCCATCGTGTGCCTTTAAAACACTTTGAATGGCGTGCCGCATCCCGAAACGGTAGTTCCGGCTTTCAATAAAACCAGCCTGGTGGGCAGCATCCTGAACAGCATTGGTAAAAGCAAGCAGTTTTCTGTCATGATCTGCTGCCGGATCTGTTGCCGTTGCCATCAACTGCGCGGCAATAATCGATTCTAAAGTTGGAAGACCCGTACCGATCAGTGCAAGCGTATTTCTGGAACTGCAATGCGGGCATATCTTTTCAATTCTGTCGTCAACCTGCCTTCTTACGCCTATTATTTTAAAATAATTGTCAGCTTCTTTTTTATCTGATAATTCTAAGGTTTCGGGATTAATATAATCCCCTATCCTATCAGTCGGGCTATAATCATCAGCGAAAACACTTGTAACAGATTGCCCTTCTAACGAAGAAATAAAGTACACATTCTTATTTTGCCTTTCGGCCATAAACAGGGTGCGTATCTTTGTCAAATCATTTTCTAAATAATCATTGCCTTCTTTCTTTATGGCAAGCCATCCCGAACCGCCGCAATCACGACAGTAGTATGGGGGCAATGATTTTATTTTTTCATTTGGGTTTAAATCGCTCTGCCATGCAAACAACGGATAAGGCTGCATTTTTTTGAGGGTTCGGTGTAAACTTCGTATCCAATAACTTGTTTGAAAGAAAACAAACGGGGTATATCGATTTCCCGATTGCTCTTTTGCGTATGACAATATGCCCGTTAACGATTGCAGCAGCTTAAAACCTTCGTGATAGGTTAGTGTTCCCTCCGTAAAACATCTTGTTATCCAATAGGTTGTTGTTTCTTCTAATTCAACTACGCCTTTACTGGTTAGTTCGACCAATTGCAGTAGCCATTTATTTTTTTTGAGCTGGTTTAACAGTACTTCCGGCTCATTTGAATATCCCCATAAATTTAGCTGTCGCTCAACATAGGTTTCATATTCGTCAGCTTCATAAAAATCGCATTGGTTTATTTTGCCCAGGTCAAAGGCTGGCTCCTCCAATGCTTCATCAAAAAACATTTCGGGTTCTATTCTTTTCTCCTCAATAACAGCGCTGCTATCTACATCAATCCCAAAAATCAGGGAGAAAAATTTTACCAGCTCTTCTTTTCCTTCATCGCCGCCAGCCATTGTAGCCGATGTGCCTACCGGTACTAACTGATCATTGCCAATATTTAATTTAAGCTTTAAGCGCCTGATAAGGCTGGCCACATCCGATCCTTTTGCGCCATCGTAGGTGTGCAGCTCATCCAGTACAATAAATTTCAAAAGATCCGGGGCTGCGTAATTATACTTCCACAGGTTATGATACCGGGCTATCATGAGCGAATAATCCAACATTTTAAAGTTGGTTAATATGATGTCCGGAGGCGCCTGTATTAACGTATCGCGGTCTTCAATTATCCGCTGTTCTTCCATGCGGGTGGGCCTGTCCTTTGCCTTGTTTCTACCTTCACCTATGAACAGGCCTGCCCTTATTTTGTCGCGTAATACATATTCGCCTGAAGGGCTTTTATAATGGTGAATTGCTTGTGCCAAACGCCTTGCCTGGTCGGTGGCAAGGGCATTCATAGGGTATAAAATAACAGCCTTTATGCCGGGCTTGCCTATATTTTTATAGCAATAATCCAGCAAGGGGTATAAAAAACTTTCCGTTTTACCAGAACCTGTTCCTGTTGTTAAAATAACCGGCTGTGGCTGGTTGTTTTGTGTAGTTAACCGTTTAAAAGCCTCGTACTGGTGCCTGTAAGGTAGGAAATTTGGGGCAATAGTTAGCACATGGCCAATTGAATCTCTTTCTGCTTTATCTATGGGTTCAAAGGGTAGCCTTATTTGTATATAAGGGCCTTTAAACATGCCATGGCGTTTGCTATACAAAAAATCTTCAAAAGCCTGTTCGACCTTTTTATCATCAAAGTTATAGGTGGCTTTCAGGTACTCAACAACCGCGTTTCTTATTTCCTCTGCCTGTAGTAATGATAACATGTATAAACGCTTTAATTATTAGGTGTAGCGGCAGCCAACTTATTACTTGCAAATACCTTTTCGAAATATGCCCAGGCGGTTTTATAATCTTCAACCCGGTTACATTTATCAAACGGTGCATAGTAGGCAATTTTTTGGCCCTGGTATAATTCGCTTTTGGTAATGGTATGCTCGTAGGTATCCCCGTCTTTAAGGGCACGCTGCATTGGGTTAACTTCGGTGGTAATTTTATCCCATTCGGCTCTATCTAAACCAACGCCGGTTAGCCCTTTGCTACAGGTGAAAATAATATTTCCCTTGGCATCGTACCAGGTATCGTCTTCGTTTTGTTGGAGAACCGGGAATTGCACGTTATAAATAAGGCTCAACTCTGCAAGCGTAAGGCCTAAGGCCATAGCGGTTATTACATCAACCTCTATCAATGCCATCCGTCGCTCGTACCAGTTACGCAACGGCGTTTCCCATTCCCATGTTTTCGTTAGTGTGTTAAAAGGTTTTAAACGGGCATCAACCTTGCTCCAATCATCTTGCGTGTAAACGTCCTGCCAGTTTTCTTCCCAAAGCGGCGCGTAGTATTTGTTAAGGCAGTTGAGCAGTAAAGTACGGCTAAATAGTTGTGGTTTGAATTTTGGTTCAATACCTAAAGGGAAATTCGAAATAGTTTCGTCATAAAGATTACTTTTTCCAAGTGTTTTTATGTAAAAATCGAGTATGATGGAAGAACATAAAGACTGGCATTCTAACAGTGAGTGCGTATCTCTAAATATTATTGATATTACGCCATTAATATGACTGGTTTGTGGAGGCAAAATAGCGTTGATCAAAGTACGCTCACCTGCTTGGTTCAGCATTTTCCTAAACCCTAATTTGTAATATTCGAGCCATTTTTCGTTTGTGAAACCCTTTATTTGGTCGGAAAATTCATTTAAATTCTTATCAGGTATATAGTTTGTGCGGGCTACAAAATCTTCACTGATAAATCTTGCGTCAATTATATCGTAGTGAGAGTTTTCGATACAAATGTTTTTGGGTGTTTTGTATATTGGGTTTGACACAAAAAAATGAGGGCCCGAGAATATCATTTGATTCTCAATTAATATCGGGAAGATTGTTTTTCTTGCAATAATCCCATTGTCAACATCATTTGTTTCATGAAATCCTTCAGATGCTTTAAATTGAACATTTTTCACGGCTCCGCTAAATCTGCTCAACTTTTCAAGAGCACTTATTAATGAGGCGGCGTGAATTGAGATCAACTTAGTGGTTTACCAATTATTAGAGTTTTCAAAAGTCGCCGCTATAAGCTTTAATCTTCCCTCCGTATATTGAACAAGCCTGTCTTTATGAGGGCTGATATTCCAGGAATATTTACCATCCTTTGTTGGCGCTTTAATGCCACCACATAACCCTACGCCGTTGTGCGCAAAGCAGCCATCGATGGTACTTGGATGGAATAAGTTGTTTATATTTATAAAAGATACGGGTGTAGGGGTTCCTCTAAAAACATTAATACTGAATTCCATTCGTCCATGATCATTAGTTTCAGAAAACAAAGCAAACTCATTACGAAATTGAAAATGGAAACTCAATCTATGATATATTTCTTTCCGCAAAGGTTGTCCCCTGGGATCGTCATAAACGCTGTCTGGGTGTACTAATCCCATATAACCTTGTGGTGCTGTCAATGAAAACCCATCCTCCAAAACACATTTATACAAGTTGGTTTGCTGGCCTATAAGTAAAGGATAGTTTTGATAAGCATTCATAAACTGAGCCAAACCTTCCGTGCCTATAAGTTCACTATAATAACCTGCCTTATGATTAGCAATCGCCAAATAAGCCTCTTGCATTTTTCTAACTTGTGGCGCGGTAGTTTTTCTTATCTCAATCTCAGGAAACTGTTCAGCTATGATATCTTTTTCTTCAAACACCAGCTTTATCCAAGGTGGATTCCCCACTATTACATCAAAACCGCCTCTATCCTTAAACACTTCTAAAAACTCCAACTCATGGTGAAAAAAACGATGCTGTTCGCGCAGGGAGGCTATAGTTTGTATGCGGGTATCGCTACCAAATAAGGTCCATCGGCTTGCGGCGTTTTTTTTAATGTTAGCTAAAATCTCGGGCGCGCCTGCATTTTCAGCCAATCCGGAAAGATCAATACCTAAAATATTCTCCACCTCGTTATACCACTCATTCCTGTTAGGGAAATCAGCGGCATTGCGGGCATCCCAAAACCAAAGGCTGCACCAATAGTCCATGATAATACGCAACTTATAAAAAGGCGCGCTGCGGGCATTTCGCCTTTCGGCCAGCCTTTCCTTTTCGTCATAACCTTTAATGGCTATTTGCGGTGCGCTTTGCCCGTACACGGCGTATGCACTGGTGGTATCCTTTATTATTTCTTTTATCTGCTTATAATGTTCATCCAGCAGGGTATCAATTACCTTGCATAGTTTCTCCAGTCGTTTACATTCAAGGCTGGTTAGTGGTTGTTTAAATTCTTTCTTCCGTTCGGCTATCCCTTTTTTTTCCAGATCAGTTAAGTCTTCCTTTATCAATCCAATTCCTGCTGAGGCAAGCATATTTTCGTCAGGCAATAAAAAATGGTAAAACTGGTTGGTTTTACGTGTCAAAACTCCTTTTTTGTCCCACTTAACACGCTTTGGCGCTTTTGTCCACCATGCTTTGGGTATTAGCGTATTGCGTTGTTTTGTGGTACCTTCTTTGGGGTATTCGGCAATTACATCCTCTGCATCATAAACTTTTAGCCAGCAGCCAACCACCGCATTGCCCACGCCTAGGCGGTGCGCAAAAAATGGCGTTTCCATATTGCGGTGCATACAGTTAAGCCATAAAGAAAGCTTGCCCAGCTCAACTGCAGTGGGGTTTAAATCGACCCCGTAAACATTATTTGCCGCTATATAGGCCTTTACTTTTTGCAGTTCGTCATTGTAACTGCCCGGTACTATGCGTTTACGGCCTTTTCTAACTGCTTCGATTTCTTTCAATTCCAGATAGGCATCTGCCAATTGGTTAATGGCCTCGTTATGAAAAGCAGCCGCACCCATGGCCGGTTCCAGTATTTTGAGCGTTAAAATTTCATCGGCACAATCTTCACCCTTTTCCTGGCGTTCCTTCAGTTTATCTATTATACCCTTCAATGTATATTTTACCGTTGTTTGGGTGAGCACTTCAGGCGTATAATAGGATGCTGATTTTTTCCTGTCGCGACCATTCAGCCTGTAAACAAAGTGGCCTTTAGGTAACTGCTGATCGTATTGCGGATTTTCGGGATCTTTTAGTATTTCATCTTCCTTAAATTCATCTCTCCTGGTTAATGGAACAAGGAAAGTTCCTTCTTTACCATCCGGGTCATCAGCGGCTTTTACCTCGATCAGGGTATCAGCTGCGAAGAAACCACTAAAGGCAAGCAAACTTTCGTACACACTACCCAGTTGATTGATACCCAAATTGCCGTATGATATCCGGCCCCGACTTTTGCCTTTACTTTGATCACTTAATGATAAACGCTTTATAATTTGCTGTAAAACGATATTGCGAAACTGTACACCTAACAAGTGTTTCAATTCGGTATTATCGAATAAAGGAGAATCCAATGGTTTCATTTCAAAACCATTGGCGGTTCTCACGCCGCTATGCAGGTAATCAAATAATTTCCATAAGCTGATGGAAAAGAAATGCCCTTCTTTCGACGAATCGGTACCCAGGTGTACAAACTCCAAATCTCGAAGCATTTCAAGACTATAACCTTTTTGGTAAGTAGCATCTTTAACCGGTAATATTTCTAAATCTTCCCTTGCTTCTGCATAAAACAAAAACAACAGTCGATATACCATCGTAAGGCATTCGTCCTTTAATTCCTTCGCAAATTTTTCATCGGCCATTAATTTTTCAATGGCTTCTTTGTCTTCTAAGGTTTTTGCAGTTTTCTTCTTATGCCAAATAGCCTCATTTGCCAGGCTCTCCACAGCAAAAATCACCCCTTTTTTGAGGTTTTGGGTAACACCGTAAGCCGCTTTATGTGCATCTTCATCGAGCGATTGCAGCAAACTGTCGGTATTGCCTAAAAAATTAGGTTTGGCCAGCAGGGCATAAAACAAAGCCAAATAATCACGATTGGCAGAGATTTGAGATTCAAGGAAAAGTTCTTCCAGGTCAAACAATAAAAAACTATCGTACTTCCATTTCTCAAAATGGATCAGAAAAATTTTCGCACCCGCAAACATGATCACATATACGGGGCGTTCGTCTTCGGGCAATAGAAACAATTCGGACAGCGCATCTTTGATTACATCGGGATTTAACGTGAAATCTCCCCATGCTTCCGGAAAAACCTTTTCCCACTCGTCTTTTACCCAGGTTTGGTCGTAGATACCTTCGGGTGCCTTTTCACCTTCATGGACGATGGCTTTCATTTCCATGATAAACAAATAAGGTTTTCCGCCTTTGGTGTAATTGTAGCGGACAGGTATTACCTGGGTATCGTCAAGGTAAACCGGCTGGTTGTATTCAGGAGTACCGTTTATATAGCCAAGCGCCTGCAATATTTCCCGATGAAAATCGTGCGTGCGTTTTACTTTATCTTTTACACGTTGTATGCTGAATAAATCATTTTTAAAGCGATAGTATTTTTCACGAAGAGGAGAAATAAGCGCGTTTATTTCAGATAAATGATTGCCGATATCCTTTCCATCACTATCTTTTTTCTGCGTAACGTAGCCGGCCTTATCAAACACTTTTTTGGGGAAATTATCCGTAAAAAAGTGTTGTGAATAGTAATCGCCAATATTTTCTATAAACCTGATCATTCTCTTTTTAAATCGTTACGCGTTATAAAACACTGCCAGCAAGCGCAAATAAGGGTCTTCTTCTAACTGAAAAAATGTTTTGTAAAACTCGTCAGTCTCCTTATGCACATAATCTATATCTTTTTTTCGCTTATCCTTGTGGGAGCGACCTGCACCGGCGCTATCCTCCCCGAATTGTAAATCTAACTGACGTTCGGAGTTTTGCAGCCACTTGTTCAACTTTCTTTCGTATTCGGTTAGCTTGTCTTCGATGTCATCAACCAAATTTCCCTGTAACTGTTGCGTATACAAACGCTTTGCGGATGTGACCGCATCAGGTAACATCGCTTGCAAAATGCCCAAATGCGCTTGTTCAATTTCCAGGGTTGGCAAATCGTCAAATAACCGGTAATGGCTAACAAAATCGTCAAAGCTATCCAGATTGCCCACATCCCGGCCAATAAAGGACCGGCCAATCACAAATGATTTTGACAAAATTGCCTGCCCCTTGCCATTTGAACTTATTCCCTGGAAAATAAACCATGCCGATTTATCGGGCAAAGGACTGCGCATCCGGGCTACAGGAGCATTGCCTTTATCAATACGGGCCAATATTTTATACTGCAGCCATCGGGCTAAAGGATGCATATCATAAAGTAATTGATGCGTAGGCCAGCCTTCTTTTTTTCGCGCCCTCTCTATCGATTTTTCAACCGCTTCTTTATCGCAGGTAAGTTTAAATGTATCTCTTTTGTCTGGAAAAGCTTCATTGGGAATATCATATAGTACCCCTTGGGATTCGCCGCGTTTGCCACAAAGTTCCTCAGTTTGAACAAACTCAATCAATTGATCCATCGAGTCGACTGATATTTTATCGCGCAGCTTTTCATCTACTGATTTTAATTCATCAATGACCGTGGAATAATACTGGAAATCAGTAGAATAAAAAGAACTGTGCGGTTTTTCAAAAATATTTTCTTTTGATAATTCAGTTTCTTCTGATACATCATAGACCGCATTCCAATCAATTTCGTCGTCCTTCTGTTTTTTGTCGAGGATGGAAACATCTCCTTTTACAAAAGCCCTGGTTACCAGCTTTTCCTCTTTATTCGTATCATAAAGCATCCAGAGGCTTGCAGCGTCACCCAGCGTTTTATATACTTCTTCTTCTTTTTCCTTTAATTTATCCAGTATCCTAAAATCGTCCTTAATTGTTGGGTTATCCGATTTTGAAATAAGATAATAGATGTAGGGTGTATTTTTTTGCCCGAAACGATCTATCCTGCCATTGCGTTGTTCCAGCGTTATAATAGACCATGGAATATCATAATTAAACATCTTGTGGCAATGATAGTGCAAGTTAACACCCTGGCTTCCTGCATCAGAGGTGAGGAACAAACGGATAGGGCTTTCTTCCTTTGAAAACTTCTCGATGATGTCCTGCTGCTCGGTATCTGTTAAACTGCCATTAAACTGAACTATTGCTGCTTCATCAATGTTAAATGCGGATTTTAGCTTATCTTCCAGATAGTCGAGGGTTTTTCTTCTTTCGGTAAAAATGATGATCCGGTCGTCCGTTTTCCTGCCTTTCCAACCTGAGGCCTTTAATTGAGTAATAAGTTCAGCTAACTTCCCGTCTGCGTTTATTTTTAGGATGTTGTCCAGTTGAGCCTGTAAGCCAAGTAAGAAACTTTTGGTTACCTCTTCATCAATTTGTTTTTCCAGCCGGTTGCTTATCGTTTCAAGACATGCAGAAGGAGAAGACATGTACGATTTGAATAAGCCTATAGTAAAAAGCAGTGAACCATCGCTCATATTGCCGTTTGCTTTATCAAAGGCTTCACTTTTAGCGCGTTGGATTTTTTCGATCACACTTTCCTCTTCGGGAAATAATGAAGCATGAAAGCTGGTTGTTACCCGGTCACGAAAGGAATCGCCAACTTCGTTTTCGACATCCTTTTTAAATCTGCGCACGTAAAGTGGTGTAATATCTTCTGCCGTAAACTCCCCGTTATAAGGAATAGCGGTTGGATCGAGCAACGTTATCAGATTTGCAAAGTTTTTCTTTTTACCGTTATGTGGCGTAGCAGAAGTAAGTACCAGCGCTTCACATCTTTGAGACAAAAACTTAGCAAGTTTCCCGCGGTCGCTGCCCTCATTCGCAACTGTGTGACATTCATCTATTACGATAATGTCCCATTTAATTTTTTCAAGATAGTGCCTAAATTTACCGTTATTTTTAAGCGTATCGACAGATACAATTACCTTGTCATAATAATCAAATGGATTCTTATTAGAAGGTATGATAGTACTTATCCTTGCAACCCCCTGGCTATCCAACCGTACCAACGGAATCGAAAACCGGGACCATACTTCTTGCTGAAATTGGGAAAGGATAGATTTAGGAGTAACTACCAAAATTCGTTGGCCCTTGCCCCGGCGAATCATTTCCGTAATGAAAATCCCCACTTCAATTGTTTTGCCTAACCCGACTGCATCAGCGATCAGGATTCGTGGTTTGGGCAGCGATAGGGCTTTTGTAGTTGGGATAAATTGATAATTGCTTGGCCGGATTGCGGCTTTGTTTGCTATCTCAATCCCTTCAGAAAAGAAAGACGAGTTACGCAAAACAGTTTCTATAAAAAGTTTTGATTTGCGATATCCATTGGAATTATCAGCAACGAGCTTAGTTGATTCTGGCGTAATAACATCAAAATCCTCCAAACTGAGATCAAAAGTAAAACGCATCCCTTTCACCAATTCGGAAATACCTTCAACTTCAATTATATCTTTTTCTACATGAGTTACCAAAAAGTCTTCATCCCGTAAAGAAAGACGTATTCCGGCTGCTATGTTGTGCGTTTTTGTTTCTAACATTTATCTGTTTAGGTAATTCCCCGTAATTGGTTGTGAGATTTCCTTTAATACATTGTGAAGTAAGAGAAATTAATCTAATTTTCACATCGCACGAAGCTAAATAAAAAGCTTAGAATTATTATAAGCTGTATTGCGCGATTTGTCTGTGCAGTATTGTGCTGTATACTGATTTTTTACTTGAAATTGAGCAAAAATTCGGCGCTTGGGGAGAATAACTGTATAAATAATCCTCGGGGTAAACCGAAAATTGTTATTCAAACCCGAGGATTACTTGCAAAGCAAAAATAAATGGCATTTGTAAAAACCATGAAATATTTATTAAACATATCAATTCCAGTTTTAATTGATATTATTGCATACATAACCCTATCACATGAATACCATTGAAACCCGTCCCGTCGGCAAAGTTATCCTCAACGAATCAACGCCACCACGGACACCAAGGTTAGAACACTATCTCATCCCTTATTATCAGCGTGGCTATCGTTGGGAAACGCACCACGTAGAGGCGCTGCTTGATGACCTCCACAACTTCATGCAGGCAAAAAACAAAGAATATTATTGCCTGCAGCCCATTGTGGTTTGTCCCTCATTTGCTGAAGACGGCTTTAACCGTTGGGAAGTCATCGACGGCCAGCAGCGCCTCATAACACTTCATATTATCTTTCAGTACCTTTCCAAAGCGAAATATGTCCTGACGTTTGAAAAGCGGAATAAGAGCACGGAATTCCTGCAAAAGTTAAACGGGAACACCGTTAGTCATGAAAACCCGGATTTTCATTTTATGAGCAATGCGCTTGAGGTAATTGAAAGCTGGTTTGCCGGAAAAGCCGAACACGACATCGCTTACATCGATGAATTCTATTCAAAAGTCAGCAAAACGGTACAGGTAATATGGTACCAATTGGCAGACGTTGACGAGAAAAGCAAAATCAGCATATTCAATCGGCTGAATATCGGCAAGATACCGTTAACGGATGCCGAGCTTATCCGTGCGCTGTTGCTCTCAAAAATCAAATATAATCTTACAGGCCGTGAAATGCACATGCGGCAAGCCGAGATCTCCGCTGAGTGGAGTATGATAGAACATGAACTTCAACAAGAAGAACTATGGTATTTTCTTAACAACAAAGTCAAAAAAAACTATTCGTCCAGAATTGAATTCATTTTCAACATAATTGCAGGCGATGATGCTAAGAACTATTCTACCTATCTGTGGTTTGAAAAATCGATAAAAAGCCCTGGGGAGGAAGCAGAAGCGGAAAAAGCGCAGGATCTGTGGAATGAAACCAAACTGATCTTCGCGAAATTCAAATCCTGGTTCCATAAGCCGGGAGTTTATCATTACGTAGGGTTTCTGCTTGCTGAAGGATATGATGTTACTGCCTTACTGGACGCTTCAAAAACGTCCAAGCCCAAATTTGAACAATGGCTTAAAGATGAAATCATTGATCAGTTTACGGATTTCGATGCCAGCAAGCTTTCCTATAAGGATAAGGACCTAGGAAAGGTCTTCTTGTTGTTTAATATACTCACGATGCAAAACAGGAAAGGTGGCGTGAATGACCGTTTTCCCTTCAATCTGTATAAGAAAATTAAATATGAGGATAAAGGCTGGAGCATTGAACATATCCATGCACAACGCTCCGAGCCTATTAAAGAGCAAAAGGCCATTAGGACCTGGCTTGAGGAAACCTTAAACGCTATTGCGAATATCTCTTACATCGAAGTAGAAACCAACGTAGAGACCATTGAGAAAAGGGATGTCAGCGAATCCTATGTCAACCGTATCAGGCAGATGATTGCTTTAGAAGAGATCAATAGCGATGAATTCAATGTGTTAAAGGATGAGCTGATCACTCTTTTTGAGTCGTCATCAGTTCATGAGCTCGATAACCTGGCGCTGCTTTCAGTTCGTCACAACTCCGCCCTTAATAATTCCATTTTTCCAGTAAAACGTAACAAAATCATAGATTTGGTAAAACAAGGCGCCTATATCCCTGCCTGTACGCAAAACGTTTTCCTCAAATTCTACAGCAATTCAGATAACCAGCCTTATTACTGGAGCAAGCAGGATAAAAAAATGTACTATAAAGCAATCGATAAAACGCTCACTTCCTTCTTTTTAAAACCTGATCAAAATGGATAAGAAATACACCTTTTGGGAGCTCAGTAAAGCCTACGATAAGATAGAAGTTCCAATCATCCAGCGAGATTATGCGCAAGGCCGGGACACATCTGAAGTCGAACGCATCAGGAAAAGCTTTGTTAATGACTACCTGCTCGAAGCTTTGCTGAATGATATACCGAGGGAGTTGGATTTTGTGTACGGTTCCGTTTTGCCGGTAAAAGAGAACGAAGCCGGAAAGACCTTGTTTATCCCGTTAGACGGGCAACAAAGGCTGACCACGCTTTTTTTACTCCATTGGTTTGTCGCCTTAAAAGAATCCCGAATGGATGAAGCCAGAGAGGTACTGCTAAGGTTTACTTACGAAACAAGGCCGTCGGCACATGATTTCTGTAACAAGCTCATCGCTACCGATAAGGCGAGCAAGCTCGGCAATATCCGGCAGGAAATCGTTGACGCAGAATGGTATGACGATGAATGGGACAACGATCCGACTATTAGGGGCATGTTAACCATGATTGGCACCTTTGCAGCCCACTCAGGGTTGTTACATCATCCTGACGGTCTTTTTGACAAGCTAACCGCCTCCGGAAAATCTTTAATCTCCTTTTATTTCATTCCACTGGAGCAATTCGGGCTCACCGAGAACCTCTATATCAGGATGAATGCACGGGGAAAGATGCTTACCCCGTTTGAGCACTTCAAATCGGAGTTTTATAACATCATCGCCTATCAGCACGAACTACTTGAAGATGTGAAGGACAAGATTGAATATGAATGGGTTGGAAACCTTTGGAAGTATAGAGACGAAGGCAGTTATATCATAGATTCGCCTTTTATGCGTTATCTGGAATTCCTTTCCCAAATGCTTTATTTCAAAGATGCACCATTTCGTGCAGCTCAATATGAAGAAAATTTTTTAGACCTCCAGCTTTTAGGAGTAATCTACGCTAAGGAAGACAACCTAAAATTCCTAATTTTCTCGCTTGACCACATCAGCTTGCTCGAGAGCTACGTTCAGCAAGATTTATTATGGGCCAAAAATACTTCCATCTATCATGTTTTCAAGGCAATTTTGGACGATCAGGACGACATACTTAGGTCAATGCTTTTATACGCCACACTTCGTTATTTTTACCTGCAAAAATCCGCAGTCAATTTTCCAGACTTTATTCGTGTGGTAAGGAACCTGTTGGAAAATACAGCCGATAAATCCATACGCGAATGGCCCAGGTTAATGCCATCGATTGACAATCTGATCAGCGACATCAATGTCTATGACTTACTGTTGCAGCCGGCAGCGGCTGATCTGCTTGAAGGTTTTTACGTTCCACAGCGCAAAGAGGAAATCCTCAAAGCGAGAATCATCAAATCCTCATCAAGCGCAAAAATCCTTTTTGAACAAGCCGAAGACAATGCGTATTTAAAGGGGAACATCACCATGCTTATCGCTTCAAATTTTGTCACCTCTGGTCAGGATCTTGCACAATTTGATCCAATAAATGCAGACGCTACCCTTTTCGTACCAAAAAAATTCCTGGCAGTATATACGTCATACAAGGTTATCTCCGAAAAGAATTTCAGACTGGTCTGGGGTGATTTACTGCCATCCACTCTGTATACTCAGTACGCCTGGTCACGGCTTATATACGACGGCAATCATAGCAAAAACAGTTCGGTCATCGCCCTGGCCATGGATCATAGTAAATGGCCTCCCAATGCAGAACTAGAAGATTTCCTACGTGACCGTGAAAGAAACTTTATCAAAAAATTAGTCAGAAAAACTCCGAACCTCGCCGAAGTCAGGAGCGTCAAGACTCAACTATACCTTTACTATATATTGCATCGTCGAATCATGAAAAGAGACATCGATTCCTTTTTTTCAAATGGTGGCAATTTCGGGTGGCTAGAAAAGGACAAAGGCTTCAGTTCGCTATTCGAAAAAGGTATCACCGACGATCAATGGTACGAAGAAGAAAACCCAATCTTCCAAACCTACAAATCACAGTTCAGATACAACCTGGGACTAAAAGCAGAAAACGCCTTACCCCCCGAAGTAATCAGCTCCGGCAGGAAAAGAAAACCGTTCGAACTCTTGGCTAAGTGGGCCGAAGAGTAATTTCACGGGCCGGTTAATTGACAATATCGCTTTCCAATATTCTATTAAAAGTAAAACGATATCAAAGTGTGACACGTTTTTATGCGTATCCTTATCCCATTAAATCATAGTAAAATTAAAGTGATATTGCTGTTATTGTTGACAACAAAACGTATATTTGTAAATAGCATTTGCAGCTATCCCAAGGTAAATTAAAAGTGGTGAGTGATTCGGTGAGTACAGAATTTAAACCCACATAAGATATTGAAAGTCAGGCCGGTTATAGGGCGATACAAATCCCTCCGGCTCCACTGATTTCAATGCCAAACGACACTAAAAGCCTGCAAGTCAAATAATTGCAGGCTTTTGTTTTTTACTCAAATCGCTATTTTATGCATTATACCTATTATATCTTTCAGAAGTAGATTTAACACATTTGGTAACTAAAAGTTAACCTAAAACCGTTCCGTAAAGTAAGTTATTAAGGGTTAGAGTACTTGAAGCTTGAATTTGGTCGGTAACAAAAATTAAAGCCACGCGATCTATTAGCTGTGGCGAATAACACGATCTACACTTTGGCGGCGTGGCGAATGCAAAAGCCTCCATGATAGTATTTAAGCTGCTTTCAAATCGTTGATCATTTTAATATGTTGAGGGCAAGCAAAGATATTAAAGGGCCGTTTTACTTAAAATAGCCCTGTATTATTAAGATTTTCATTTAATAAATTTTTACCGTTAAAATGGATTTATTTAATCAGTAGCCGGGCTAATCCCTGGGCATACCAGCGGGCCATATAATCGTTGGGATGAAGTGGGTTTACTAAACAATCTTTTGCTTTTTTAGCGTGCTGAACTGCATCGCTGATGGCGTACATATCAAGGTTGATGATGCCTTTTGTTTCCATTTGGACTAAAACATGGCTATACCCTTCTAAATTCCCCTGGTAAAATGATTTGTACTTGTCACTATCCAACACATAATCCGGGTCGAATTTCATGTTTGATAAAAGCAAAAACTCACCTTTAGGGTTCCCTGCTTTTATTTTTTTGATGATAGTTTCGATATACCCTTTAAATTGCTCCGGCGTTAAGCGCCAGAAATCATTCATACCAAAGTCAAGAATCACAAGGTCGGGCTTAAGGGGATTGACATACTTATCTGCATATTGCGCGCCCCAGTCGACCACCGAACCCGGAAGCCCCCCATTATAAAGCTTAATGTTATTATAATGATATTTTTTTCGTAGTTGACGTGCAAACAGGTCCACATAAGTAGGCATGTACGGCGCAACCGTATCATAGCTGCTCACATCCATTCCACGGGTAATGCTCATACCAAAAGCGACGATATTAAGCGGCTTTTTTGCAAGTAATTTAGCCATCGTATTAGGGATCTGCCCGCCTTTATATTGAGGTACGGGGCCATTCCATTTATCGCTATGGGTATAAGTAACCACCACCCATTGCGACTGAATGTCAAACCAGGCCAGGTCTTTTTTAGTATCAAATGAAGTATCGGCCCTGAAAGGCATACCCGATTTTTCAGTCCTTGTAATTACCCTGCCATTTAGGGTATAATCTGTTCCGGGCGCGTAAGATGTGCTCAGGTCGAATTTTTTTACAGATAATATCTTTGAAGGTGTATACAAAAGCCTGCCGTCAGCTGGTTTCCCATTTGCTGAATATAATAATACAGTCTCGTTATAAACTGTATCTGATTTCCAGAAAGGCTCCATATACTGATCGAGATTACATAAGGGCTGATGGATTGTTTTTGGTACGCCTATATTGGTTTCGATGCTAAAATCGTCCACAAAAATAAAACCCTCACCGGCGCTATCATTTTCTACACCGATTTCTGCGTATTTTGTACCTGGAGGTGTTTCGGTATAGTTGCCGGTTTGCTGCCAGCCAGTTGAATCAACAGCATTGCTTTTATAGGTTAACAGCAATTGATTTTTAGCGTTGTAAAAACTTATAAAAGAGTAAGCCTTTACCCCTTTTTCGCTTGATTTGATAAAAGCATTAAACAAGATAATGGATAATGGCCCTACATCGACATGCTTTTTGATCATGCCATAACCCTTGCCTATTTTCACGCAATAATTTCCACGATGATGTTCGGTTTTTACTATGGTAAAATTGGCGGCATTTCCGATCTTTACCCAGCCTTTGAGGCCCTGTTCAAAATCGTTGTTTGTTTGTGCATAAACATTGCCTGATACAAAAACGGCAACAAAAAATGTTAATAAAAATAACTTCATCTTTCTAACCTAAAAGTCCGTGAATATAAGTGGCGCTGTCTTTAAAATTCTCCGGCACCATTTCTACAAAGAAATTTTCGACGCCGCCGATTTTGGCAGTCTCAAAAAACTCTTTCCAGTCAATTACGCCTTGCCCGACAGGTATCGATTTTTTGTCGGCGGTCCAATCGGACAGGTGCGCTGATATAAACCTGCCCGGATATTTTTCAAAATAGGTAGATGCCTTGTAGCCTAAGAAAATAACCTCGGTTTGGAATTGCATTTTAACCAAATCACCATCTAACCCGGCCATAATAGCATCGTATAGAAGTTCCCCATTGAGGATTGCAAATTCTTTAGTATGGTTGTGAAGGCCGGTTTTCATACCTGCGCTTTTAATCTTTTCAGCAATCTTGTTAAATTCAGCTGCTGCTGCTTTGTATTGCGAGATCGCAGTTCCCGGCACATCCAAACCAGGGCATATCATTTGCGTAAGGCCTAATTCATGGGCAAATTCTATACTTGTATTAAGACTATCGCCCATAAGATCCTGCACTAGAAAATGACAACTTGGACAATGTAAGCCTGCATCTTCGATCATGTGGCGCATATCAGAAACTTTCATATCAACCAAAGCGCCAAACCCCCATTGCGCGTAGCTGTGAGGATAACACATTTCTACCAGTTGATATCCCATATCAGCCATCGACTTCATTGTGCCCGGAAAATCTTTCGAAAGTTCATCGTGTAGAGGGAATGACTGAAAACCAATCGGATGCTTATATTTCGCGGTTTCATTTGCCTTTAATCCGAGTGGCAATTGCGAAAATGCCAGCATAGCCCCTAAGCCAATTGAACCTTGACTAATAAAAGCTCTCCTGTTTATTGTTTTCATAACTCGTTTTTATCGTACTGAAGTTTCAGCGCTTTTTATTTCAATCTTGCCATTAGTCACAGTCAATGGCAGCCATAAATAATCAGATTTTTCAAGATTGGTCTTGTTCCACCTATCAGCCATAAAAATAAATGCCCCTTTATTTTTATATAACGGCAGCACATAAGTACTTTGCGAATTGAAAGTGGTAGCAGAATCTTTTCCAATGCAGGGGTTCCCTTTTTGTTCCCATTTTCCCATTATATTGTTTGCGGTTGCATATTTTGCAGGGTTGGCATCCCACCCGCTGCAAAGCGACGTGATCAAATAATATTTTTTTTGCCATTTAAATAAAGCGGGCGCTTCCCTGTGCTGGTTTTCTAAAATGCGGATATATTTTGTGGTGGGCGAAAGATAATCATCTGACAAAAGACATATCTGCATGGTCATGTTATTTTCCGAGGCATAAATCAGGTATGCTTTTCCATCATCATCTTTAAACAAGGTCATATCCCTCGCCATTTGCCCGTTTGGCCTGCTGCTCCCTAAGTAGCTATAAGGTCCGGCAGGCTTATCACTTATGGCCACACCTGCATGTGCGTAGCCATAATCGTTTTTATCAATATGTACCCACATTACAAACTTTTTGGTTTTGCTATTATAAATTACCTTGGGGCGTTCAATCACCCTCCCGGTATCCAGGTCATTTGCCTGATCGCCGGTTACAGGCGACAGTGCAATACCCTGATATTTCCAATGTTTAAGATCAGTAGATGAATAACAGGAGACACCCCCAGCTGGCACCCTGTAATCTTCCCAATTTTGATTTGGGACTTCCCAGGTTGTTCCTTTTTTAATTTCACCAAACAGGTAATAAATGCCCTTATGAAATAACATCCCTGCGCCATGCGCATTGATCAAATTTTTATCGGTATCGTATAATTTCCCGTCAACCTGTAAGTTTGAGGCCTGTGCTAATGCATCAGTTTTGAAAAACATCGTGAAACAAAAAATGACAGCGAAAAACGAGTATTTCATGGTTTGTGCAAATTAAAATGGCAAATCCGCAGGTATAATTGAAACTTAAAATAGCTTAATATAAATAGAAGTTAAGATGAAAATTATGTTGACGCATACATAACTGCGTAAACATTAGCAGTCAATTTCAGTTCATCCTTTTCTTTTGTAATACACTGAATGTTAATAGGTTTAGCAGGGTGAAATGAACTTTGTTTTATTTCGCCTGCAGCCCATGATAAACCACTCCAGATCATTTTATCATTTTCGATATGCAGCAGCAGCTCTTTGCCATCCTGCGCAGCTTTTATCATAATCACCTCGCTAACATTTTTTCCGTCGGGCGGAGCGCCGGGCCATGAGCGGCAAGGATCGCCATTCGGGTAAAATTGCTGCATGATGATCCTTAGACCTTTTCCGGCAACAGGGTTTACCTGTCCTTCGAGCATGTTTTTTGCCGTAGCGGTGAAATTTACCGCTATAGGGTCAATAGACTGGGGGATATTTATCGTTTCGTCGATGCCCATATAGTGTTTATTATTGCCGTAATCATCAAATCCAACCACTACCAGTTGTTCGGGCCCAAGGGTAAGCAAGTTTGCTTCGGCAACGGGCACATATCCGCCATCGGCATAAAGCAAATAGGGGTTGGCGGCAGCATCATTAACAGGTAAAACTATAGTGGCTATCTGCTGGGAAGGATTAACAACTGTGCAAACAGTACCTTTTGCTGACGTGGATTTAAACCCATACGGCTTTCCCTTACCGGGGATCGAACCAAACATTTCCGTTGTATCCTGTTTTTGCAATTCGTGGTACAAACTTTGCACTTTTGCGAACCATTTAGCATCCGGTTCACTTAGTAATTCCAGGTTACCATGATAAACATTTACCCATCCGCCCCGGGCTAATTCTAAAATCAACATACCTTTCCAGCATTGTGTAGCACGCGAATAGCAGGTTCCTGTTTTACCGATCATAAAAGCGCAATTATCTATGCGGCGAATTGGCATTCCGTAAGCCTGGTAAGCAAATGCCTGGTGATCGGAATAATTATCCGCCGAGCGCCATATATTCATCATCGGCACATCCGAAAAACGCGGATCACCACAGTAAAGGGTATCGAAAGTATCCAGCCAGCGCGGGTCAATTCTTTTATTAAATGGTGTATAGGTATTTTCCATATCGCCGCCAAAACCATTGTACCCGGTAATCAATACGTCGGGGTTGTTTTTCCGGAACTGCTGCAGCATTTGCATAAAAGCTACTTTGTTTTTCTCCAGCACTTCTACTTTACTGAACTTATCTTTCATGGCGGGTGTTACCGCTTCGAAATAGGCAAAATCGAACTTAAATAACCTCACACCCTTGTTATACCATATTTGCAAAGTGCCTGCCAGGTGTGCCAGATAACCGCCATCGAACAGGCACATAATGTTTGGATCCGTTCCTAATGAATCTTTCCATTCGGGTATTACTTCCAGGAAGCGTCCACTGTGAGTCGCGATCAGGTTTGTGGAGAACCACATACCCGGTTTAATGTTATTTGCTTTACAAGTTGCAAGCCATTTATCAGGTCCATTGGGCCAGTGCTGTTTATGCCAGGTGCGATAACCTCCCCACAAATCGAACCAGAAGGCGTCCATCACATAATAATCTATCTGCACCCCGCTGTTTTTCAATCGAAGTATTTCTTCAAGTTCCTTTATAGCCAACTGCTCAGTTTGCGGAACGTTATCTGACAGTTCATCATACGCCGACCAGTTGTTGTAAATAAACACCGGTTTCGGCGGTCCTGTTAACTTTAAGTTCTGATATGAACGCGGTTTGCTCCATGCCCTTACAAAGGGGTGCATCAGCAAACCTAAACCAATGGTGTTTTTTATAAATCCGCGGCGCTGCATTTTTTATAATTTTAAGTTTTTAAGTCCGTACATATCGGTATAAACAGATTTCTTTCGTAGTAATGAATTTTTACCCAAATGATAATTGGTGAAACTTTTTAATTGAGCAGCCGAGGTAATAGTTGTATTCCCTGGATTATTAAACTCAGGTTTAATGTTAAAACCAATCACTTTCCCATCTTTAACTTCTTGTCCTTCTTTTAATGCCCATGTTTTCAGATCACGGACACCACTCATATTAAATCCTTTATCAATACTCCACCAATCATTTCCCTGGTATTTAACGTCACCTATCCTGTCTTTCCCCTTTATAAGGGTATCTTTCCCTATAAACACATTGTTATATATCCGAATTCCTTTGCTTTCGCTCTTTTCTGAAAAAGCAATTGCAGCAACCTTTGAATTATAGATGATATTTCCATACACTTTGCAATCATAAAACTGCTTTTCATCATCCGAACTATTCCATACATAAAGCCCACCCTGCGAATCGGAAACCGTACCATCATTCTCACTAATATTATATCTGAAAACATTATGATACCATGGGGTTGCTCCCCAATACTGGAAAATACAATACCCGCTGCCCTGGTTACCGTATGACATGCAATATTGCACCACTGAATTAGTGACACCTCCATCGAGATCGAACCCGCCGCCATCTGCGCCACCTTTGGATGTTTTGTTATTATAGGAAAGACAATGCTGAATTGTAACACTATCTGCCTCGTAGGCCCATATTCCAACCGGACCATTCCCTATCCTTGGCATGTCCCAACCATTGTTAGTCGCTGTACAATGATCAATCAGAACATTCTTGCAATTACCAACTACTATACCGTTTCCACTGTGATTGGTAAGATTGGTCGGATCTCCGGCATTATTTTCAGCCCGGCAGTTTAATATCTTAATATCCCTGGATTCTGTTTTAGTATACGGGCCTTCAACCGTTATCCCTGCTGAACCATTGTCATGTGCAAACACATGGTTTGCAATTACATTTTGAGAAGAGTAGATCAATAAACCGGATTTCTGAAACCCCGATATGTCGATATCCTGCATGTTGATTCCTTTACTATTGAGGATGTATAACCCATTGTTGGTATTGCCATTCTTGCGCCCGGAGCCCACAACTGTTAAGTGCTGCAACCGTATGAAAGCCCCATTATAAACTTTCACGCCGACGCTGTCTTTGGCATTAATTACGGCGCGTCCCCTCCCATAAGAAGTAAAAACAACAGGTTTATTCGGCATTCCTTGTATACCCTGAGTAATTAACAGGCTCCCGTTAAAAGTTTGACCTGATTTAAAGAAAACCGTATCGCCTGCATTCAGATGCAGACTGTTTATTTTATCAATGGATTGTAAAGGTTTGTTTTTTGTTCCTGTATTAATATCACTGCCGGATGCATTTACATAATATGATCGTTTAGCTGCGGCAGGTTGTGCAAAACCTTGGATACCCAAAAATGACACGCCAACAAAAACAACGAAATAAATTATATTTTTTTTTAAGCTCATTTATGTTGCTTCTTTTAGAAATTTTAAAAGATGTACGACGAGATAAATATAGTCATCGTACATCTTATTTATTTGTTACAAAAAATTAATATCGCGGATTTGTTTAAGATTGAGATCTGAAATGATCTCCTGCTGCGGAATTGGTAAATATTCATTCTTTCATTTTGTAAAAGTGGCGCCGCCTGCAACACTGCCAACGCCCCCTGGTTTTCTCGGTTTGCAGGTAACTATTAATATAAGTAGCTGCAATGCCCCAACGTATTTTTTCTCTTTATCATACCTTACTTTAAGTTTTGGTAAAGAGACGGTAGTACAAAACACCTATTGATATTACTTTTTACTTTAAAGACACTTTCATGTCATTCAGGATTGGTTGATTAATTTAAACAGGGAGGTGAGAGTTCCTGCTTTTTTATTTCAAAAGGTGAAAGCTTTCTGCATGTCTGTTCCCACAGAATCACTGTTGCCGATTTGAGCTTTGATGGGCACATTGTCGCGAACCTTGACTACTGCAACTTAACCTGGATGTTGATTATGAAAGTAAAATGGCAACGACTGAAATATCAAATCTATAAAACCTTTTATCATGGCATTTGCCAAATCTGCAATAATTTTGGTTTTATCTTTTTCCCCCTGAAACGTTTGCTGTAGGGCAAAAAGAAAAGAATTCAATAATACAAAACGAGAAATGCACCAAAACGAAAATAATTATTGGACAACATGCGTTTGCGAAAAAAACCGATGATTTTATTACCTCAAAACCTTCTAAGTATCCTGTTTTATCTCTTATTGCGACCTAATTTCAAGCTCCTGCTTTTTACCTTTAATAGATTGAATTAAAAGCAATTAATCAATAGTTATAAAAGATCCACTATCAAAGGTTTGACTCTTCAACAGCATAATAAGTAACATTTAGTATTTAAGTATAATAAATCCTGTTTTATGTTTTGTTATGCCATTAACATTATAATCCAATGCATAAAAATAAGTTCCTGGAACCTGCATTGCGCCGGTTGTACTGGCATGCCCGTCAAATACCTTTGAACTGTTATCATATCCCCGGGCTTCAAATATCAATGCACCGTTACGGTTAATGATGGTTAATTTGTTTTCAGGGTAGGATTTTATGCCTTCAATTACAAGAAAATCATTGATACCGTCGCCATTTGGTGAAAGGGCCTGGTGTACCAATATGCCATCGTTTTCAATGCTTATCATTGGTGTTTGTTCAACCGATACCTGCTGATTGAGGTTATTTACTGGTCCGCCGGCTCTTGTTACAATGATCGAATAGGTTCTGGTCGTTACACCGTCCTGGGCTGTTACCACGGTGTTGATGGTATTGGAGCCCACTGCCAAAGCAATACTCCCCGAGGCTGTGCCGGAGGTTACCGCTACACCGTTTACTTTTATTGTAGCGGTTGGATCAACGCTGGTTGCTGTTACGGTTACCGATGCAACGGCATTACTCACCGACGTGGTGTAGGTTGTGGTGCTGCCCACTGTTCCCGTATTGGTCAGCGTTGAAGCTGGTGTTAGTTTGATTCCGCTCAGCAAAGCATTGGTGGATGGCGCACGGGTGACCGTTATGGTATAGGTTTTTGTAGTTACACCATCCTGGGCAGTCACTATCGTGGTTAGGGTATTAGGTCCGACTGCTAAGGGGATGCCAGCCGAAGCTGTTCCTGATGTTACGGTTGTACCATTTACAGTTACTGTTGCTGTGGCATCGCTGGTGGTTGGTGTTACTTTTACCGATGTAGTGGCATTGCTCACCGATGCCGTATAACTATAGGTCCCTGTTGCAAAAACAGGACTTAATGTACCGGCGCTGACAGCAAGATTTGCAAGCGCGGCATTGGTTGATTTAGCCCTTGTTACGATGATTGAATAGGTTTTGGTGGTTGTGCCATCCTGGGCTGTTACTACCGTATTGATGGTATTGGGGCCTGCCACCAAAGCAATACTTCCCGATGCCGTTCCTGATGTAACCGCTACGCCGTTTACTTTTATTGTAGCAGTTGGATCAACGGTGGTTGCTGTTACAGTTACCGATGCGACTGCATTGCTCACCGATGTTGTGTATGTTGTGGTGCTGCCCACTGTACCTGTATTGGTTAGTGTTGAAGCCGGTGTTAGTTTGATCGCGCTCAGCAAAGCATTGGATGACAAACGGGTGATTGTTACGGTATAAGTATCCGTGGTTGTTCCGTCCTGGGCGGTTACTTTGGTTGTGATGGTATTGGGGCCAACAACCAAAGCAATGCTGCCCGACGCTGTTCCGGAAGTTACTGCGATACCGTTTACCGTTACCGTAGCGGTGGCGTCAGCCGTAGTTGGGGTTACTTTTACAGATGTAGTGGCATTGCTGACAGATGCCGTATAACTGGTGGTACCTGTTGCAAAGGCTGGGCTTAATGCGCCGCTGCTGATGGTAAGATTGGCAAGGGCGGCATTGGTTGATGGCGCACGGGTAACAATAATTGAGTAGGTTTCGGTGGTTGTGCCATTTTGGGCCGTTACTACCGTATTGATAGTATTAGGGCCAGCCACCAAAGCAATACTACCCGAAGCCGTTCCGGAGGCTATCGTTACGCCATTTACTTTAATTGTAGCATTTGGATCAACAGTGGTTGCCGTTACGGTTACCGATGAGACCGCATTACTGACGGATGTAGTATATGTTATGGTGTTGCCCACTGTACCTTTATTCACAAGTGTTGAAGCAGGCGTTAGTTTGATAGCGCTCAGCAAAGCATTGGCAGATAGCGCACGGGTGACTGTTATGGTATATGTTTTGGTGGTGACGCCGTCCTGGGCAGTGACAACAGTAGTGATGGTATTGGGGCCCACAGCTAAGGCAATACTGCCCGATGCCGTGCCTGATGTCACAGCTACGCCGTTAACTTTTACCGTTGCCGTGGCGTCACTGGTAGTTGGGGTTGCAGTAATGCTTGTGACACTATTAGCTACGCTTGCCGTATAGCTGATAGTGCCAGCGGAAAAAGCCGGTGTTAAAGTACCGCTGCTAAGTTTTAAGCTTGCAAGGTTTGCATTTTCTAATACTTTAATATTCACTGTCGCCGGAACACCTTCGGCAGCGTTATAAGCAGTCACCGTGTAATTAGTCGCCGGGCTTATATGTAGCGGTGTGCCGCTGATGACTCCTGTACTCCCATTAAAGTTTAATCCGGCCGGTAAGAAGGGCCAGATGTAATAGCCACCATCAGGTTTAATTTGTTTAACGGCACCGTTGCCATAATCAGCGATATACAAATTCCCCGAACCATCTTCCGTTACCCCGGTTGGGGTTTTGGCACCGGCATACAATACTATAGGGCCGCCACCGGCTGCTGGAATCTCTTTTACTGCATTTTGGTTAAAATCAGCCACAAATACATTGCCTTCCGGGTCTACAGTTAAACCAAATGGATTACTAATGCCTGCTCCCAGTGGAATAAGCGCTCCCCCCCCCGCCGGAACCTTCGTTACCGTATTATTAACAAAATCGGCCACAAAAACATTCCCCTGGCCATCAACTGCTACCCCTGTAGGCCCGGAAAAGCCCGAACCTATGGAAATTATCGCGCCGCCACCCACCGGAATCTCCTTTACGGCATGGTTGCCATAATCGGCTACAAAGACATTCCCCGCAGCATCCACCGCTACACCCACAGGGTTACTAAATCCTGAGCCAATGCTTATTGGAGCACCGCCGCCAAAAGGTATTTTCATAACAGTGCTATTGCCATAATCTGCCACAAAGACATCGCCCACTGCGTCAAGCGCCACGCCATAAACGCTACTAAACCCTGAACCTACACTTACTGGTGTACCGCCACCAGCCGGGATCATTACCAATGAACTCTTGTTTAATTGGCTTAAATAAATATTACCGGAAGCACTCGCTGCGATACCAACAGGTGAAGTAAAGCCTGAAGCAAGTGCAACCGAAAATCCGTTATAACCCGGGGCAGCAACACCGCTGCTGGTTGGCGCCAACGGCGACATTGGCGTATTTATATAATAAGTTTGAGGGCTGCTGTAACTGATTGTAGCCGGCGCCGGGGTTGTTAAATGAACAATCGCACCTCCGTTGATCCCATCGTCTCCATCGGCAACAAAAACATTTGTGCTGCTTAATACGGCTATCCCCCAGGGATAATAAATTCCATTTGTATGCAAGGGGCCAAAAATTGTCGCCCCGCTCCCGGTTCCGCCTGTGTATTTAACCAATTGATAACCAGACCCGCTATTTTCGTTACTGTAAAGATTACCCGCTGCATCAAGCGCTAAAGCAGATGAATATTGCCCGGTTGAAACTGTCGTGGGCGCGTATGAGGCTGCTTTTGTTAATTTGTAAACATGCCCCCCGTCAGTTATTGCAGGAGTATTACTAAAAGCATCGGCAACATAAACGTCGCCATTTGATGCGACAGCCAATCCTGTTGGATAGGCGTATCCTGTGCCTGATTTTAAATTATCATATAAATTGGTACCAGCCGAGTTTGCCGCGCTATTAGCTGCATACTTAACAATTGCATAAGTTAAATGTACAGCATCATATTCCGTGTCATACAAATTATCGGTGGCATCAACCGCGAGCGCGGTAAAATATCTGCCGGTTTGAAACGTCGAGGGCGTGTAGGTTTTTGTACCGCTATTATAGCTAAGTTCAATAATTGCACCGCTGCCGGAAGTAAAATCTGTAGAAATATAAACATTACCGGTACTGGTTACTGTCAGCCCCCAGGGATAATCACCAATTTGGTGCGTTAAGCCGGTATAAATAACACTTGCGGTACCATTTGTATATTTTTCAACCTCATAAATCGCCCCGCCCGATGATGGTTTAACCCTTGTAACATATAAATTATTAGTATTATCCTTGGCCAGCGCAGTATACAGGCCACCTGTTTCGAGATTGGTACCGACAAACTGTGCACTTGCAGTAAAAGATCTTCCAATAAAGAAAATCATTGCCAGAACGATGTAAAAACCCTTCTTAAATAATGTTTTCATAAGCTAAGTTTTATATACATAAATATGGGTTTTGCCAGCCGCTTACACTTTCCTCATTGATTTTTCTAAAATCAGGTGAGTCGAATTTTAAGCCGTTGCCCCTGCTTATTATTGTTTTGTAAGTCTTTTTCCCGGATGTTTTAACACGCATTATATCAATAACCGGCAACGAAAATCCCGACAAGGGGTAAAAATTACGCTCACCCCTTGGGCCCACCACTGATTCTTTCTGAAGTAAACTTATAACTGTCCCCCAATCGCGCTTTAGCAGGTGCTGATGAACTTCGTTAAGGACCAAACCTGCTTCATAGCCAAGCAACCCATAAATATTGGCCATTTGGCCCCCGGCAGTCTCATATTTGCTTACAAATTCTCTATTTCGAATATTCTCGGAATTACGGCTCCATGACGAAGCCGCATAAATATCGAGGCCCAAATCCGATATATTTTCTAAAATATCGTCATAAGCCATATTTTCGACCACCGTTAACGGTATATGCTTGTAAAATCCAGACCGCTTCCATAATTGAAGAAATTCATTCCCCATTTTCCCGGCGAAAACGGCATGGACGTATGAGGGTGGATTTTTTTCAATTTCAGCAAAAAATGCACTAAGGTTAAATCGTTTGATATCTGCAGGATCGCGGGGAAGTACGTGGAGACCCATAGTTTGTGAACCTGCAGCGCAGGCTCCTTTATAAAATGCGCTGCTTAAATGATAACCTGCCTCATAAACGGGCATTACCATCATCCCGATATCTCCAAATTCTTTGTGAGCCCAGTTACCCAATGCATATTGAGACTGCCATATTTGCTGGGAGGAGTAAAATATGTTTGGACTTAAATGGTTGAAATAAGGAATAAACTCACCCATATCAAAAAAGAAAGCCAGTTTATTATAAGTTTCAATTACGGGAATAATGTCGGGGATAGATTTGTAACTGATCAAGCCCGAAATAATATCAACCTGATCAAAAAACACGAGTTTGTTCACTGCCTTAACCGTACTTTGGGGATCGCCCATTTCGGTATAAACCGGAATGAACTGTATTTCATCATGTCTTACTCCTCCGGGATATAATCCTAAGAGGAAGCCCGCCATCAGGTGCTGACCATAAAATGGATAAACCCCCGAATAGGGAGTTAAAAACCCGATTTTAATTGGTTTGGTCATCTTTAAAATAATTGATTGCTTATGTCTAATTGCGGGATGGAAAAACACCCTGCAATGCAATAATATAGGTTATAGCCAGATAGGGCTGGTGGTTATCAAACGGACTCGCTGCTCCCGTATTTCCTATCGTTCCGATACCTGCCTGACTTAAATTTGTGTTAGGCGCGTTGGTTGTATATAAATCCAATGACGATGAATTGGGCCCTGAGCCCGTTTGAGGACTGCTGGCGAGGTAGGTTGTAGTACCGGGCGCGGCAGTATTTCCAAGCCCTGTATTAACATTTAAGTTATGCGAGTGGGCAGGTAGGTTATTAACCGACAGCGTTATGGATTCGCTCCCGCCAACTTGACCAAGGCTCACTGGAGTTAAGCCCGCACCGTTTCCGGCACCAATGGGTACACGCCCCTGAAGATCGGGCAATTGAAAAGTTGATGTGCCATTACCGCCATAGGTAGTACCTAAAAGAGAAAACAACGCCGTATTTTGTGAAATTGCTATAGTTTGACCCTGGCACATGGCATAACCGGTAGGCGCGAAATTACCGCCGAACAAAGTAATCGTTGCTAAAAGAGGATTCATAATTCAAAGGTTAGATAGAAATTAACTAATTCATAATCAATGCTAAAGTTCTTTTTAAAATTGCAAAAAAACAAATGGAAAATGAAGTAATTTCTTTAATATTTACTTCTAACAAAAACCTGTCGCCTAATGATGATTACAAAAATGCGATTTGCCTGAATCTTTCAAACAAAACCTCTGGCGACCAATAGAGGTTTATAATTGCGCTTATTTTAAATTTGTTTTTTCTCCCGGAATTAATTTATATTTATGCTCTTATCATCTTACCATGAAAAACGATCGCAGGTTGTTTCTAAACCAACTTTCCTTTATGGCCGGGGCCGCAACTTTTAGCAAACCAATCACTTCCGCTGCCTCCATTAGCAAACATATTAATACATTATATTCAGCCGCCCATTCCGTTACCATTTATAATACAAACGATTTGCATGGTAACCTTTACCCGGTGTATGGTAAATTCGGGGGGCTTTTGGGAATTAGAAAGCTTCTTGAAAACCAGGAAACCACAGGACTTTTGTTAGATGCCGGCGATTTCTTAAATTGCAGTCAAACCCTGCAGCAGCAAAAGGAAGTAATATTTACGATGAACAAAATGGGTTACCATGCCGCAACTCCCGGCACACAGGAACTCGCATCCGGCGAATCTCATCTTGCAATTCTTATTCCTTTGATGGGTTTTACTATGGTTAATTGTAATTACAAATTCAACAGGGAATTAATGGATTTAATAAAGCCACATTTGATCATCTACTCGGGAAAATTTAAAATCGGGATCACCGGCGTTGGGCACCAAATAGATGGTATAAAATATAACGATGCCATCCTTTGTGCCAACAACGAGGCGGCTTTGCTGAAGGTAAAAGAAAAATGCGACATAGTTGTCTGCCTTTCGCACCTGGGTTTTTCGCAACAGGGAGATCAACCGGACAATCAAAAACTCGCCCAACGGTCTGAGCATATTGATATTATTATCAGCGGTCATAACCGCAATCTTTTAAGCGGGCCTTCGATAATTTTAAACAAATTAAAACAGGAAGTTATCATTAGTCACTCAGCCTGGGATGGCCTGATGTTAGGTAAAACCACATTTTGTTATACAAACAAAAAACAAAAAAGCGGTATCAAGGCCAAATATCTTATTCCGGGACAGCCATACACGCAAACTTTGCCGGAAACTTTTAACGGGCACCGGGAAATAGAAAAACATCTACATACAGCTTAGCAATTACTATACCCATATTTTCTGAAACCCCATCTGGTTGCCCGCAAAAAAGGCCAAAAGTCTCCATTTCCAAACCTTGCAAAAAACCTGTGGCTCGAACTAAAGGCAAAATAGTAGTCGTTATAATATCTGATGGAACCGCAATGAAATAAGAACAAAAAAAACAACTGAGTTAAAAACCTATAACCATTTTACAAACAAAATATCATCATATTATCTGTTTAAGTATTATTTTTTTACTGCCATTAAACATCTGCAATTACAATGAGGATAATTTTACTTTCCGGCGCGTCATTTTCCATTCCTGCTATGAATTTTTTTTCCAATTCGAAAATGATTCAATCAGTAGTTTGCATAGGTCAAACAGATAAGGAGAATATTCATGTTGAACATAATGCGATGCGTTTAAATTTACCTTTCAAACGTATTTTAAAAGAACAGATTTTAACGGAATTTAAACATTGGCTCTGCGCTGAAGAGCCGGATATGGTACTGGTTTTTGGATGTGCTTACAAAATCCCGGAAGAATTATTTACGATCCCTAAACTGGGCTTTTATAACGTCCACTTTAGTTTATTGCCTGCATACCGGGGCAGCAACCCTTTATTTTGGCAATTAAAAAATGGAGAAGCTGTTGGCGGGATAAGTATCCATCAAATGACAAATGAATTTGACGGAGGCCCGATATTAGTGCGCCATGAAACGCCAATTTACCAGGGCGAGAATCATGGACTAATTTCAAACCGGCTAAGTTTTGAAAGCATTGGAGTTATTGCAAAAGGAATAGAAAAGTTAGAAGACAAAGGGGGCATCAAACTCGATGAACAAAACAAAGACACCATTATTGGTGCGCCCGAACCTGTTTTAGATGATTTAAAAATTAATTGGGAAACACAATCAGCCAAAGAGATTGAGAGCCTTGTAAACGCCGCTAATCCAAATTTTGGCGGTGCGGTAGGCATATTAAGGGGGCAGGTTATCCGGATTCTTGAAGTAAACCCTGCGCAGATAGACAATCCCTCCCCATGTGACCCGGGCACAATCGTACATTCAGATACCAATTATGGCATATTTGTAGCATGCAAGGATATGCAGTTTTTAAGGATTAATGTCCTTCAGTCGGCCGAATGCCTGCTTTCGGGTTTTAAACTGGCCAGCCTGGGAGTTGCTCCAGGAGAACGCTTTGAAAGCGCGGCGGATCTATCAGGGATCAGTGTTAAAATTTAACCGAATCAGGCATCATTTATACCTTCATATATTAAACAACGTGTTTTAACGTTTAGATTTTTCACCTGGCACGAATGTATTTCAGGATGCATCGCGAAGGTGAAATGAGTTTCTAAATGTTTATTTGATCACTGAATTGTTAATAAATGTTAATTTTCCTCATTTTCGGCGCCCCTGCAAAAATTTCATTTTAAAATCAGAATCTCCGGCTATACTTGTTGCAACATGAAAATTTAACTGGCAGGTGAAATCTTTAATTAATTCATTGCCATAACAAAAACAAATAACAACATGTCCGAACAACTTATTTTTAAGAGAAGTTGCAAGTTAATGGGAAACCATTTTGAACTGACGGTTGTTTCGGACAGCGAACATTGGGCCAATGAAAGGATAGAAGCCGGGATAGATGAAATAAAACGCATTGAAAAATTACTTACCACATTTAGCGACGATAGCGAAACAAACCAGATCAATAAAAACGCAGGCATAATGCCGGTAACTGTAAGCAGGGAAACGTTCAACCTGATTCAGCGTTCTATCAGGATATCGGAAGTCACCCAGGGGGCATTTGATATTACGTACGGATCTATCGATAAAAAGTTGTGGAACTTCGATCAAACGATGACTTCATTGCCTGATAAGGCGACAGCAAAAAAAATGGTCAGGCTGATCAATTTCAGGAATATTGTATTGGATGAGGAAAATTGCACTGTTTTTTTACGGGAAGAAGGGATGCGGATTGGTTTCGGTGGAATTGGTAAAGGATATGCCGCCGAACAGGCCAAACAAGTGATGAAAGCTCTTGGCGTTGAAAGTGGCGTTGTAAATGCTTCGGGCGACTTAAATGCATGGGGAATTCAGCCGAATGGTGAAAAATGGACAGTTGGGATAGTAAATCCCGATTCAAAGCATGAAGTTTTTTCATACATGAGCATTTCGGACCTGGCAGTAGCGACATCGGGCAATTATGAAAAGTTTATTATGGTTGATGGCAAGAAATATTCACATACCATTAATCCGCGTACGGGCCTGCCTGTAACCGGTATTAAAAGTGTAACTATTATTACAAAAAATGCAGAAATAGCTGATGCTATGGCAACCCCGGTAATGATTATGGGAATTAACACCGGGTTAGACCTGATTAACCAGATGAAAGATATTGAGGCGGTTATTATAGATGATAATAACAGACTCTACACATCAAAAAATATTAATCTTACATAAAAAAAATGATAAATCGATTCGTAAAAGTATTAGCCTGCGTGCTACTGGCAGTAACTGTTACTTCATGTGTACATTTAAAGGAGTACCAAAAAAGCCGCTTAAATGATTCTGAAATGGCATTAACCAACCGCAAAGTGGAAAAAAATGAATTAAATTTTCAATCCTACCGCGAAGCGGCTTCCGGCGCCAATGCCGGAAAAACCGGTGGTGGCTGTGGCTGTAATTAATTACCCTGTTTAACAGTATTTGTACTCTTCATGAAAAAAGTATATCTGTCCATTATTGGATTTTCCATATTATGCCGCTTAAGTGCCTATTCACAAACAAGGGTGGATACCGCAGGCAATAAACCAGCATTCAGTTTAAACTCTATGCCTGCCTATGATACTACTGACTACAGACCAAGACGACTCAGGTTAGATGAAATAGACATCGTTGGGAGCTATTACAATCAAAGAGGCACCCACTCCTCGGTATCCGGCGACAATCCTTTTTTGGGACCTTATTCAAATAGTTCAAATGTGACAGATAAATCATTGGGGCTAAACCTTAATTTGGTTTGGCTGAATGAAGCTAACAATAAAAACACTTTGTCGATAGGTTTAGGGCTTGATACCCATACTGCGGCGTCAGCCGCTTACGTTGCCGAAAACGGCGGATCAAACCCGAGAGGTACAAGAATTTATCCATCGTTAGACTGGACTATAGAAAATGCAAAAAATGGCGGCACTTTTGGCATCGGCGCTTATTATTCGGGTGAATATAATTATAAATCAAAGGGTTTAGACCTGCATTGGTCAAAGAAAACCGAAGACAAAAGCGGCGAATTTGGTGTTAAATTACAAGGTTATCTTGACAAGGTTACCATGATTAAACCATCTGAATTTGTTCCGCCGCCCATCATAACAATTATCCCTCCCGGATCAACAGTGATAACCACTGCGAGCGGGAACAGGATTGTAGTTAATACTGCCGGCGGAATAATTTCCAATTCAAAAAACAGTTTACCGACGAGCGACAGGAATACGCTTTCAGCATCTTTTTCCTATTCGCAGCAGATAAATTCAAGATTACAGATAATGTTTCTTGGTGATCTGGTAACACAAAGCGGCTATTTAGGTTTGCCTTTTCACAGGGTTTGGTTTAAACCGTCCCAGGATACCATAACACATTTAGCAGAAAAACTACCGTCATCGCGATTTAAGGTGCCGTTGGGGTTCAGGGCTAATTATTTCCTTGATGATAATATTATTCTTCGCACTTATTATCGGTATTATATGGATACCTGGGGCACAAACGCAAATACAGCAAGTTTGGAAGTTGCTTATAAAGTCACTCCGTTCTTTTCCATTTCGCCATTCTACCGGTATTACAGCCAGTCGGCAGCCAAATATTTTGCCCCATTTGATGTGCATACCCAAACGGAACAATATTATACCAGCAACTACGAATATGCAAAATTCCAGGCCGGGTTTTATGGAGTTGGTTTCAGGATAGCCCCGCCAAATGGAGTTTTCGGATGGCAAAACTTCCACGAACTTGAAATAAGGTATGGTCATTATACGCAAACTACTAACCTGGTTTCAGATGTCCTCTCTGTAAGCATGGGATTTAAATAGCGATTAAGTTTTAGTATCCGGCTTGTTATAAGAATACCCAAAAAAAGTTAAATGCACTCACAATAGTGTTACCGAGGTGTTTTTAACGATGTGATTTATGAAAAAAATATATTTATCCTTTATCGGATTTTCCCTTATATGTCGTCAGCACGTTTTGGCACAATCGAAACCGGACAGCAGCCGCAACAGGCCGGCAACGAGCCTGCATGGCCCGGTCATTGGTAAAGACAGCAGCGGATATAAACCGAGGGCACTCCGGCTTGAGGAGGTAAATTTGGTTTCCAGTTATTATAATCAAACAGGCACCCATTCGTCCGTTACCGGCGACAATGCCAACTTATTAGGTACAGGGGTAAATACCAACAGCATAAACGTAACGGATTTTGCAAATGGCCTTGATCTGAAATTGGTATGGTTAAACAAAGCCCTGAACAAAAACACCCTCTCTGCAGGCCTCGGATTCGATTACCACACCGCAGCATCCCAGGCCTATGTTTCCAACTCAGGGGCATCAAGAGCAAGCGGCACAAGGGTTTATCCATCGCTTGACTGGACCGTTGAAAATACTAAAAGTGGCAGCACTTTTGGCGTAGGCACCTACTATTCGGGCGAATATAACTACCGCTCGCTCGGCGCCGATGTACATTTTTCAGTTAAAACGGCTGATAAGATGGGCGAGTTCAGCGCCAAGCTCCAGGGCTATTTCGATCAGGTCACGCTAATCATTCCTTCGGAGTTTGAACCGCCATCACCGGTAGTAGTCAATTACGGAGGAGAGCATCATGGCAAAAGGAATTTTGGCTCAAGCCCGAGAGATACTTATAGTGCCTCCCTTTCCTATTCGCAAATGATAAATTCAAGGCTCCAGATCATGTTTCTGGGCGATCTGGTAACACAAAGCGGATATTTAGGATTGCCTTTTCACCGGGTCTGGTTTAAGCCATCCCAGGATACCACAACACATGCCATAGAAAAACTACCTTCATCCAGGTTTAAACTGCCATTGGGATTCCGTGCAAATTATTTTCTTGGGGATAATATTATTCTCCGCTCCTATTACCGTTATTATATGGATACCTGGGGTATAAACGCCAATACGGCGAGCCTGGAAGTCGCCTATAAAGTCACGCCATTCTTTTCTATTTCGCCTTTCTACAGGTATTACAGCCAGTCGGTGGCCAAATATTTTGCCCCATTTGATGTGCATACTCAAACAGAACAATATTACACCAGCAACTATGAATATGCAAAGTTCCAAAGCGGATTTTATGGCATAGGTTTCCGGATAGCCCCGCCAACGGGTGTTTTTGGCATACAAAACCTGCATGAACTTGAAATAAGGTATGGTCATTATTCGCAAACCACTGACTTGGTATCGGATGTGCTATCGTTGAGTTTGGGGTTTAAGTAAAGAATTTATTGATCCAATTTAGTCTTTGTAATAAGATACGATTTAACATAGCCGGGCTACCCGGCCGGGCTTTATCTTTATTGATAAATGTCTTTTCTATCCCCAATTGCGATAATTTCAACAATTAGTTGCTTGTCAAAAATCTCATAAATAACGCGGTAATTACCCGCTCCAACACGGTATCCATCTCTGCCTTTGAGTTTTTTGCAGCCTTGAGGACGCGGGTTCTTCTCTAAACCCGCAATAGTTTCGAGGATTGGCTCGGCAATAGCATCAGTAAGTTTATCTAATTGCTTTTGGGCTTTTTTAGAGAGGACCGCGGTATATTCAGGCATTTTTAGCTTTTCTGCTTTTTAGGTAATCAGAAAATGAAACGCGTTCACCTGTATCGTTTTTTTTAGCCTCATCATAAAGTCTAACATCTTCCATATCCTCCAATTCTTCCATAATAGCGTCAAATTCTATCGCGGTCAGCACAACTAAGGATTTATTACCGTTGGGGTCTTTAATATATTGGGGATGTACTGTTAGCATGATGATTTATCTAAAGATTGACTATTTTATTCAAAGAAACTCTGAAACTCATTTTTTTAAATTAAGTCTACAGGATAAAATTAGTCAAAAAGTAAAAATTAAACAATAGATGATTGAAAATTTTGCTCGTTACGCATTTCTATCCGCAGAAGCTAAAGATAAAAAAGAGCAAATCAAAACAACCGTTGCCTATGCTTTACGTGTAGCTTGCTCAATGCTATCCCACATTTCGGCAGGCACCATTTCGAGCGCGTTAAACTGGCCGGCACCCTGCAGCCATTCGCCGCCGTCAATGGTAATTACTTCACCATTAATGTAACCCGAGAACCCTGACACCAGGAACGCGGCCAGGTTAGCGAGTTCCTGGTGTTCGCCCATTCGTTTGAGAGGCACACGGTTTTTAAAATCAAACTTTTTAAGCATATCGCCGGGCAGTAGCCGGTCCCATGCGCCCTTTGTTGGGAATGGACCGGGCGCAATGGCGTTTGTCCGAATACTGTGTCTCCCCCACTCCGCGGCTAATGAACGCGTCATGGCAAGGACGCCACCTTTTGCGCAGGCCGATGGCACTACATACGCCGAACCTGTAAATGCATACGTTGTTACTATATTGAGGATATTTCCAGGTATTTTTTCAGCAATCCAGTATTTACCCAAAGCCAGCGAACAATTAACCGACCCTTTTAAAACAATATCAATAATGGAAGAAAACGCATTGGCCGACAAACGTTCGGTAGGGGAAATAAAATTACCCGCAGCATTATTCACTAAAACGTCAACACGCCCAAAGGCGTCAACCGCCTGTTTCAGTACATTTTCAACTTCTTCATACTTCCGAACGTCACAGGCGACTGCCAGTACTTTCCCCCCTGTTTCCGCTTCCATTTCCAAAGCAGTTTGCTTCAACACATCAAGTTTACGGCTGGTAATTACCAGGTTTGCCCCTAACTTTAAAAAATAGGTACCCATTGACTTACCCAAACCAGTTCCGCCACCTGTTACAATGATGGTTTTCCCTTTTAAAGCATCGTCTCTTAACATACCTTGCTTAGTTTCCGGATTTATTTCTATTGAATCGCTCATTATCTTTATTTAGCAGCAGTATTTTTAGCTTTTAAATTCTCAATCATCATTTGCAAACCTTTTCGGGTTGCGGGCGCCCACCATTGCTCCAGCATCATATTTAAGGTAGCCGTTTGATCGCCGTTTAATTTAGCGATTAACTCCCTACGCAAATTTGCCTTACTTTGGCGCCAGGTAACCGGATTTAACTGCATATAGGCTCTTACTTTTTTCTCCGCTGCTTCCATTAGAGTTTCCGGGCCTGTTATTTCATCGATCAATCCGGCATCAAAAGCTTCAGCGACGTTGAGCAGTTTACCTTCCAACAAAAACTGATAAGCTTTGCGCTGCCCGAGCCAAAAGGCATATAAATTAAAAACGCTGCCGGGAACTATAATCCCAACAGGTACTTCATTTAACCCGATAACAAATTTTCCTTCGGCCATAATGCGGTAATCGCAGCAAATTGCCATAATGCAGCCTCCGGCAGGACTATGCCCACTTATTGCAGCCACCATCGGTTTACTAAAAGCCGCCAAAGTATTTTGCATGGCTAAAAAATCCATCCAAAATTCCCGACTTTGCGCTTCGTCATAGTCGTAAGCTTCAATCAAATCAATACCTGATGAAAAAAAGCCTTCTTTGCCTGTTAAGATCAAGCCGCCCACGCCCTTATCCGCATCTAAATCCCTGATAGAAGCAGATAGTTCTTTCAGCATCTGGTGATTTATTGGATTGGACCTGCCCCTGTCCAGCGAAATGATCGCCAATCCTTCCTTTATGGTTACGTTAAATGTGGTCATCTGCTATTTAATTTATAAAGCCGGGCTTTCACCAACTTCTCCGCCATACATTTTGTCTATTTGGGCCGAATATTTTTCCGTTATTACTTTCCGTTTCATTTTCCCGGTTGGCGTAAGTTCTCCGCTATCAATTGACCATTCATTCGGCAGCAAGGTTACCTTTTTCACTTGCTCCACATGGTTAAATTCCGGGTTATAGGTATCAATAATAGATTGGTAAAGCGCCAATACTTTGCTGTCCTTTATAACCTGGCTATTTGAGGTAACAGGAATATCATTTTTTTTGCACCAGGGCAACAGATTCGCATAAGATGGCACAATTAAAGCGCCAACAAATTTCCTGTCGGCTCCGACTACGATCATTTGTTCAATGAAGTAATTTTCCTTCATTTTATTTTCAATAGGTAATGGAGCAACATATTTCCCGCCGGAAGTTTTAAAGATCTCTTTTTTGCGGTCAGTAATTTTTAGGAAATTCTCACTATCCAGTACCCCTATATCCCCGGTATGGAACCACCCGTCTTCCATTACCTCCGCTGTAAGTTCCGGGTTTTTATAGTAGCCCGCCATTACATTAGGCCCTTTGCAAAGGATTTCACCGTCGGCAGCAATTTTTACCTGTACGCCATCCAATAAAGGCCCCACGGTTCCAAATTTTCTTAGATTCCCCTGGTAGTGGTTAACAGCAATTACCGGCGAAGTTTCAGTAAGTCCATAGCCCTCCAAAATAACAATCCCGGCGGCTGTAAAAATCCTTTCCAGCCTAATTGGTGTGGCAGAACTTCCCACCACTATCGCTTTTACATTGCCCCCTATGGCGTTTCTCCATTTACTGTAAACCAGCTTATCAGCTATTGCCAGTTGTATTTTGTAGGCTAAGCTCTGGTTGTGGATCTCAAAATGATCGGCAACTTTTATTGACCATAAAAATATCTTTCTTTTTATGCCGGATAATTTCTGTCCCTCAATAATAATTTTTTCGAATACTTTTTCAAGTACCCTTGGTACAGCGGTGAAAATATATGGCTTTACTTCTTTCAGATTAGGGCCGATGGTATCCATGTTTTCGGCGAAAGAAATGGAGAAACCATAAAACAGGTAAGTATAAACCACCGTTTTTTCGAAAATATGGTTGGGGGGCAAAAAACTCAGGGCGCGCTTCTGGTCAAGCGGGATAAGCGCAAGTATATCACCGGAAGCCTTTACATTGCTGTAGATATTTTTATGGGTAAGCATAACCCCTTTTGGCCTGCCGGTGGTCCCGGAGGTGTAGATAATAGTCGCTATATCCTGTTCCGTGATATTATCGCATATAGCCTCAATTTTTTGATGGAAATCCGGCGCTAAAGGTTTGAATAATTCTGTCCAGTGGGTAGCGCCTTCAACATCATCAAAAGTAAAAACACCCTTTAGCAAAGGGATATTGACATGAACCTGTTTTATCTTTTGGTAAAGTTCATCACTGCTCACAAAGATGTACTTTACTTCAGCCTCGGTTAATATTTGTTCTATTTCTTTGATCCCGGAATTTGGGTATAAAGGGACCAGCACGGCGCCTGTTAACTGAACCGCCAGATCGGTAATCAGCCATTCCGGCCTGCCCGGGCTGATCATTCCTATTTTATCACGTCCTTCTACGGTACCATCGCCGGGCGATACCCCAAATTCAAGTAAAGCCTGCGCAAGCTTGTAAACCATTTCGTGCACCTCCTCGGTGCTGTACGGTTTCCATACGCCATTCACTTTAGCATTAAGCAGATCTGCCAATGGTGTATTTGCCTGGCTTGCGATACAATCAAACAATCTTGTCCCTTTTTCCATCCGTATAGTAGTCTGTCAGATAAACGTGATAATTCTATAAATATCCTAAATAAACTATAACAATTCAAAAATGCCTGCCGCACCCTGGCCTGTCCCAACGCACATGGTTACCATACCATATTTTTTTTCGCGCCGTTTCAGTTCATTGAACAACTGCACCGATAATTTAGCCCCGGTGCAACCCAGCGGGTGACCTAAAGCAATAGCCCCGCCGTTTACGTTTATAATTTCCGGATCAAGGTCCAGTCCTTTTATTACTGCAATTGATTGTGAAGCAAAAGCTTCGTTCAGCTCTATCAAGTCTAAGTCCTGCTGTTTCATTCCGGCTTGTTTCAGTACTTTGGGTATAGCCACCAGCGGACCAATTCCCATAATACGTGGCGGCACACCTGCAACGGCATAATTAACCAGCCTTGCAATAGGTTTCAGGTTATTTGCTTTTAAAAAGCGTTCGCTGACCACCATTACAAAGGCAGCTCCATCACTGGTTTGCGAAGAATTGCCGGCAGTTACCACACCTTTGGCATCAAAAACAGGTTTAAGTTTTCCCAATGCCTCAAGCGATGTATCAGCCCGTGGGCCTTCGTCGGTATCCATCTTAAATTCCCGCTTTTTCTTTTTCCCGCTTTCGTCAACATAGGTTTCAACAATATTTACCGGAACAATCTCATCTTTAAAGATACCGCCATTAATGGCATTAATAGCTTTTTTATGTGAATTAAATGCAAACTGATCCTGATCTTCCCTGCTAACCTTATATTCTTTTGCAACGGCTTCCGCAGTAAGCCCCATCCCCCAATAGTAATCAGGATTTGCAAGGGCAACATCTGTATTCGGGACAACCCGCCAGCCGCCCATAGGCAGCAGGCTCATGCTTTCCACACCGCCGGCGATAATACAATCGGCTATCCCGCTATGGATCTTTGCCGATGCAATGGCTATTGTTTCCAGTCCTGATGCACAGTAACGGTTCACAGTCATGCCCGGCACTTTATCTGTATCAAGCGCCATCAAAGAGATCAGGCGACCAACGTTCAGGCCCTGTTCAGCTTCGGGTGTAGCATTGCCCACTATTACATCATCAATCTGCTCCTTATCAACATTGGGCACCGATGCTACCAGGTGTTTGATGACATCAGCCGCCAGGCTATCAGGCCTTGTAAACCTGAAACTACCACGGGTAGCTTTCCCAACTGCGCTGCGGCTCGCGGCCACTATATATGCATTCATATTTTTAAATTTTTCGTTAAATAAAAACTTCAGGCCTTTAACTTTTTCTCCTTACCTAAATCCTCTCCAACCGCGTGCCGCCTTAGCTTTAGCGGTGGCGCAAGGAGAGGACTTTAACTTCGCTCTTCATTACTTATTCCTTTTTACCCTCTCCTTTGGAGAGGGCAGGGTGAGGCTTTTGGAGAGGGCAGGGTGAGGCCTAATTCCTCAACACTTTTCCACCTGTTAAAATGGACTGTATTCGTTCAAGCGTTTTCTTTTCTGTACAAAGCGAAACAAAAGCCTCGCGTTCCAAACCCAGCAAGTAATCTTCACTCACAAGTGATGGCTGCGAAAGATCACCCCCTGCAAGTACATAAGCCAGCTTCTGCGAAATCTTCACATCGTGTTCGCTGATGTAATTACCGCTGTACATGGTATTGGCGCCTACATAACCCAAACCAAGCGCCTGTTTGCCAAGCACCCTGATATCAGTTCGCGGAATGGGTTGCACATAACCTTCATCAGCCATTTGCAGGCAATGTTGTTTTGCTTCAGCCAGCAACCTGTTGCGGGAAACCACAACTACGTCCCGGCCTTTTTTTAGATAGCCAAACTCAAACGCTTCATAGGCTGAAGTAGAAACCTTTGCCTGCCCGATGGTTAAAAACCTGTCCCTGTAATTATTTACTTCAACGTCGCCGTCCTGCAATTCGTCAGAAAGGCGCAGCGCGAACTCTTTAGTGCCTCCACCGCCGGGTATTAATCCAACGCCAAACTCCACCAGCCCCATGTATAACTCGGCATGGGCCACTACTTTATCAGCGTGCAGGCACATTTCGCAGCCACCACCTAAAGCCATTTGGTGCGGGGCAACAATAACGGGGATAGATGAATACCTTATCCGCATCATGGTATTTTGAAAAGCCTTGATAACCATGTTCAGTTCATCAAATTCCTGCTCAACAGCCATCATAAATATCATACCCACATTTGCACCTGCGCTAAAGTTTGCACCCTCGTTGGAGATCACCAAACCTTTATAACCTGCTTCGGCAAGGGTAATAGCTTTATTAATACCCTCTATTACCTCCCCTCCTATGGTGTTCATTTTGGTATGAAATTCAAGATTGAGGATACCATCGCCAATATCGGTGATTGTTGCCCCGCTGTTTTTCCATAGGGTATGCGATGAGCGGATATTATCCAGCAATATAAAATTCTCCGTACCCGGAATTATTTTGTAAGTTTTGGATGGGATGTCATAATAAAGCTTTTTACCGTTCTCGATTTTGTAGAAGCTTTTGGCGCCGGAGGCCAGCATATCGTTAACCCACTGCGCAGCTTTTATCCCGGCGGTTTCCATTGCCTTCAGTGTCTCATCAACGCCCAGGGCATCCCATTTTTCAAAAGGGCCCATTTCCCAGCCGAAGCCGGCGCAGGTTGCAGCATCTATTTTAAACAGTTCGTCCGAAATTTCCGGAACACGGTTGCTGGCATAAGCGAAAAGCTGGTAAAATGTATCGCGATAAAACTCACCGGCTTTATCTTTAGCAGCAAAAAGTATTTTAAGCCGGTCTTTCAGGTTGTCCACTGCTTTAGTCGTTTCAAGCGAGGCAAATTTTACTTTTTGTGATGGCTTGTACTCCAGTGTTTTCAGATCGAGCGCAAAAAATTGATTTGTTCCGTTAGCTTTTTCTTTTTTATAAAAACCCTGTCCTGTTTTGCTGCCAAGCAAGTTATTTTTAACCATCCCATCTACAAACGACGGAATCTTAAACAATTCCCGAGCTTCATCATTGGGCACGATTTCATAGAGACCATTGGCCACGTGTACCATCGTATCCAGGCCCACCACATCATTGGTGCGAAATGTTGCCGATTTCGGGTGACCGATCACAGGGCCTGTCAACTTGTCGACTTCCTCAACGGTCATCCCTGTTTTTTCCACATAGTGCAAAATGCTCATAATGCTGAACACACCAATGCGGTTACCTATAAACGCGGCGGTATCTTTAGCCAGCACAGTTGTTTTTCCGAGGAATTTTTCACCAAATTCCATTAAGAAATCGACTACACCGGGTAAAGTATCTTTTGTGGGAATAATTTCCAGCAATTTTAAATAGCGTGGCGGGTTAAAGAAATGGCTCCCGCAGAAATTCTTTTTAAAATCATCACTCCGCCCTTCGGACATCAGGTGGATCGGAATGCCTGATGTGTTTGAGGTAATCAATGTTCCCGGTTTGCGGAATTTTTCAACGTTTTCAAATACCTTTTGTTTGATGTCGAGGCGTTCAACCACCACTTCAATAACCCAATCGCATTCCGCAATTTTTTGCAGGTCATCGTCAAAATTTCCGGTCGTGATCCTTTTAGCAAAGGCTTTAAGATAGACCGGCGAAGGGTTTGATTTCAAGGCGAAATCAAGGGCATCGTTAACAATTTTATTCCTGGCTTTTTTATCACCCTGAGGTGCATCTTTTGGCACAATATCCAATAACAGCACCTGCACCCCTATGTTCGCAAAGTGGCAGGCAATACGGCTCCCCATTACGCCGGAACCCAGAACCGCCACTTTTTTAATAACCCGCTTAGCATCCATATAACATGTTTTTATATTGAAAACTTTAAATTGACTATTTAGCCTGTATTTCCTTTAACAGTGCAATATATTGGCTCATAGCATCATCAGCTGTTACGCCTTTTAATTTCAGCCATGCATTATGTTTTGCAGTAGCCACAAAATCAAACATTCCCGGTTTATCATCCGGGCTTATGTCTCCTGCAGTCGCTTGTTTGTATAAGCTGTACATCCGCAGCAATGTTTCGTTATCAGGCCGCGATGGTAATTCTTTACTTTCCGCCACTGCTTTCTCAAAGGTATCTTTTAGTTCAGTCATTATTTTTTAGTTTATACTTTTTTGATGTCTTCTATATAATCACTGCTCCTTGGCGCCTGCGCGTACAGTTCACTCAATTCCGGCGGCAACAAGGTAAGCTTACGTTTTTCCATATCAATCCATGCACCTTCTACCGTAATTACCGCAGCTTTTATGCCATCCCCGCGGTACAGCTCGTGCCGCATTGTCCACCGGGAACCATCGGGCCGTGCTTTAATAACTTCGCAGGTTACCTTAACATAGTCATTTATACCTACTTCGCGCAGGTAAATAAGTTCCTCTCTGAATAATACCGGGCCTATTTTATGTCCATAAAGCACCGACGCAGCTAAACCTAAATCGTTAAGCAGGGATAACCTGGCCTGCGCCCCAAAATCCGCGTAGGCGGAGTGGCGTAAATGCTGATTGGCGTCGATCTGTGCCCAAAGCACTTGTCCTTCGTAATAAAATTTCATAACAGTTTATTAATGCTGTTGTTTGAATTTCCTGACTGCTTCGGTTAATTTCGGCAAAATTTCCATAGCATCGCCAACAACGCCATAATTGGCTGCCTTAAAAAATGGCGCCTCCGGATCTTTGTTAATTACTACAATAGTTTTTGAACCGTTAACCCCTGCCAAATGCTGAATTGCACCAGAGATCCCCACGGCAACGTACAGGTTCGGGCGGATAGTACCACCAGTTTGCCCGACATGTTCATGGTGCGGGCGCCAATCAGCATCTGATACCGGGCGCGAACATGCGGTAGCCGCCCCAAGTTCTTTGGCCAGGTTTTCAATCAGCCCCCAGTTTTCGGGGCCTTTCATTCCGCGCCCGCCGGACACTACCAGATCGGCATCAGAAAGCGGCACTTCGCCGGTTACTTTATTTACTTGTTTAACTTTTACGCCAAAATCTTTATCGCTGAAATTTAATTCCAGCTTTTCAACAACAGCTTTGCCATCCCCTTTTATAACGGGGAATGAATTCGCCATCAGCATAACTACTTTTACCTCGCTTGTTATATTTACAAAAGCAAAGGCTTTTCCCGAAAAAACAGCTTTTTTTATTACGAAGCCCTTATCAAGGTCGGGGTACGAAAGCGCACCTGCCACCAGGCCTGCTTTTAATTTGATGGCTACCCTGGGGGCCACCGCCCTGCCATTGATATCGTGCAGCGTAACAATTATTTTAGCGTTTTCCTTTTGCGCCGCTGTCGATAATGCATTTGCATAAGCGCGGGCATGCAATTCATCCAGTCGGCTATCGGCGACATGCAGCACTTTCTGTGCGCCATATTCGCCGAGGCTCTCCATTTCCGAAACGGCAATAGTACCCAAAACAAGCGCGGTTACAGTAGTGCCGGTATCTTTGGCTATCCGCGAGGCATATTGTACGGCCTCAAAATTTTTCTTTTTTATTATTCCCCCGGTGTGTTCCACCAATACAATTACTGACATTTTTTATAGGTTTTTTAAGATGATCCCGGCGATGCCGGCAAACGAAATGCGATTAAATAACTTTAGCCTCCGCATGAAGCAGTTCCACCAATTCGTCCATATTATCAGGGCTTACCATTTTTACACCAGCTTTCGCAGGCGGCAATTCATAGGATAATATAGCGGTTACAGGATTTATTTGCGATGGTGTTACCACTTTTAAAGGCCGGGTACGGGCGGCCATTATACCACGCATATTAGGGATCCGGGCTTCGGCAACCCCTTTTTGGCAGGATATAACTACAGGTAAACTAACGGTGTCTACTTCTTCGCCGCCTTCAATTTCGCGGGTTACCGTTGCGTTGGAAGCTTCAATTTGAATATTGCTGGCAAAGCCGATGTAATCGATATCAAGCAGTTCGGCCAGCATAGCCCCGGTGGTGCCGTTATTATAGTCGATGGATTCTTTACCGCAAAGGATAAGATCATAACCTGTACCCCTGGCATATTCCGCTATATAATTTGCAGTTTCGTAAGGATCGTTGCTGTCCGCATCAATGCGGATAGCTTCATCGCCACCAAGGGCAAGTCCTTTCCTGATGATTGGCTCCACCTCTGCTCTTCCAACGGTTATCAGATGAATATCGGTTGCTGTGCCGCTTTCCTTTAGCTCAAGCGCCCGTATCAGCGCATACCATTCATCATAAGGGTTAATCACGAAAGTAACGCCTGCGCTGTTAAAGGCTGTATTGTTATCTTTTAATATAATTTTGGTACTGGTATCGGGTACCTGGCTTATACAAACTAATATTTTCATTAAGGTTTTTGTTTAATAAAGCTCAGCGTACTCTGTGAAAACTCTGCGCACTTTGTGTTAAACGTTTTTAACACGGAGGTCACAAAGGAGGCACAGAGTTCACAGAGAACTAATAATTTTATTTTGAGATATTACTTTTGTCTAATAAATGTTAAAAACAGTATTTGTTTTCAGCGATCAATTTAGCGGCAATATTTCTTCTGAACTGCGTGGTGTTGATATCTTCGGTTTTTGTAAAACGTTTCAGGCCCATCATCATCATCCTTTTTTCATCACCTTCAGCAAATGAATTAAGGGCTTCTCTTCCGGCTTTTGCAATCAATTCCGCTGCATCGTTGATGTAAACCCGCATAATGTCGAGCTGTTCTTTGCAAGCTTCTTCGCCCTTGAGGTTAACCAATTTCTCAACCCTTAACTGCACAGATTCACTTACGTAAAGCTCAATAAGCATATCGGCTACGTTCATCAGCACTTCCTGTTCTTTGCCCAATTGCGTCATCAATTTTTGAACCGCCGCACCTGCTACCATTAATATGGCCTTTTTGAAATTGGCGATGTATTTTTTCTCTTTTGAAAACAAGCTTTCGTCTTCACCGCCGCCAAAATCGGGGATACTTACCAGTTCACCGGCCACTTTTTGAGCAGGCCCCATCAGGTCAAGTTCGCCCTTCATGGCGCGTTTAAGCATCATGTCAACGGTTAGCATCCGGTTAATTTCATTGGTGCCTTCAAATATCCTGTTTATCCTTGAGTCGCGGTAAGCCCTGTCCATTGGCGCTTCAGCGCTGTAGCCCATACCACCATAGATTTGTACGCCTTCGTCGGTCACATAATCCAATGCTTCGGAGGCGTGTACTTTAATTATCGCCGCTTCTATCGCATACTGTTCAATTCCCTTTAGCTTGGCTTTTGCTGCATCAACACCCGATTCAAGCAGCAGTTCTGTAGCTTCCTCCATATTTTGACTGGCCCGGTAAACTGCCGACTCCGAGGCGTAAGTAAGAATAGCCTGCTGCGCGAGTTTATGGCGAATCGCACCATATTTTGAAATAGGCCGTCCGAATTGTTCGCGCTCATTAGCATACCGTACCGAAGCTGTAATTACTTCTTTACAAGCGCCAACAGTGCCACCGCCCAGTTTCATACGGCCTATGTTTAATATGTTTACCGCAATCTTAAAGCCGTTTTGACGCTCAGAAAGCAGGTTTTCTACCGGCACTTTACAATCGTTAAAAAATACCTGGCGGGTTGAACTGCCCTTTATGCCCATTTTATGTTCTTCGGTATTCAGGCTTAGTCCTTCAAAATCCTTTTCAACAATAAATGCGCTCAGGTTTTCATCATTATCAATTTTGGCGAAAACGGTGAATATGTCTGCAAACCCGGCATTGGTGATCCACATTTTTTGACCGGTAAGTAGGTAATATTTTCCGTCATCAGATAGCTTCGCCCTTGCTTTACCAGAATTGGCATCGGAACCGGAGCTGGGCTCGGTAAGGCAATAAGCGCCTTTCCACTCCCCTGTTGTAAGTTTTGGAATATATTTTTGTTTTTGCGCATCATTACCATAATATAGAATTGGCAACGTTCCAATCCCCGTATGTGCAGAAAACGCTACCGAAAACGAATGCCCCGCCCCTAATTTTTCAGCAACAAGCATTGATGTTTTAAAATCCTTACCAAAGCCACCGTATTCTTCAGGTACAGATATCCCCAATAAACCAAGGGCACCAGCCTCATCCATTAAATGCGGCATCAAACCTGCCTCCTGGTCGTCAATACGACTTAAATTGGGGGTTACATGCTGTGCGAGAAAGGTTGTGCATGTTTCGGCGATCATCAATTGCTCTTCGTTCCATTCTTCAGGGATAAAAATACTATCAGCAGAAGTTTCCCTGATCAGGAACTCGCCCCCTTTTATCGCTTTTACAGATTCTGTGGCATTCATAAATAAATATTTAATGTGTAATCTTAAAATTCTAAAAAATAACGGTTTGTTTAATGCTATTACATACAGCCCGCTTTACCGGCTGCAATATATGCTGCATTTAATTTTGTAATTGCCATTCCAAACAAAAAAATAAGAATTTTTGCCGGCAACAATTCTGGTTTTATAATCAGGGGTAAAATTAGATGTGATATAATATCAAAGGAAGGTCTGCAATGCGGAGATATTAGTCAAAAAGTCGGTTATTGGTAGTTTAAATTAAAAAAGTTGCAATGGTTGTAAGAGTTGAAATAAGGATTAACCACTACCACCTCTATAACTCTTACAACTTTTCCCAACCGCTCACCAATTCACCTCAATGCGCCGATACGGTCCTATAATCTGACGGCGATAACCCGGCATGTTTTTTAAAATACTTGCCGAAAGAAGACTGGTCGGGAAAGTGGATGGCATCCGCTACACGGGCAATGCTGATGTCGTGGTTTCTTAATAATACTTTGGCTTCCAGTATCACCGCATCATCTATCCACTCGCCAGCGGTGCGGCCTGTTACTTCTTTAATAGTTTCGGTAAGATGTTTGGGCGATACATATAATGCATCTGCATAATGCTGCACATTGCGATGTTCTTTATAATGATGGAAAACCAGTTCCTGGAAAAGTACATTCAATTCCTGTTTTCGGGTTTGTTTGCCCTTTATAATTAAGTGTTGCTTTTCGTAAATTGACTGCATCTCATAAAGCAGGGTTGTCAATATACTCCTTGAGATCTCTACGAGGTAAGGATGGCCCTCGCGTTCCAGTTTTTGCTGCAGGAGTAAATAAATTTCGAGCATTATTTTGGCATCCTGATTTTCGAGGTAAACTACCGGAATAGAAGCACTTTTAAAATAGCTGAATGTTTCCAAAAAATGGCTGTTGACACTATTTTCTGTTAAAAAAGCTTTGCTGAAAACTATAAACCTGCATAAAAAATCGTCGCTGCTATCGTAGATCCTTAAAACATGGAATGGCGTTGCCAATAGCATAGCATCGGGTTTTGCCTCGTACACCTGGAGATTCACTTCAACCTGTGCCGATCCACGGGTGCAGATCCCGACAATATAACCATCTGAACGATAGGGATATTCACTTAAACTCAGTAATTGTTTTTCATCGGCTACGAAAAAATCAGCGCCGGCCAGCTTGTCGGCATAAAGGTCTGCAAATTTTGATAGGCTAAGTTGTCCGATTTTCCTGCTCATGCCTTCACAAGATATGATTAATTTTTGATTTAGCGAGTGGGGAAATTAATTATTGAATTAGTGAATTAGTGATTGGTTGAGTAGTTTGAAAATAGAAGGTTGCAGCTTCTTCCGGACTCCCGGACTTTCTGACTTTCGGGCTAAACTCAACCAATTCCGACTTTTTGACTAATATCTCCGCATTATAGCCCTTTTTTTCTTTTCAAACCAAACTAATTTTATTCCGTGATAGGTGTGGATTGTAAAAAATTTACAACGGCCTGTTTATAAACCAATTAATATCTTATGAGAAAACTATTACTCCTACTGTGGTTGGCATTGCCGGTGTGCGCCTTTTCACAAGGTTTCCAAGTGAACCTTGAAGGTGAAAAGCAAATTGGCATGGGCCATACCGGAACCGGAACCTTATTAGATGGTTCGTCTGTTTTTTTTAACCCCGGGGCTGTAGCCATGCTCCCGGAAAATTATGTTCAGGCTGGGATCAGCCCGCTGGCTTTTGAGTCAGCATTTAACCCTGCGGGCACAAACACCCAGTATCGTACGCTGAACAAGATTGCGACTCCATTTACATTTTATGGTGTTTGGGGTCCTAAAGCATCCATCTGGAAAGTTGGATTAGGCATTTATACTCCATTTGGAGGTTTAACCGACTGGGGAAATAACTGGCAGGGAAAATATGTATTAGAGAGCCTTGACCTTAAAACCATCTTCTTTCAACCCACACTAAGCGTTAAAGTAACCGATTTCTTGAGTATAGGCGCCGGCTTTGTTTATAACCATGCGGATATTGACCTTACACAGGCCATCCCGCTCAGTAATTCAAGCGGCGGCGACGGGCAGGGTCATCTTAGCGGCACTGGTACCGGCTACGGATGGAATGCCGGGCTATATTTTAAAACCCTATCGGGAGTTACTATAGGTATCACACACAGAAGCGGCGTTTCAACTGATTTCAACGGTAATGCCATGTTTTCAGTTGCGCCTTCGTTGCAAAGTAATTTCCCGTCTCCAAATACATTTAAATCTACAGTACCACTACCTGCAACCAACTCCATCGGATTTGGATTTTATCCTACAAAAGACTGGACACTTGCGCTTGATCTTAATTTAGTAGGATGGAATGTTTTCAAAACTTTAGCATTCACATATAAACAAACCTCCCCGGAAATATCAACAACAAGTATTCCGCAGGATTATAATGATGCATTTAGCATAAGAGCCGGTGCACAATATAAAGCTTCGGATAAAGTTGCTCTGCGTTTTGGGGGCGGTTATGCTTCTACCGCCATTCCTGATGGTTATGTTTCGCCACAGGTACCTGATGCCAACCGCGTTTATGTTACCGGTGGTATTGGTTACAAACTGGCTAATCACCTTAACGTTGATGCCTCATTTGAATTTGAGCACCTTGCACCAAGATTCCAAACAACCATTTATTCGCAGTTATCTGGTACTTACGCAACCAATGTTTATATCCCGGGTATCTCATTATCTTATCACTGGTAATATTTAATATTTAAGCAGATGAAATTTTTAAAACAACACTTATATATCATTGCAGGCTTATTATTAATAACCGCCTGTAAACCAGAAATTAACACCCCAAAACCTACGCATGGCAGCGTTGATTTTTCGAGGTACATTGCCATCGGTAATTCTTTAACAGCCGGTTATTCCAATGGCGGGCTTTACCTGCAGGGACAACAAAACTCTTATCCTTCTATCATTGCGCAGCAAATGCAATCAGTTGGCGGCGGCGTATTTAACCAGCCCCTGTTCAGCACGGCACAAGCCAATGGCTCCGGTTACCTGCAAATCACCGCCTTTAATGCTGATGGCACCCCTGTTATTGCCCCAGTAACTACAAACCTCGCCATAAGGGCACAATATAATGTGCCGGGTTTTGGCCCCGTAACTTTATACACCAAATTCACTGGCGATATTGAAAACTATGGTGTACCGGGCCTCAAATTACAACAGATAACTTATGCGCCATTAGGAAATTTAAACGGGTATTATGAAAGACTACTCCCTAATGACGCAACTACAACGCCAAACACTATACCCTACATTGCCTTTGTAACTGCAAAACCATTTACATTCTTTTCCAACTGGCTGGGTAATAACGATGCCTTATTGTACGCAGTTTCAGGCGGCGCCGGCGATGTACTGACCGATGAAACCCAGTTTGCACAACTGGATAATTATTTGATTGGCACACTAACAGCCAAAAACGCAAATGGTGTTAGCCCGAAAGGGGTTGTTGCAACAGTTCCCGATGTTACTTCAATACCTTACTTTAATACAATAACTGTGGGTGCTATTGTTGCCGGAGTTCAAAAACAAGCTCCCTCTGTTAAAGGCATATACATTAACGCATTGGTTTCGGGTACAACATACGCGCCGAGGCTCGCGACCGCAAGCGACCTTATGGTTCTGACTTTCCCAACCAGCAAGGTCGGGACACCTGTTAACACACCTTATGGTTCTCTGCCTTATGGCTTAACACCATATTCACCGATTGATAACCAATATGTGCTTGATGCTAATGAAGTTGCCCTTGTGCGTGAGCATGTATTATCGTACAACAATACTATTAAATCAGTTGCTGCTGCAAATGGCCTTGCGGTTTTTGATGCATACACTTTTCTCAATAATGTTCAAAAGTACGGGTTTGTAGAAGATGGGATCGGCTTTAATTCGAGCTTTGTTTCAGGCGGTATATTTTCACTGGATGGCGTTCACCTAACTCCAAGGGGCTATGCTATTGTTGCCAATGAATTTATTAAAGCCATAAATGCAAAATATGGTTCTAACATTCCATTGGCCAATGTGGCAGGGTACACGGGGTTACTATTTCCGTAAACGGGATTAATACAGATTTTAAATCCAAAAAGTCCTTTTCTTTTAATAAGAAAGGGACTTTTTTTATGAATCAGCACCGATTACGCGGAGGTGAAATCAAGCTACCGAAACCAAAATTAGGGAGTGATACTTTTTTTGATAATGGTTATAGATCAGTATTGTCTTTGGTGCGATTTCTTTTCCCCTTCTTTCAATAACCGTTTCAGGTACCACTCTATTTTTAATGATGTTTGAAGCCAGCCACAAAGCGAATGCCATAGAGGTTGCATACTCGCCGCACAGATGCTTATAGTTGGCAAGGCCTGTATGCTTAAACAGGGATTGGTTTATTTGCTCATAGGGTTCGTCATGCCAGGTATCCCCGCTTCTGCCGGTTATTACCAGGTCAATATCACCTATACTTAATGAATTTTCAGCAAGGAATGAGACTACCCTCTTCTCAAAATCTTCCTGGCTTAATGGTTTATAGATGGTTTTTACTCCACTAAGTTCAGCAAGGTTATCCACTGAAGCCTGATCGCTTAACAAAAAGAATGCTGTCCCTTCGCCGCCCATGCTTCCCCTTGTTTTGGTTGCATACAAATCCAGATTTGAAACCGGCCAGCGTTTGTAAAGCCCCAAACGGTTTAATATCGCAAAGCTGGTATCGTTCATTTCATCTATCCCACCAACCAATACATTATCCGCTTCTTTTTCTTTTAACAGCAGTACAGCGTCAAGTAATGCGTTTTCAAACGAAGCGCCTTTATGTACAAAAGTTGTGTTGTATTGATGGCATTTAAGCAATAAAGCGATTTGAGAAGCCACCGTATTGTGGGTCGACTGGATAAAAGAGGTTGGCGACAATAGCTCTTCGTTCTGTTCAATTATCCGGGTTAAAAACGCTACAGTATCATCCATACAGCCATAGGCGGTTCCGGTAATAATGGCACCGGGCATTTCAATATTGCCCTGTTTTAAACATTGCATTGCCGCAGCTACCCCCATTTTTAGAACATGACTCATCCGCCGAAGCATTTTTGGATCGAAAAAGTCTTTATAGTCGGGTTCTATGGCCTTTAATCGCGTTCCATGGTAAGCTACCACATCGGTTAAAAAACCTTGGGCACCAAAAGTATTTTGCGCCGAGATACAAGCGGAGGAGCGGATATATATCTTCATTTCAGACCTCCGAGAATATAAGTGATGTACAATTTCCGCCGAAACCAAACGAGTTTGACATTACGTGGTTGATCTTCTGCCCTTTCAAAAATTTGCGTTCCGGTTCAAATGGCACTTCACTCATCTTTGTTTCAAACCTTAGGTTGGGATAAATAATTCCATTTTTTATGGCAAGGACCGAAAACACCGCCTCAATACCTCCGCATGCGCCCAAAGTATGGCCTGTAAATGATTTGGTTGAACTCATCGGTGGAAAATCCGGTTCAAATAACCTCTTGATGGCTATTCCTTCCGCACTATCGTTATTGGGTGTGCCCGTACCATGCAAATTTATATAATCAATGTCCGATGGTTTCAAGCCGCTTTTTTCAAGCGCTCCCTTCATCGCAAGGTACGATCCGGTGCCATCCGGCGATGATGCTGTTTGATGATAGGCATCATTGCTATTGTTATATCCGCTGAGTTTGCAGTACGGCTTTTTACCTAAAGTTTTTGTCACCTTTTCCGAAACCAGTACGAGGTACCCGGCGCCTTCGCCAAGGTTAAGGCCTTCCCTGTTTTCATCAAACGGCTGACAAAACTCATCATCCAGTATCATTAATGTATTAAAGCCATTGAGGGTAAATTTGGTAAGCGAATCTGTGCCCCCTGCAACAACCACATCCAGCATATCGTTTTTTATTAAACGGGCCGCGTAAAAAATCGCGTTTGCTGATGACGAACAAGCTGTGTTAATGGTGGTCAAAAAATCCCTGATACCTAATTGATCAGCCACGATCTCTGTGATACAGCCGCATTCATGATCAAACACATTTCTTAGTTTTCCTTTTTTTTCGTCTTTCACAAAATCGATGAAAAAATTTTCGCTTTTATCCATGCCGCCAACGGTATTTGCCGAAACGAAGCCCGTCCTAAGGGAACCGAAGTTGGGTATAGCAGCATCATTTATTGCCTCTTTTGCAGCAACCAGGCTTAGCAATGCCGTGCGGCTCATATTTGCAGGCAGCCCCGTTATAGCTGCCAGTTTATTATTATCCAGTTTCACTTCGGCAACAGGCCGTGTTTTACGATGAATGGTATCCAACAAGGAAATATCACCGATACCTGCCGCTTCAAGCTCAAAAGATTGAAGATTTTCAGCCACATTATTACCGATAGCTGAAATAACACCAAGACCCGCTACATACACAGTTGAACTCATACTATTCAATATCAATTATCAAGGTCACCAAAAATTTTATCCATGTTTTCCGCGGAAAATAAAACAGACCTTTCCGTTTTTCTTTTCTGAGTTAAAAACAAAACTGCTTTATAGTCGTCCTCCAACACATCAACCCAACCGCAGAGACATGCCTGTAATATATTTTCATCCAGCAGGTAATTTACCTGTTGAAACACAAAATCCGCATCAAACTTATCCTGGATAAAAAAAGCCTGCTCGCCTTTAAAATTGTTGCGGATGCAAATTTCACCGATCACGATATTTGGCAATGTATAAACAAATAATGAAGGGCTGGCAACAGCTTTTGTTGTTTCAAAATATTTTATGTCGTCATCCAGGCTGCTGTTGGCATTCGCCAGCACTATCCCAATGTCTTCGGACTGGTAGTTATCTTTATCAAAACTGTTATTCAGCAATATTTCCGCAGCAAGCCAGCCCAACTTGCTTAAATTATCCATTTTATAATATTTCGGGTATTTAAGCTGCAAATGCTGATAAACGGAAGCAAAAAAACTTGCCGCGTCAGTGTTTTTGTTTTCAAACACCTGATCCCCGTTTTTACTTACAACACCTTTACTTATGGTGCAAATGGCTGTTATATAATTTTTCGTAAGCAATGTTTTTCTTTTTATAACCTTATATTTCCCCATTGCCTGTGTCCTCACAGGCAATCACCTGGTAGTCGTCGGTGGGGACACCGACGACGGGAGTGAATTTTTTGCCTGACTTTTATATTTAATAACAAACTCTTTTGCCTCATCTAAATTTTTAGGATAGTCGGCGTAATTCTCAATTCTTAAATTACTAAAGTCTTTATGTATATGTTGATAAGTAAACCCATGCTCATATAAAAAACTAACAACTTTCCAGGCTTTTAAGTCATCCTTTTTAGGTGGTTTGAATTTATGATTGTAAAAAACATAAGAATTTCCACATTCAGGACATTGCCCAGGCACATGGTAGTCTCTCCCTGTACAAAAGATTTTCTACAATTTAAACAAACCATTTTATATCCCATATCCCCAAAAGATTAATTATTCGCAGTCAATTTTCCACTCAAATGCGAGACTTACAATCAGCGTCAATTCCCAAAAACCGCCGCCACATTACAACCACCAAAACCGGAAGCTGTTTTAAGGCAATTTTTAAAATCACCAGCCAACAGCTCAGTACAAATATTCAATGGCTTAGTTACGCCCGGTTCCGTAAATCCTAAAGTAGGCAAAACTAAATTTTCTTTCAAAGATTGAATTGAAATAATCGATTCTATCAAACCCGCCGCGCCTAAAGCATGTCCGTAATAGGCTTTCAAACTATTAACCGGAACAGTTTGCAATCCTGATAAATGAAGTGCATTGGCCTCCATTTCGTCATTATAAACAGTAGCCGTTCCATGCGCTGAAATAAAATCAATATCGCCGGTTGAAAGCGCCGCATCTTCTATTGCTTTATTAATTGCATAGCCAAGCTCTTTACCTGTACGGGATGGGCCCGAAATATGGTTAGCATCATTGCTTACTGAGCCGCCTTTAACTTTTATGTGTTGTTCGTATTTTTTATTGGTTGACAAAACGATGGTTCCGCCAAATTCGCCGAGATTCAATCCATCCCGCAAAAGGTCAAAAGGTTTGCAAATTTCAGGGCTAAGCGCCAGGAATGACTCGAAACCCGAAAAGATAAATTTCGAGATCACGTCTGCCCCGGCAATTACAGCATTTTCGTACTGCCCGGATCGTAAAAGCCGCATACCTGTAATAATGGCGAGCACGCCCGAAATGCAAGCATTGGAAACGATAACCGGCTGGTTTACAAATCCGAAATGATCTGAAACCAATCTGGCAGATGTTGAAAGAGCGATCCGCTTTTTTAATGCATCATCAACAATTTCAGTTTCTAATAATCCTATATTCCCCTTTGTGGAGGACAGGATCAGTACTGTTTTTCTATCCCCGGCTTCTAAGCTACTATTTTTTAAAGCATCCCCTATGGACGCAATTATCAATTGCTCAAATTTTGTATAATTATGCCGATCACCCCGTATAAAGCTTTCACCTTTGGCGAACAGCGAGGCATAAAAAGGTTGAGCCGATATATTCAAATCATGATGCATTTTCACCGCAGAAACACCTTGCTTCAACTGCAAAAAGTTTTCGAGCGTTGTTTTACCAATCGGTGAAAATATATTATCAGCAACTACAAAAACATCGTTTCTGTTCATCTCATTTAGCAAATGCGATAATATGATCTGAATTCTCTAAAAATTCTTTAACCCTTGCCAAATCTTTATATTTTGGCTGATCTTCAATAAATTTAGGAAATATGGCCCTTGCTTCATCATATAATGCCCCGGATATCTTCGACAGGCGATCACGGCATTCCAGGTAATCAATCGCCTGCAATATGGTCATCAAATGTATTGCAAGCACTTCAAATGAATTGTCGATCACACGTTTGGTCATTAGCGCAGCATTGCAACCCATGCTTACAATATCCTGGTTATCGTTATTATTCGGAATACTGTGAACATACATCGGGAACGATAAGGTCTGATTTTCAGCAACCGTTGAGGTGGCAGTAAACTGCATGCCCTGCATACCGAAATTGAGCCCCAATACACCCAGGTTTACAAATGGCGGGAATTTTTGATTTAGCTTGTTATTCAAAAGGTAATTTAACTGCCGCTCTGATAGCATAGATAATTTGGTGATCGCTATTTTCAGTTTATCCATTTCGAGCGAAACATAATCTCCGTGGAAATTACCACCATGGAAAATATTCTGATTTTCATGGTCGATCACCGGGTTATCATTCACTGAGTTGAGTTCATTTACCAATACATTTTCAGCTTGCCGGATGGTATCATAAATTGGCCCTAAAACCTGGGTAACACATCGCAGGGAATAGTACTCCTGAACCTTATCTTCAAAAACCTCCTGATCAAGGTTATCAGGGTTATATAAGTGTTCAGAACGATCACGGATCATGTGGCTGTCTGACAAAACATCACGCATCATTGCTGCAATTTTGTTTTGACCTTCGTGACGTTTTACGATATTTAATTCGAGTGAATAATGGTCGTCAAATGCGCCAACGATCTCATTGATTATGGCCGAAAATAAAACAGACCAGGTTAAAAGCTTCCGTGCGTGTATAATATTGATCAAACCGATCCCCGTCATTGCCGAGGTGCCGTTTAAAATAGCAAGGCCCTCGCGAATGTGAATGGCAAGCGGTTTAATGCCGAACCTGTTAAATATTTCGATGGTGGGATAGATATTGTCTTCAAACAATACTTCCCCTTCACCAATTAAAACCAAACCAAGGTGAGCTAACTGAACCAGGTCGCCGCTGGCGCCAACGCCACCATGTTCATAAATACAGGGATTAATATTGTTATTGATCAGGGTTTTCAGCAGTTCAACTACCTCGGGATGCACACCAGAATAAGCCAGCATAAAACTGTTTAAACGTGCAATCATCAAAGCCTTTATTAACACAGCCGGTAACAGTTTACCGCTGCCTGAAGAATGACTGCGGATAAGATTATACTGCAACTGCAAAATATTTTCTTCATTTACCTTGTATTGAGCCATAGGCCCAAAACCGGTATTTATTCCATAAATCAGTTTATTGGAAGAAAATCTTTTAAGAAAATTGAAGTTGACTTCCACCTTTTTTAAAGCCGATTCCTCTAAGCCGATTTCTTTTTGTTTAAAAAGGAGTTCAAAAAATTCATCTAAAGTGAGTGTACTTTGTCCAACAAGTATCATGGGCAAAAATTATTTGTTTTAGGTGTAATAAATATGGGGGTAAATGTATAAAATATAAGTATAATGAGCATCACTAAAATGGGGTATTAGTAGCTACGCCCTCCTGTCGATAAACTTAACAGGCTTCCTGCTGGTTTCAATAAATTGCTTCTTTTGCATTTCTTCTGCGTTCAAATATTTAATATGAGGACTCACGCGCAACCTTGCCTGCAAATAAGCCCTGATCCGGTGATCGCATTCTTCGCTTTCTTCTACAGGCAGCAGGTAAAGCAATACCTGGTCGAGCCCTATTTCATTGGAATAAACTTCGATAATAAAATCCAAAATTTCTTCCCGTTCGGTTAACAGGTCAAACAATGCAGGCGGGTAAAGTGTCGTGCCTTTAAATTTGATCATTTGCTTTTTCCGGCCCATAATTGGTGATAAACGCAAGCTTGTTTTGCCGCAAGCGCAGGGCTCGTCATCATAGGTACAGATATCGCCTGTTTTATAACGCAGCAAAGGCATTCCTTCAACGCCAAGGGTAGTAATGGTTACTTCGCCCGGTATACCCGGCTCCACCTGCCGGTCATTTTCATCCAGCAGCTCAACGATGAGTAGTTCGGGCTGATAATGCCCGCCCCGCCCTTCGCCACATTCGGTGAATGCAGTTTGCATTTCGGTAGAGGCATAGGTGGAGTATAATTTGATATTCCAGGCTTCAGTGATCTTTTTCCCTAAAATATTCAGCGAGAAATCAGAATTTCGGATATTTTCGCCAATGCAAATCGCTTTTTTTACGGAAGTATTGTTGATGTTGATGCCCGCCTCTTTTGCAAACTGAATTAATTTCAGAATAAAAGACGGTACGGCAACAATAGCTGTTGGCTTCAATCGCTGAATGGTTTCCCATTGCAGGGAAGGCACACCGGGACCTAAACGGATAATACCCGCTCCCAGCTTACGTATGCCTGTATAATAAGCAATACCCGCCATAAACTGCCTGTCGAGCGTGAGCATCAGCTGGTAAATATCATTTGCTGAACCGTCAGCGCATAAAAAGGAATTATATTCATTAAATGCCAGGCGGTCAAGGTCGTTCCCTGTCAGCGCTATTGTAACAGGGCTGCCCAAGGTACCCGAGGTTGATGTATACTCAACTACCTTTTCATACGGTACGCACAAAAAATCATCGTTTCGCCTTTGCAGATCATCTTTAGTCGTTGTAGGAATTAAGGTAAGGTCCGAAAGTGTTTTTATTTCAGAAACATCTATATCATTTTTGGCAAATAACTCTTTGTAAAATGGGGAATGTCCGGAAAGATATAGCAGCAAAGCTTGTAGTTTTTGTTCTTGCCCGGTTGTTGTATCGGCGGCCTCCCGGTAATCCGTCTCTCTGTATATCGCCATTATTTTGTGCTATATCCCAAAAATAGTAAAAACCCCAAAGATTGAAGCTAAAATCTTTGGTTTAATTAAATTGGTTCCTGCTTAAGAAGCTGTCTAAAAACGATCCGGTGCAATTACCATAGGAAAGTTCGTAAATGGAAACTTGTATGTAGCGCTACATGTGCTACACCTTGCTACAAAGCGCTACATTACTGATAATTAACAATTTATCCGCTGACAAGATTTTGTCAGTGACAAAATCTTGTCAGCAGTTTTTTTGTTTCCGGGCAATTTTATGTACTTCTCCGGTCCGGTGTTTGTATGTTGGCTTTGCCAAAAGCACCGCTTAATTGGCAAGCAAATTGTTTGGCTGAAGCCGGTAACTATCATTTTATCGGGTTCAGTCGGCTCAGGCCGGTGGCAATAAAGAATTCCTGCTATTTTTAGACAGCTTCTAAAACATCTGCGCTATATAATTGTAACGTATATTAGTAATTATGAATAAAGTTCCGTTCCTATTTGTCTGTTTCCTTTTCATAATGCTTTTCGCAAAAGCACAAACGGCGCAACCCCATAGATACAAGGACATTATATTTTCTGAAGTCAGTATTGATAAGAATTTGAGTTATGCCGCAAATACTAACCCCGATAACAAAAACGCCTGGTTATTTGATCTTTATCAGCCTAAAGGCGATAACGCGGGCCCTCGCCCGCTCATTGTATGGGTGCATGGCGGAGGGTTTAAATTCGGCACAAAAGAAGCAAAAGGCATTCAATTATGGTGTAAAACATTTGCGCAACGTGGTTATGTATGCGTAGCCATTAACTATCGCCTAAGCAAAAAATATCCTTTTTTGCATTTTAATGAGTTACAGAAAAGCTGTTACTATGCTGTACAGGATTTAAAAATGGCTGTCAGCTATTTGAAACAGCGGCACACGACTTTTAACATAGATACTGATAAAATTATACTTGCAGGGAATTCAGCGGGTGGCTTAACTGCCATGCAGGCCACTTATTGTACAGACGCTGCACTGGCAAAAATGGCGGGGATTGTTTATACAAGCGCCAAAAATAAAGAGTTGCCAAAAATTGCCGGCGTTATCAATTTTTGGGGAGCTATATTCGATACCGGCTGGTTAAAAAATGCCCGGGTGCCAATTGTAAGTGTCCTTGGTGATAAGGATAGCGTTATCCCGCCAACTCATAAAAGCGCCCCTTTATACGGTGGCGAGGATATCCACGAACAGGCAGATGCTTTAGGGATCCCCAATGAGCTAAAGGTATTTAAGGGCTACTCGCATGAATTGCAAAAAAATTTCAACCCTTTATTTCAGGGAGGTAAAGCGACACAGGAAAGATGGTTGGAGTCGGGCCAATTTGCGGCAGACTTTTTGTACAGAATACTTTTTAAATAGCGGATGATATTCCGCTTTACGCGATAAATATTTTTAACATTATTAGTATTTTTACTTCGCAACTCAAATATTTCACTTAACCAATTATAGAATGAAGTCCATTACATTATTTATTGCCTTAGTACTTATTGCATGCAGCCTTCAGTTTGCAAAAGCCAGGCCTGTTAGCAGCGCCGCGAATAAATCGGCGTTTCTACAGCTACCACCGCGACCGCCCCGCCCACCACGACCCCCACTGCCACCACGACCAGGGCACCGGCATCACCACAGGTATCATCGTCACCTGCGGTTGCCACATATAAAGCTACCGCCGCATCCAAAAGGACCGCCGCCACCGCCGCCGCTGCCACCACGTCCGTAATATTTTGTGGACTTTTAGCGTTCGGAGAAGACCAGGCGCAAAAAAGAACCCCATTCCCTGAACTGGAAATGGGGTTCTTTTTTGCGCCAGATTAACCAGTGTTGTAATCAACTAATGAACATAATCGCAAAATGCTGTAGCTAAAACAAGTCACATTTTATAATGTTAACTTATTTTTTCACCTGCTGCTCAATATAGGCAGCCAAAGTATTTACGTCAACAAAGATCTTCCGGCCTTCCCTCGGGTCTTGTATGGTTATACCATATTCTCTTTTCAGCAATACCACCAACTCAAGCGAATCAATAGAATCAAGGCCGAGGCCATCGCCAAATAAAGGCTCATCATCTTTAATATCCGCGGGCGTAAGATCTGTAAGATTTAAAAATTGTATAATCTGGCGTTTTAATTGCTCTTTTAGTTCGGTAGTTTCCATCAGGTAATTATATTAAATTTTTTCTTTTTAGCCCCAAAAAGGTTAAAAATTGGAGCAATATGGTGATAATAAATAAGAGGAGTAAATTGTTAAATATATCTTTTAATTTACCCCCTTCAAGGAATAGCGTATAAAAAGCCTGAAGGCTCCAGTGCATTGGCGAAAAATCGGCCGCACTCTTAAAAAAGCCCTGCATGGCGAAGCTGGGAACCATCAGCCCGCCAATAGCTGAAAGTATAACAATGGAAATGGCGCCAAAGCCATTAACCTGCTCCTGTGTTTCTGAAAACACACCTACGCAAATAGAATAGCTTACTGCACACCAGCCTGTAATAACAACCAACACAAACAGCGCCGGTATATCCGACGGTAAACTGAGCCCCGGTAAATCCATCAGTGGGAATAGCCAGATCCCTATTGAAAATATCACGACTGCCTGCAATATGGTAACGCCAAGATAGGTGATTTGTTTTGACAAAACGGCCACAACATAATTGGTTGGCAAGGTTTTTAAACGGACAAAGCTCCCGCTCACCTTTTCCCTCACAACGTTGCCACCTAAAGACATGATCACAAAAAACATAGCGAAAATCGTCCAGGCGGGTACATTATGCTGCGTTGCATTGGGGTTAATCCGTGCGCCTTCCCGTGAAACCGGGATCTCATTGATCGCGGTTTTATTGTTCAGCATTTCATTTTCAAGTGTTTCCGGCAATGGTTTTTCATTGATAGAAAAGTACAGGCTTCTTAATGTTTCCCGGCTCTCTACCAGTTGGAGGGCGCTTCTCACGGCCCCTTCAACAGAAAGCCTCAACGGTTCCTGTAAAACAGGGCTATAATAAAGAGTAAGAGGGTCAACGTCTACCGCCTGTTTAAGGGTATCTGCATCCAATCCAAAACTTTTCAATGCTTTGCCTGCTATATTTTTTGATTTGGCCTGCACTTTTACCGAAAAATTTGCAGGAATTATCATGCCCAGCATCGCGTCTTTTGCATGCATGGCAACAGACATTGCTTTACTGCTTTGATTGCCCGCTACCGGCAATACTTTAAACATGCCTATTTTGTTGATCGTTGATATCAACTGTTTACCTGCCTGGCCGGTATCGTTGTTGCTGATCAGTATAGGCAGCTTGTTTTTACTGACCAGTTGAAAGGTGCTGTTTTGTATGTTCGTTACCACAATAACCAGCATTATTGGCATTGCAAACATGAGGGTAATACCCGGCTTGTCCCGCCATAACACCCTGAGATCCTTTAAAATGGTGGCCCAAAGTTTAAACATCGTTCCTGTAGTCCTTTCCGGTTAAATTTAAAAACAGATGTTCAAGGCTATCCTCATGATAATCTTTTAATAATTTATCAAGGTCGTTATGTGCAATGATTTTACCATTGTCTATTAAGGCCACCTGCTCGCATAAACCTTCGGCTTCGCTGAGCTGGTGCGAGGTATAGATAAGCGTGGTGCCATTTTTATTAAGTTCAAGCAGGTATTTAATAATGGCATGCCTTGTTTGTACATCCACTCCTACTGTGGGTTCATCTAAAAATAAAATTTGCGGTTTATGGATAACACCGATGGCCAGGTTCACCCTGCGTTTCATACCGCCGGAGAACTTTTGAACTTGTTTGTCTCTTACTTCCTCCAATCCTAAAATATGCAGCAATTCGTCGGTTCTTTGCTTGATGGTTTGCTTATCAAGCCCGGACCATGCCCCAAAAAACTCCAGGTTTTCAACCGGACTTAGTTCCTGATAAAACGAAAAATCCTGCGGAACAAAGCCAAACAGTTTATTTACCGCTGTATCCTGCCGGCCAACTTCGCGGCCAAAAAGTTTGATGTGACCCTCATTCACCGAAAGCAATCCTGTCATCAAACTGATCAGCGTAGTTTTACCTGCCCCATTTGGACCAAACAAACCAAAGCGCTCACCCTTATGCACCTGAAGGTTAAGCCCCGAAATAAAAAGATCCGAGTTACCGGCATACCGGAAACCCATATTCTCAATATCGATAGCTAATGAGTCGTCTATTGCCATTTTATCTTCTTTAGGGCGATGAAAGCCTCCTTTTCCAATGCAGATATTTCAATTAAATAATCACCCATCAAATCAAAATCTTCCTGGCTGCTAATTCTACCTTTGTAAATGCCCGCTGCCTGTACTGCTGCGGTACGCCACAGATCGCCAGCCTTTGTAAACATCTCCGATATTTCAGCCAATCTATTGCCCGGCAACCAGGCATCTGCTTCCTGCAAAAAAGCCGCATAAATATACCTGAAGCCTCCGCCGCCGGTACCTATCTCCTCCTGCATCCGTACCATTTGGGCAAGATACGAACCTGCTTTTTCCAGTCCCAATTTATCCCGCCATTTTTTTATTTTATTGCCGGTGGTCTTAATACCTTTTACACCGGCAAAGCTGCCGGGGATATAAAGCATGGTATTTACATTTTTCTTTATTCCATTTTTTATGGCTTGCCTTATCTGTTCATCAGTAATTCCCCCACCATCTTCAGGAAAATAAATATGACCTTTAGGCGCAAGGGCCCCTTTCGCAAACCGTACCCTTTCAAGCTGGTAGCTATCCATCGTGGTTGGATGTTCCATTATGGGATCGCTGATGAGGTATTTATCCGCCTCCATGCCGTAAACAATAATGTTGTGGGCGTTAAAATGGAAGCGGTATTCTTTTGGAAAATACGGGAGATAATAAACGCCTACCTGGCAACCCACCTGGCGCCCATTATTAAGACATTCCCGTAAAAACAATTCCGCCTTTTCTTTTGAACTGAATTTTTTCCTGGTAACAGCAATACCAAGAGACTTGCATGTCCGCTTAAATATATGCCCCGGCAATGTGCGGAAAGCAATCGCAGGGCCGTTATTTATTGTTATAAAAGGAATTTGTGCAAAAAACAAACCGGCACCTATGCCAAAGGCAAGCGGTTCGGTTATTTTATTATTACTGCTGATCCTTAACAAATTACTCGTAACACCCGATTCACAATGGGCGGCCTGACGGTGTTCAAACTCAATCTTCATGTACAGTCATACTTTTAAGGTCTTCAACCTTTATGTTAAACGCGTCAGCGTATTTCTGTAATTTCTTTTCTGGCAGTTTATCAAATACTGCCGGTTTTAAATGCCTTTTAACCTGCCATTTCCAAAACCCGGTATAACCAGCCAAAATGGTTATGTCCATTAACCTGTACTCCATAAAAAACAATAATGGGCTTGCAGTTTTGTTTAATACTTGTTCCCTGGCGTGCTCTACCCGCTTTTTTATATCGTCCCAGGCTACGTCCAGCGCTTTAGTCTTCACATCCCAACCGCTGCTTAGTTGCGTAACATATTTACCCGTACTATCGGTGGCATAGCAAACCTCTTTGGTAATTTTACCAAGTGAGCCTAAGTCTTGCGGTACTTCGTCTTTTTTCATCGCGTTGATAATCCCCCATGGTAAAACAATTTCGTAAACCCTTTGTCAGCACCCAGCCCTGGACCACTACATTATCCATTTTTTTAAATTTCAATTATATCCGTCTTACCCTCTTTCCCGCTTGCGGAAGAGAGGGTGGTCGAGCGAAGCAACGACCGGGTGAGTTGCCTCACCGCCATGCATTTGCGTTAATATCGCTCGTATATTTACTCAGCCGGTCGCTGCTTCGCTCGACCACCCTCTCTATGGCAAGCCATAAAGAGGGTTAAAAACTTCATTTCCCTTAACTTAATAGTATTGCCCCACGGGGCAATGTCATACCATCCTCTATTTTCAGCAAACGGTCAGCATCGCATACATATACGAAAACCGCGCGCTCTCGGGAACAAGCAACAGAATTTTTTCGCCTTTTTTTAGCTTCCCGCTTTTAAAAAGCTCGTCAATCATCAGGTAAATTGAGGCAGCGCCAACGTTTCCTACGGTGAATAAATTGATAAACCATTTTTCGTATGGTATACCGCCGCCACTTGCTTCTATCAGGTCATAGATCCTGCTTTTGAAGAAATTACTGGATATATGCGGTAAAAAATGATCGATATCGGCAACTGTTAATCCGCGTTTGTCAAATATCTCTTTGATCTTTTTGCCACCGAGCAGTACAATATTATCGCTCAATAAAGTAATATCCTGCTTTATGCTGAAGATGGATTTGGTCATTATCTCCTCGGGCGTAAAGTCCATAAAACCTTTTAAGCTGCTGTCTTCCTGTTTTTCTCCGCCCATATACATACAGGTGGCCATCTCGTTTGCGTAGGAAACCCCTTCTATCCAATCGATCCTCAGGCTAAGACCTTCCTCATTTGGCTGATCAGTCATTAAAAAGGCCGATGCACCATCAGATAGCATCCATCTTAAAAAATCTTTTTGAAATGCGATGAAAGGGTTTTCCTCCATTTCCTTTAATTTTTGTGCCTCTTCTTCAAAAACTTCTGAAACCAGCAGCCCCGAAAATCGTTCGGAACCTGTTGCGACTGCTTTTTTTACTTCACCCGCCTTTATAGCAAGATAAGCGAATTTAAGCGCATGCATCCCGGCACAGCAAACACCTGCCGGCGATACCACTTCAATTCCGCCCGCTTCAGGCAGCCATCCATGGGTCATTACGCCGTGGCTCGGCATCATTTGATCGGGCGACGACGTACCGCATGACAATAATTCAATTTCTTTCAATCTATCGGCATCATTATCAAACAAAGCCCTCACTGCCAGGGCAGTCATTTGGGCATTGGTATGGGTTGATTTGCGGTCTTTGTTAAGGGCGTAATACCTGTTTATGATCCCATTATTGCGCAGAACAATTGGTTTTGATTTGGACGGACGATTATCAATATACCCCAGGTACTGTTCCATTTCATCATTTGGCACCGGCTCATTTGGAAAAAAAGCTGAAGTATGATTGATATAAACGTTATTTAAAGACATATTTAGGTTAGTTAATTACTTGTGAATATTTTAATTTTTTGGCTTTTATCCGCCTCGATGAAAATGGTCTCAAAAATACTGCATCTAATGTAAGAAGAATTGGCGCTCCTAAAAATAAAGCAATAAAAAGATAATACTTAAAAGCGGCAAGCCATGGCCCCTGGTTTTTCCGTTTGGATATAAACTTTGCCCAAACAGCAAATATTGGTTTGGCGCGTGCTTCGATAAACATCAGCGGATATTTTATTTCAACAGCTTTTTGTTTTAGCAAGTCATCTTGTAAACCATCCCAGCTGTTAAGCCCAAGGTATTTTGCAACTGTTTTTCCAAATTCCTTTGTGTTGGAAATGTCTTCCTCAGAAACACCGGGTTTTGGAAAAAGATTAAGGTAACGCTCCTTCTTGCCGGTCAGCATCCAATAAAAAATAGTTATAAAACTTACCACATTCGGATGTTTATCCGCAAGCGCAATATTCCCCACCAGTTTTGCGCCTGCATCTTTTAGCATATTGCGAACCCGTACAAAAGCATTTATCCACATGTTGCGGGCCGCACTTATTGTAACTACCGGCGTATCTTTTAAAACAGCCAGGAAGTCTGCATTTTTCAGCAAAGAATTACTTGGGATACTGGGCGACAAAAACCAGGGCTGATACCCTAAAATGATCAGGTCATAAGCTTTCTCCTTCAGGTGCAGAGGCTCCAGTTGAACCGGAGTCCCTAATACGCAAAAGGGCATAACCGAAAAAAAGCTTTTTCCCGTCCACGGAAAATTATAGTTATCAACTAACTTGATTACCACTTTTTCTACCGTTGCCCCTGATTCAATAAGCGGGTCTGTGAAGGTATTGATGATCTCCCCCATCTGACCCGACTGCGTGTAATAAATAGCTAAGATTTTTTTATTCATCCGGGAACAAAGTTAAAAACTATATTATGAGCCAGCCGAAAAATCTTCGGCATGGAGAACTTTTGATTTTTTGCAGTAATTAAGGATAGCCTGCTTAACCGGTGGCGATAAATTTTTAAAATGCGCCTGGATAAATAATTTATCCTTCTCAATGTCAGCATGGTACTTCACAATTTTGGGTGCATTTTCTTCAATCGTGAGCCGGAGAAAATGGAACTCAGTATTCTCATTATCAGCAATTAAAGCCATTTCGAGTTTTATGCGCCCGTCTTTGAAAAATCTCAGCTTTTTCTTTGCCGGCGTAACAAAACCCGCCTTTCTTATTAATAAAGCACCCTCGTACCCTTCTTTATTATTTATAGCAGCACCATCAATAAAAGCAAGCTCATTATCAACAGCATCAATATCCCCGGAGGCCATGGTGCTATAAAAAACCGCTTTATCAAATTTTTGCTGTGCTGTGCTTGTTGTTATAAAACCTAAGGTCATAAGCATTATTGAAACAAGCTGGATATTTATTTTAAAACTATTCCTCATCGCTATCAAACATAATTAAATATAAATATCATAACAACCAGATGTGCTCAAATGATTCATTTTTTTAAAAAATAAGCAGGCGGAAATTTAATATACGCCTCTGGCGCGATGATAGACTGATCTATTTGGCCAATGCCATTATCAGGAATGCTAAAGCCTGTAAAGCTTACGGACATTAAATAACAAAGCCCGGCGCACGGCCAGGCTTCGTTAATTTTTTCAGCAAAATACATTTGCTTTTTTGTGTAAACCCACGCTTTTATTAAGTATTTGGCTATCAATTATATAACCTCTAATAATCTAAAAAGTGTAAACCCTGTGTAAACCCTGTTTGCTTGTTAACTTGTTTTTATACCGCCCGGCTTCGTCTTTCAAATAAGCTTGTCCTTATCCCTGCAAAGCGGCACGCTTAGCCGGGCCCGGGAGACGCAGCCTAGTCCTTAATACCATGTTCGTAATGGAAATGCTCTTGTCCAGCAGATGTAAAGGTTTGTATAAATTCAGAAGTTCTCTGAACTTCCTTTTTTGCTTCAAACATTCCATTTTCAATTGACCAGTCGTATACTCCTACATTAAATGGATATTCGGTTAACACTCCTGTTAACTTGTGTTTTTCTATCCAATCCTCTGCCTGACTAATTGAAGTAAAAACTCCACTTGCGAATCTTCCTTTTTCACCGTGAAATATCCAGGCCGAGTCAGATTTTATATTATTACTCATTTTATTTCGATTGATAATTAAACCATTTTCCTATCTTATTCACGGCAGATCGTATTTCCCCCCTCTGGCGCGAGTATGACGGGCAAAGGCCAAACGCGCAAAGGCTCATGACTTCTAATTGTATGTCGTTATAAAACCTAAGGTCGTAAGTAATATTAAAACAACCGTGATATTTATTTTAAAACTATTCCTCATCGCTATCAAACATAATTAAATATAAATATCATAACAACCACATATACTCAAAAGATTCATTTTTAAAAAAAATATTTGCTGTAAACTTAATATGTTGCTAATATTTTTACTTTTCTATTGCCACAATAAATATTGGTCATACAAAAAATTTAATTTACTTTCACTTACTTTGGGGTTGCAATTTAATATCGTGATTAAGGGCAATGATGAGTTAAAAATGCAAAAAAAGCGACATTAATTAAAAAGGAATTTAAGTGAGTAAAGAATTACAATTTTCGGGTTTATGGGCGGTTATATTAGGTGGTTCGAGCGGCTTTGGTTTTGCCGCCGTTGAAAAACTTGCCTCGCATGGTATGAATATCGCTGTTCTTTACCGGGAAACTTCTGTTGCCGAAAAATTGGTTAAAGAACAATTTAAAAACATAGCCAAATTAAACGA